>Ga0302123_10000181_pt1 | contig 49474 bp, 34 predicted proteins | sample CB21_321_MG_FD_203109 | JGI IMG/M metagenome (GOLD analysis project Ga0302123, IMG submission 203109) | Marine microbial communities from Western Arctic Ocean, Canada - CB21_32.1 | ecosystem: Environmental > Aquatic > Marine > Oceanic | place: Canada: Western Arctic Ocean | collected 2017-09-28 | reverse complement strand
CCTTCCCTGGTCAATTGCTAACACACGCATCCTTCCAGGAAAGGTCCAGCCAATGAGAAGCTTAACGAACCATGAAGGCCAGCCAAGCCCCTGTTTGACTTCTCACCGGCGCGCATCACAAAAACAAGCGCAGCCATGCCTGCGAGGTTCGCTGCTGCGCTGATCTCTGCAAACTCCCCGGCAGTGCCATTCGTCCCAGTCACTGAAGGACAGGTTGCTGGTGATCAGCAGGCTGCGGCGTTCGTAGCGATCGGCGAAGACCTGGAACAACAGCTCGGCTCCGGAGCGGCTGAACGAGAGGTAGCCGAGTTTGTCCACAATCAACAGGTCGATTTTGTCGAGCCGTTTGAGTAGTTGATCGAGGCCAAACTTCTTCTGCGCTTCTTCCAGCTGGTTGACCAGCGACGCGGCGGTGAAGAACTTCGTACGCCTGCCTTCACGACAAGCGGCGAGGCCCAATGCGATCGAAAGATGCGTCTTGCCAGTGCCGGGTTGACCGATCAGGCAGACGTTGGCGTGTTGAGTAATCCAGTCGCCGCGGGCCAGTTCCAGAACTTTCTGCTTGTTGATCGATGGCAGCGCCGAGAAGTCGTACGTGTCCAGGTCTTTGTGCACGGGGAACTGAGCTCGTCTGATCCGTTGGTTCAATGTGTTGCTGGCGCGAGCCGACACTTCCAGTTCCGTCAGCCGCAGCAGGTATTGTTCGAACGTCTGATTGGAGCCGACTGCTTCCCTCGCCAGTGGTTCGAACTCGGCTTTCATCGTGGGAAGCCTCAGTTGCTTCAGGTTGGACTTCAGCAGCAGGTGATTCGCATCGCTCTTCGCTGGACTCTTCGTGGCCGCTTTTGTGGCCGCTTTTGTGGCCGCTTTTGTGGTGGGCGGCCTCACTGCTGATGGACTTTTCTCTGCTGCGTTCACCGAGGTGGCTTCGCTGCTGGTTTTCTTCTTCGTGGTCATCGTCGTTGCTTCCTTGAGTAGACGTGGAGAGAAACTGGTCGAAATGACTCAGGTGCGGACTGGGAACCTGAACCGACAGCACCTTGTCGCGAACCCCTTCATCTTGAAGAGAACTCTTCGCGGGAGATGTTTCCTGTGGATCGCCTGATGATTCGCGAGAACGTTCGGCGGAACCTTCCACGCGACGAATGATGCGATCCGCGTCAGCCCCATCAGGACCACGCAGTTGTTCGATAGCCGACTGGACGCGTTGCATCGGATGCGACGCCAGCAGTTGCAGGACACGCACGTACTGCCTCACGCCGGCGCGAGCCCCATGTCGATCTTCCAATCGCTCCCGCAACTGCAGAAATGCAGCAGGAAGCTTCCAGTTGCGGTACACGTTCGAGTGGTCCAGCGCCGCGGGCCGACGCTCCAGAGTCGTTAGGTAGTGCAGCGGATCGAGCACTTGATCGCCGCGTTCATAGCTTCGCGGATGCGTAGCCACGACCGTGTGCTGATGGACGATCTCCACGCGATCGACGTAGGCTTTCACCGTCACTGACTGGAATGCGCAGTGCCGCGGGACGCTGTAACTCACGTTGTCAAACTGCGCGAACTGGTACTTGTCGACCTTCGCGCCCCGCTGGAAGCCTGCATCAAACTGATATTCTGGCAGCGTCGCAGATGCCTCGCGGTCCCGCTCAAACCGAACGCCAATCGCCTCTGTTTTGCCGCTGCTGTTCCGGTCGCGTTCACGCACGCAGCATCCACGCAGGTACTCGTTGAGTTCACGTCCCTTCAGGACCGCGTCTGCCACTGTCCGAGGATTGTCCCACCAGACTTCTTTCGGAACGCAACCGAAAAACTCGAACGCCTGTGTCATGCCTTCAAGGATGGCTTCAGTCCGTTGAGTCGGCAGAGCAATCGCGAAGGGAGCGTTCGAATACGACCACACCAGAATCAGCACGTTGACCTTGCGACGACCGCCCGGAAAGTCGACGTGAATCTCGCCGAAGTCCGCTTCAACACGCTGTCCCGGATCATGATCCAGAGGAATGAACGTCTCGCGTTTCGACTCCCGATGCTGCTTCACAAAGCGACGCACCGAGTCGTAGCCGCCCTGGTAACGCCCGCCATCGCCAGCATCGTCGCTGTCCTCATCCCGCAGCCGCTCGAAGATTCGCATCGCCGTATGACGCTGCTTCGGCGGCGAAGACTCATCCCGCTTCATAATCTCCAGAATCTGAGCCTTGAAAGGTCCCAGCTTCGGGGCTGACTGACGCGACCGCTTCGCGTACGGCGGCGGCTCAGACTCGCCCCGCAGAATCTGCCGAACCTTCTGCCGCGAATGATGAAAACGCCGAGCAATTTCGCGAATACCCATCCCATCGCGATGAGCACGCCTGATCCGTCCGTAATCGTCCACCGTGAGCATCCTTCGTCTCCAAAGCCTTGAACCGGAATGATTCAAAGCTTCCTGAGACTGCTACGGTGGGTCCATTTTCAACGCCGATCAGCTCCCCGAAGTGGGTCCGTTTTGCACGCCTATCTCCACCGGGGATTATCTTCGCCCGACGATACGCCGGTGCGGCCGAGGACATCATTCACCGGGCATTGGCGGATATTCGGGAGAGCAGCGACCACCAGAATGCCTCTGACCGCGCTTTCGGAGTTGCTGACGGCGGGTCGGACGTTGCTGCCGCTCGGTCCATTCTCAATCAGTTTGCAACGCGTGCTTTCCGTCGTCCTGTGGCAGATGACGAAGTGGATCCATTGGTCGAACACTATCTGAGCCGTGTCGCAGACGGTGTCGGTCACGAAGCGGCGATTCTTGAAGTGCTGCAGGTCGTTCTGGTCTCACCCAGCTGCTGCGTCGATGAATGGCACGAGGCGATATTCCAGTCCCACTTCGGGAGCGAGAGTGAATTCGCGGACCAGTTCGATAAGAACGGTACTGTTGTCGCCGCGCATGACGTTGTGCGGCTCGTTCAGCTCCACACGCACACCGAATCCACCGCGGTCGATGATGATCGTCTTCGCGGCACTCCTGGTCTCGGCCAGATCTCCGACATTGGTCCCGTTCTCGTCGAGTAATGTCACTGATGTTGGTTCGTTTGGTTTCTTCGCCTGTCGGACCTTGTTGGCGACGAACGGGATCATCTCAAACGCTTCCGTTACGCGACCGTGCAACTTGCTGTTCGTCCAAAGGTTCAACAGGTTTAACTGGCGACTCTGATCCAGTTGGACCTGACAACGAATTGCATCGCGCTCAAACGTGAACGTGCGCGTCACATGCATCGACGTGTCACGCACAGGGCCGGAACCGGTCACCGTTGTGTCAGTCAGAGTGGCGTTGAAATGTTCGCTGTCGGCGGAAACCAGCGGGCGACCGTCGGCACACGTACCGACGATCGAGTGAATGTGGAAGTTACGCCACTGTGACGGATCCATTCCTCGTCCATAGTCACCATTAAGAGTGGACGCAAGAACGGGACCACGCCCGGGAATGTGCAACTGGCAGAGCATGCCGCCACCGTAACCACAATTGCCGGCGTTCGCGTTACTGTTCCATTTCGGGCTCAAGCGGCCGTGGTAGGTGACCGCGTAGTAGTTCTTGCGGCGGGCGGCGAACCACTCGTCGCCGTCATTGACGCTGTCTGTAAAGTCCGGTCCGGGGAATCCCTTCCATTTGAATCGACCTTCGGTCTGAATCGCAGTGTGTGGATAAAAGTTCGTTCGGGAACTCCAGGGCCCCGCTGCAATCGGTCGTTCTGCCAACGTGTAGCTGAACCAGTTGCTGAGTCGATCGTGCACCTTTTTGAAGCGTTCGTCACCCAGGTCCGCAATGACCGACAAGTACGTGCGCATGGGATACGACCCATAGTGGTACGCGTATGCGAAGCCTTCCTGAATCGATCCTGAGGGGCCGACGCCGACGCGTTCACCCCATCCGCCGTTAGTGAACCGATCGAAGTACGTCTCGAAGAGTTCTTTCTGCAGCGGGTCACCGGTCGCTGCGACACAGTAGCGCAGTGCCGTGGGGATCAGTGCGAACGAGTTTCCGTTAACTCGAGCCCAGCTTCGGCAGAATGCCAAACGATCGCCGGCGACGAGAAATGCATCGCGTAGAAGTTTCTTGATTTCGTCAGGTGCATCCGATTGCTGAATGATGCGCCAACCCGGTCTCCAGTAGTGCCACGCGTAGTTCGAAAACTCGTATCCCATGTTGGCAAACGGTCCACCCACAGCGACTGCGACGTGATCATTCGGGCCAATGGAACGCAGGCCCGCAATGACATCACGAATCGCCTGATTGAGGGCAGCTCGGTTCTTGTGAGCCGGCCAGTGATGCATCACACGATCGCTCAGCGGTGGCCGCCAGTAATTGGAATTCAACGTGATAAAACCCTCACGTTGCGGAAGGTCAGTGACTTTAATCTCGTCACCCTTGTCATTGGTGACGACAAAGTCCTTCTCCGCGAGCGTTTTCAACCAGTCATGTAGTCGCACCTGATAGCCGTGCCAGAAAACACGGTCATCGTGATAGAACGCTCCACCCTGAATCGCCTTTGCGGTGGCCTCGTCTGACGCGAACACGGCCGAGAATGCTCGTTCACCTCGTTGAGTGACCTCTGGGTCTCCACCAAAGCGGTGTTTGACTTCGATCAGAAAGTCCCCGGCTCTGTTTCCGCCGTTCGCTTTTCGCTGTCGTCGCTGGTCTGTCGGCACTTGTTTGACGCGGCTGACATCAAGTACCAGCACCTGGTCGTCGTACTGACCTGGTGCATCGAATTCGACCTTGCTGCGGGCGAATCCAAGTGTTCCGTCCGTCTCGTACAGAACTTTGCCGTCCGGTGCAGTCAACTTGAACAGGCGAGTGGACGGCTGGTCCCATTCTGCCGTGACCACATGCAGGCCGAGCGCTCCGCGTGGAACGTAGATATAACTTCGATTCAGCATGTCTCCGTGCGCGTGGAGAAATGTCGCGTTCCCCGAAATCCCGTAAGGCAACTCTGGATCAACGCTCAACGTGACATAGTGGTCGGTCGAACCCACCAGGACGACGCGGTACACGCCTGGCTTACCAGCCGGAATCTGATACGTGAAAGATCGCTTTGCGTACGCGGCCAGGCGGGCGGGATCAGAAAACGTGCTCCAGCGGAACATGGGAATCTCGCCCTGCATGCGGGTCCAGGCGTAATACCATGCCTCGTGATCCCACGCGCCGGTCGGATGTTGATAGGCGGGCTGGGTCACACCGTCGTCGGGAATAACCTCACGGACAACGGTGTTGCCATCAGGGTCGTAGACTTTGATCAGAACTTCTCGAGAGCCCTGCTCGAACAGGTTGAGGTCCCGTACATCGACCGAGACAGCAAATGCCTTCGCCTCGCGATTAACCACGAACGCAGTGACACCATCGTGCATGCGGTATGTCTGATCGGCGGCGGCGGTTGAAATGGTTGATATGAGGACGAGCATGCAGGTCGTGTGTTTCATGCGTGTTCAGCTTCCGTTGCATCTGGAATTCCTGGGAAGTTTATTCGATGGCGTGCGGTTATGGATCGGTGTCCGACGTTGGCTCGACAGATGGCTGTTTTACGGTGAATGTGCCGAAGCGCTGGCTGTTCTGATACGCGTGTTGACTGCCAAACAGGGTGTGGTAACTGCGAGCCTTGCCGGCCGAAGTACTGATCTGGAATTCCAGCAGGAACTCGTCCTGTGAGTGATCGATTTTCAATAGCGACACAGGGATCAATGCGCGGATTTCGTAACCGTCGTCGGTTGTGGCTGAAGACGTGCGGATCTCGGCGGACGCGACTTGTTGGGCTCCGGCAGCTTTGTAGCCAGCTGAAGCCCGTTCGCTCGCCTCGGGGGCAAGGAACACCTGCCCGATGCCTTCGACATCGGGCATGCTTCCGAACACTTCCACGCACGAGCCTTTCCACGGAGTCGAATTGTGTTCTACCTGGCTGTCACGTACCTGCGCGACAAGTGCCAGGTCGTCACCGGCAATGGCCACACGCAACGATGCCACGGACCGGTCATCTTTCTGAATCTCAAACGCCGGCTGTTCGGCCAGAAGTTGTGGCAGTGCGTTGAGTGACGCGACGGCGTCGAGCGAAGGCAGGAACTTCGCGGCGATTGAGTCGGGCGCGATCGAACCGAGTCCGGGTGGATCACCTGCATACGGAACAATGCGGTAGGACATCCCGACCGCCTCGGCCGGAGTCAGTCCGCGAGCGAGTTCGATCAGAATCGTGTCGTTCAGTCCGCGATAGACTTTTCTTGGTTCGTCGAATTCGATCAGTGCCCCGTAACCGTTGCGGTCAATGAGCACGCCGGCTCCCTCAAGGGACGATGCCTCTCCTGTTCGTAGACCGAATCTGTGTGAGCCTCGCGCGGACTCATCGTCGAGAAGACCGGCGACGCTGCCGTCTGCTGCAAGCACTTCAACGCGCGTCCGGTTCTTTGTGCCGCGCGGCTTGCCTTTGGGCTTTGCCAGGTCAGCAAACGGAATCATTTCGTAGGCTTCGGTAACTTTGCCGCGCAGGCGTGGACGTCCGCCCCAGATGCTGAAGACGTTGTCGTGCTGAGCCGGCCCCAACTGGACACCGCACTCGATCGATGTGCGTGCGAACTTGTACGTTCGACTCACACTGACCGAAGACTGACGGACATTGGCGGAACTGCGTACTGTCGAGTCTTCGAGTGCCGCATTGAAGTGCTCACTGTTCGCAGTAACCAGAGGCAGACCATCGGCCGTTGTGCCCACCAGCGAATGCACATGGAAATTCGGCCATTCGGACACGTGCATGCCGGCACCGTATGAGCTGTTGGGCTTCGCCGTGATGACCTGTCCGACACTGGGCACATGCAGCTGGCAGAGGCCGCCACCGCCGAGTCCGATCTGGCCGTGAAAGCCCTCACCTTCCCACGTGGGTGTGAGCCGCCCGTGATAGGTGACGGCGTAGTAATTCTTGCGGCGAGCTGCGAACCATTCGTTGTGGTCGTTGACGGGTGTCACCAAGTCCGGGCCGCCGAAACCTTTCCAGCCGTAGTTCGCCTGCCATGCGTTGTACGTACCACCGGCGACTTTCGGGATGGACGTACGGGAACTCCAGGGCATCCCGGCACCGTTGGACCACACGTAGCTGTAGAGATTCAGAATACGATTGCGCGCATTGACGATGCGTTCGTCCGGCAGGTCGCTGATCACCGCCTGCCAGCCGCGAAGCACGTAACTGCCGTAATGCAGGTCGTATCCCTTGCTTTCCTGCAAGCCGCCGGACGGACCGATACCAACACGGTCACCGTAGCCGCCGCTGACAAATCGATCGAAGCAGCTGGAAAACAATTCTTCCTGTAGTGCATCCTGTGATGCCGCGGCACAGTACTTCAATGCCGCCATCAGGCTGCCAAAGGCGTTTCCATTGCCGGTGGCCATTGTTCGGCAGAAGGCCAGCCGGTCACCGGCCTGAATGATGAACTCGCGCAGAACCTGTTTGACTTCGTCGGGTGCGTCGGACTGATGCAGAATCCGCCAGGCCGGGCGATACCAGAAAAAGGTGTAACAACCCTGCTCGTAGGCAAGATTCCGCTTCGGCCCGATCGCCACGTGGTCTCCATGGCTGATGAGACGCATGCCAAACAGCATGTCTTTGATAGCAGCGTTCAGTGCGTTCGCATTCTTGTGTTTCGGGAAACTGTGCATGATCCGATCGGCTGAGCCCTTCTTCGGGCTGTTGTGTGAACCGACGGAAACGAAACCGGTGCTGTCATCCAATTCTGGCGGATATGCGAAATCGTCATCGCTCAGATTCTTCAACCAGTCGTAGAGACGCACCTGGTGCATCTGCCAGAAGACGCGGTCGTCGTGGTAGATCGCTCCGCCGAGTGTTGCGCGTGCCGTCGCCTCATCGGGCGACAGTACTGCAGTCACAGCCTGATGTGCCGCCCGGACAGGTTTGAAGTCATTGTCGAGCTGAAACGTGACGTTTAATAGAAAGTCTCCGGGAATGTCTCCGCGCTGTCCAGTCGGGTTGGTGTGGGCGGAAACTTCAAGAGTCAATACCTGATCGTCCAGTCGGCCCGCTGCCTCAACACTTGTCTGAACCAGGCCATCGGCTCCATTGCCTTCGGCGAGCAGGTTTCCCTGCGAGTCCTTCAGGACAAACGTACGAGTCGCCGGTTCGTCGAACTGCAGAAATAGGAGGTTGATGGAGTGTGTTGTCCGAGGGACGTAAATGTAGCTGCGGCGGAACATGTCACTGTGCCCATGAATCCACTCAGGACTGCCGGCGACTCCGTACGCGAGGTCCGGATCGACCTTCAGAGTGACATAGTGATCCGGCGCACCAACGACGACGACTCGATACACACCTTTCTGTCCGCCCTTAACGTTGTAAGTAAACGATCGTGTTTCAAGAGCTGCCAGACGCTTGGGATCGGAATACGCACTCCACCGCACCAGGGGCTGCAGTCCTCGGGAGTAGCAGGTGGCGTAGTACCAGGCCTCGTGGTCCCATCCGGCTGCAGATGGATTGCTTGTGTGAGTCAGGACGCCGTCGTCCGCAATCACCTCTCGCACAACCGGTCTGCCGTCCGGCGGATAGACCTTGACCAGTAATTCGCTCGGCCCGTGCATCCGGTGGTTGATGTCGCGCACGTCGAGTGTGACGGTGAAGTCTTTGCCGTCGGCATTGTTGACGAATGCCGTGACACCGTCGTAGAGCCTGTGTGTGGACTCGCCGGCCACTGCCTGCAATGGGATGGCTGCGACTAGCGTCATCAAGAGAAGGGTTTGCAGTCGTTTCATTTGTTCGTCAATTCGGTTCATGAGAGCACGAACTGTGCCCGCGCTGTCTGATGCCCCTCTCCCTAACGCTCTCCCCTGAGCTGAGAGGGGACTGGGGGTGGGACGCTTTGTTGCCAACCCGATTGCCGCTCGTCATTTCGGATTGACGTTGATGAACTCGTTGTTGTCAGCTTCCAGCTTCGCGGCTCCGTCTCCGGCCTGTATCGCGACCTGCTTTTCCGCCGGGGCGGTCGTGTATCCGATTCGATTCTCACGGAACACGAGTTCGTGGTGTTCCCCTTCAATTTTCACCGAGACTCCGTTGTCCAGGATCCGGTTGGCCTCGAACACATTCCGATGCGCGCCATTGGCTGCCGGCTGCTTGCGGAAGAAAACACCGGTCAGAGAATTCGAGCTGACCGTGTTGTCACGAAACTCGTTGTCCGAGTCCTTCATGCCAATGGAAATGCCGTGCCGTTGATTGTCACTTAAGTCGTTGCCTTCAAAGATGCAGTGCTTGACTCGCCAGCACAGGAATAGACCGTCGCCCTTGTTGTTGGTGCAGCGAGTTCCGCGTACGACTGCGTGTTCGGTGCCGCAACCCGGGTGCAGACCGACGCCCGTGTTGCCCTCACAGATGCAGTCCCTGATCGTCACGTGCTGTGTCGTCTGAAAGCTGATGCCGTCACCGTTGTAGTTGTGCACGTGGCAACTGCGGACGGTGACGTTCTCGCATTCGAACAGATAGATGCCGCCGCCGCGGCAACCGGTCAGGTATTGCATGTTGTCGCTGTTGCCATCGATCGTCAGGCCTTCAATGGCGATGTTCTTAGCATTCCTTGCGGCGACGACGGGGAATCCCGAAGTCACGCGGGCGTTGCGCGTGGCGAAATAGTCGCGCACAAGCGGCACGGAAATCTGAAACGTGTGTTTGTCCAGACGGGCGGTGATCGTTGCCTGTGTCACGGTGAAGCCGTACATCGACTTGTCGTCCTGCACCATCACGCCGTCACCAATGCGAAAGCCATCCGGTTCGTCGACAGTTACCTGCCGCTCGTTAGTGCCGCCGGAACTGGATAGCTTCGACTGATGTGCGTCGCAATTGACGAGGACCGTCCGGCCGGGGGTCCCGAGAATTTGAATGTTGTCGGAGAGGATCAGCGAATTGCGCATCAGGAATCGGCCCGGTCCAACCCGGATTGTGCCGCCACCCAGCCGCGCGACGTAATCCACGGCAGCCTGCAGCACACGTCCGTCGTCGCCGCGAAAGTCACCGACGTCATTTCCAACAGTGACTTCGACGAGTTGCGGGCCTGGTTCGTCGGCGGTCGCGTGTTTTGTCGTGATTCCAACAATCAAACCGACAGCCACTAAAGACTGAAGTGTCCGCATGTGAGCCCCTTTCGTTGTTTGCTGGCCGAACTACTGAACTCTAGCGCGGACGCCATTCGAGTCTTCGCTGGATCGCGCCACGTCGATTGCGTGTCTTTCGGCCCTGCCTACAATCCTCGCCTCACGCATCAACGTTCTCCGATGAATCTCTGCAGGGTAATCCGATGACCCAAACACGTACACCATGCCAGTTTGTCTGTGCTTTAGCAGCGATTCTCAGTGTCGTTCGCCTGGACGCACTGCTTGCTGATGAAAATGCGAAGTCAGCCCCGAAACGCATTCCATGGACGACGTCGCGCGTCCAGGGCACGCCGGAACCGCCGCCGCCGTTTCGAGCCAAACGCGTCTTCCCGAAGATCAACTTCCGGCGACCAACAGTCATCACGTCCGCGCCGGGAACAGACCGATTCTTTGTGGCCCAGAACTATGACAAGGTCTTTTCGATTGCGAATGACCCGGACGTCAGCAAATCCGATCTGTTTCTGGACACGAAAGATCTGATCGAACAACTCAATGACGGCGCCGATGAAGAAGTCCAGATGGGGTCGATTTACGGACTGACATTTCATCCGGACTTTGAGACGAACCGTTTCTGCTACCTGTGTTACGTCGTCAGTTACAAGGCTGGTGGCAAAGGCCAGCATCCCAACGGGACGCGTGTTGTTCGGTTGACTGTCAGCCGGACGGATCCGCCGGTCGCCGATCCGAAGAGCGAAGTCCTCATCATTGACTGGCTGCAGGGCGGGCATAACGGCGGTTGCATCAAGTTCGGGCTCGACGGCAGCCTGTTCGTCTCAACGGGTGACGGAGGCTTCGCGTTTCCGCCGGATGGTCGCAACTCCGGGCAGGATGTCAGCAACCTGCTGTCGGCTGTTTTGCGAATCGATGTTGACCATCCGTCAAACGGAATGAACTACTCGATTCCGTCGGACAACCCGTTCGTGAAGCTCGACGACGCGCGCGGAGAGATCTGGGCGTACGGAATGCGGAACCCGTGGAAGATCAGCGTGGATCGAGAGTCGGGCGATCTGTGGGCGGGTGATGTTGGCTGGGAATCCTGGGAACTGGTCTATCGGATTCAGCCCGGTGACAACTACGGCTGGAGTCTGGTGGAAGGTCCGCAGCCAGTTCATACCGAGCGGAAACGTGGCCCGACTCCGATCGTGCCGCCGGCCGTCGCCATTCCGCATACCGATGGAGCGTCCGTGACTGGTGGTTTCGTCTATCGAGGAAAGAAGTTTCCGGAACTCGTCGGCACTTACATCTTTGGAGACTGGGAAACGCGTCGCATCTGGGGCGTGACGCGCGATGGCGACAAGATCAGTCCGATGAAGGAACTCGTTGAGCCAACTGTCCGCATTGTCGGATTCGCGGAAGATCATGACGGCGAGCTGTATCTGCTCGACTACGACGACGGCAGCATTCACACACTCATTCGCAACAAGACCGAAAAGCCGAAGTATCCGTTTCCAACAAAGCTCAGCGAGTCGGGACTGTTCGCATCGGTTGCCGATCATGAACTGGCAGATGGCGTTGCTCCGTATGCGATCAACGCGGAACTCTGGGCGGACTTTGCTACGGCGGAACGTTTCATCGCGATTCCGGGCGACGCTTCAGTTGGATTTCACTCGAAGGCCGTGCGAGTGGCTGGCTCGATGTTTGAACGCCAGACCGATTACCCGACGGGCACAGTCCTTGGAAAAACACTCTCGATAGGAGGTGTGAAGTCCGGCGATCAGTCGCAGACGCGTCGAGTCGAGACGCAATTGCTGCACTTCGATGGACAGTTCTGGCGTGGTTACTCATACGAATGGAACGACGAGCAGACGGATGCAGTGCTGCTTGAGGCGAGTGGCAAACAGCGATCGATTCCGGTTACGAAAGGTGCACTCGGTGGAGAGAGGAATCACGAATGGAAGTTTCACAGCCGGTATGAATGCCTGCGTTGCCACAATCCGTGGTCGGAATACACGCTGGCCTTCAACCTGTCGCAGCTGAATCATGTGCCTGGCCCTGAGACGGGCTCGTCATTGAAGAGGAACCAGGTCGATCATTTTCGGTCCATCGGTGTGATCCGCGACATCCTGCGTGAGCCGGATCCCGAGAATCCCTTCGACAAAGGCGAGCAGGTCAAATCAGTTTCCGAGTTGCCTCGGCTGGCCTCTCCCTTCTACGGCGACGACAGTCTGGATGCGCGCGCCCGTGCCTATCTGCACGTGAATTGTGCGCATTGTCATCGCAACGGCGGAGGAGGTTCCGCGTACCTGCACCTCAACCATGACTTGAAGCTGACCGAAACCCGGGCGCTGGCAAAACGGCCCACGCAGGGAACATTCGCGATTCACGATGCCGAAATCCTGGCGCCCGGCGACCCGTATCGGTCTGTGTTGTATTTCCGGTTAGCCAAACTCGGGTCCGGGAGAATGCCGCATATTGGTTCAAAGCTCGTCGACACCGAAGGGCTCGATCTGATTCATGATTGGATTCGGCAGTTGCCCGTCCGCAGTGAAGACTCAGGGATTGTCGACAAACTGATCGCACTCGACGAACCGGCGATCGTGAAGCGTGAGGAGGCCGACCGAGATCGATCTGTGTTCAACCTGGCGCGTGCAGTTGCCAAAGAGAACGAGCGTGAAGAAGAACAGCCAACAGACGCCGACCAAGCCGAGGCCGTCAAGCGGTACGAGGGTGCGGCAGCGGCTCGAGTCACAAAGCGTGCTGCCGATCGGGCCAGTCTGATCGAGGAACTTCTGTCGGATCCCAGCCGAGCAATTCTGCTGCTGCGGGAACACCGCGAGAATCGGATTCCGGAGTCGATGGTTGATCAGGTTCTGATGACTGCGGCAAAACATCCACAGCCACAGATTCGTGATCTCTTCGAGATCTTTCTGCCAGACGACCAGCGGTCGAAGCGTCTGGGCGACGTCATCAATCCGCGGGAACTGCTGGCACTGGACGGCAATGCCGACCGCGGTCGGAAGCTGTTCGTGGAGACGCAGGGGATTCAATGCCGCAACTGTCATCGAGTCGCCGGCAAAGGAAAATCACTTGGCCCGGATCTCGACCACATCGCGAAAAAGAACAGCAAAGCCAAGCTGCTGGATTCGATTCTCGATCCGTCACGCAACATCGACCCGAAGTTCGCCGCATGGCTGGTCGAGACAACCGCGGGGCGTGTTCACGTCGGGCTGCTGGCAAAGAAGACCGACGAAGAAGTCGTCCTGCGAACGACCGAGGGCAAAGAAATTCGAATTGCTGCAGACGATGTTGAGGAGATGTTCCCGCAACGAAAGTCATTGATGCCGGACCTGCAGTTGCGCGACATGACGGCCGAACAGGTCGCCGATCTGCTGGCGTTCCTGGCTTCCCTGAAGTAATTCGTCACTCGTCTGCGACAACTGGCATATAATTCGTCGAGTCGTGCACATGAGGACGGACGGGAGACTCGTGAAATGGGACGCATTCGTGAGGACATCCTGGTTGACGGCCGGAACTGCTGGACACTGTTCGATTCCGGAGCCAGGTACTCGTACATCGCACGCCAGGCCGCCACGGGTCTCGACGTGCGACATCTGCCTGCGGAACGGTCAACCTCATTGGGCGGACGCGTTCACAAGGTGACCGACGTGTGTCTCGTGTTCGCGGATGTGGCTGGGCATCCCCTCGAATTCCAGGCCAGTGTGATCGACGAAATCGGAGTGGATGAAGACGGAAAGCAAATCGAAGTCCTGTTTGGGGCGATCGCCATGCAGCTCTGGGGCATCAGGCTCGACCTGCAGAACGAATTGCTGGACTTCTCACAGTACACAACGGACTTCGTCGAATTCTGAATCAGGTCTCAGCGGCTTTCACACGCAGTTCGATGCAGAAGCAGGCGCCCTGATCTGACGCTTCGATGCGCAGGTCTCCGCCGTGCAGCCTTGCCAGTTCACGGGCGATTGAGAGTCCGATGCCCGTGCCGGCGGCGTCAACCGGGCGGTCGGACAGGCGATGGAACGGTTGGAATACAGCCTCATGCTGAGCTGCTGGAATTCCCGGCCCGTGGTCTGAAACGCGGATCGTTGCGACATCGCCAGACTGCGTCGTCGTGAGTTCCAACTGGTGGCCGTCGGCGGCGTATTTCTCAACGTTGTTGATGAGGTTGACGAGAATCTGTTCCAAGGCGTCGACGTCGATCATGACGCTCTGTCCCGCCGACAGATCGGACGTCACTTCGATGCCCACGCGTTCCAGTGAAGGTGCGAACTGTTCGACGACCTGCTGCACGACCGAGTCGACGCTGGCCGGCACTGGTCGCAGTGTGAGCGTGCGGCGCTGCTGGCGAGAGAAGGTGAGGACGTTGCCGATCAAGCGGCTCAGCCTCTGACTCTCAGACACGATTATGCGTAGCCGGCTGACGGGTTTGTCCGATTCGGCGGGAGCCAGTGCATCGAGATCCTGTTCGAGTAGATCGGCATACATGCGGATGTTCGTGAGAGGTGTCTTCAGTTCGTGAGACACCTGGTTCACGAAACTGACTCGACGCGCGGCTTCCCGAATTTCTCGCGCGTACTCCCGCCAGAAGAACGCGCCCAGCACTGCGATGCCAATGACTGCGGCGCCGAGACCAGATGCCAGATTGAAATAGACACTGCGGCGAGCTCCGGTGACCAACTCATCCGGTACAAGCGCCTGCAGACGCCAGTTGGTGAGTGGGCGCGTCAGTGCGGTTTCTGCAAACGGTTCGGCATCCTCTTCTGGCTCAAAGGCTCCCCACTGATACACCGTTCGGCCGACCGAGTCGGCCAGTCGGATTCGAGCGGATTCGATGGCGTCTTCAGAGGGACGCTCATCAACAGTCGCAGGAAGGGCGGCGATCAGGTCGGCCATCCAGCGGGGACGTTCCAGCAAAGTTGCGACTACGTGACTCGATGAGGTCCGCTGCCAGAAGATCAGATGAGCACCACGTCCGAAGTACCAGACGTACCAGCCTTCCGGCTGCTCCTCGCTCCAGCCTTCGGTTGAGTAAGCCTGATTGACGAAACCGCCTTGCCCCAATGTCTGCTGTGGTTCGGCCTGCTGTGGTGCGATCGAGTGTCGTTGCTGCACGGTATTTCCAGCTACGCCCCGGTCAGGTTCGGAGATGCGGATCAGGTCGCGATCAGCCAGCAGGTCCCGGGCGTTCATGAGGAACTCCCGCTCGCTTTCATTCAGCGGACCGGACGCGTGCGGATAGACCAGTCGCCCCTCCAGGTCCAGAACGACGATTTGCCGAGCCAACGGCTGTTCGCGGATCACAGCTCGTACGTCTTCGGCATCGAAGGACTTCAACTGGCCGACCACGCGAAGCTGACGTTCCAGCTCTTCAAAGTGGCGGACGACGATCTGATCGATGTCGCTGAGTTGACCAGACAGCAGGTTGTGAAACCGTTGTCGCAGGACAGCTTCCTCGTCGCGCGCAATGCGCGCTCCCAGCCACGCCAGCACAGCCAGCGGCAGCGTAACCATCAGCAACAGCAGAATGACGGGTTTACGACTCATCGTTAGTCATCAGTTTCAGTGAGGTCACCTTCAAGACTGTCGACACCCGGAGACCATCCCGCAAGAGACTTCCGCGAATCGGGTCACGCGTTTCACATCGGTGTCACAGTTGCACTGATTGTCAGACTCATTGGAAGATTCGCTTCACCTATCATTTCGGAGAGCCGTCGATGCAAGCTGTTTATCTGTCGGGGCGTGAAGTCGAATTCCGTGAGGACCATCCGGAACCGGAGTCCGGATCGCACGAAGTAATCGTGCGAGTCCTATGTGCCGGTATCTGCGAAACCGATCTGCAGTTGATGCAGGGATACATGGGCTTTGCAGGGGTGCTCGGACATGAGTTCGTCGGTATTGCAGAATCCGGCCCGCTGAAAGGAAAGCGGGTTGTCGGCGAAATCAACTGCTCGTGCTTCGATTGCGACACCTGTCGTTCCGGCCTGCCAACGCACTGCCCGAATCGCAGCGTGATCGGCATCCTGAATCACGATGGAGCGTTCGCCGAACGCGTCGCCGTGCCGCAGAAAAACCTGCACGCCGTTCCGGATTCACTGTCGACCGACGTGGCCGTGTTCGTTGAGCCGGTGGCTGCGGCGTTCCAGATTCTTCGGCAGCAGCTTGTGAGACCGGGACAGTTCGTCGTCGTGCTGGGAGATGGACGCCTGGGAAATCTGTGTGCTCAGGTGCTGAACGGATACGGCTGTCGTGTCATGGCCGTCGGCAAACACACCGAGAAACTCGCTGTTCTGGACCGACTGGACATTGAGACCACGTTGCTTACCGATGCTCATCCCAACCGGGACGTGGACGTTGTCGTGGACTGCACGGGATCACCGACCGGTCTGCCGACAGCGTTGCAGTTTGTACGACCGTGGGGCACCGTCGTTCTTAAGACAACCGTCGCGGGTGAGCAGACGCTGGCTCTGGCACCCGTCGTCATTGATGAAGTCAGCGTGATTGGTTCGCGATGTGGTCCGTTCCCGGATGCGATCGCAGCTCTTGCGGCAGGGCAGGTCCAGGTGGAACCGCTGATCTCCGGGCGATTTCCGCTACGTGATGGAGTCGAAGCGCTCCATACCACTGCGAGCCAGCCGGTGCTCAAGATGTTGCTGGATGTGTGCGACAGCTAACTCAACATCTCTATCGCAGTGCGTCATGCATGCGTTTTGCTCCACCTCCCAGAAACAGCACGTCGACTCCGCCAACGAGTAATGTGTATCCGAGTTCGGCGTACGGAGTCACCGCTTCCGCAGACACTCCGAAATAGCCCAGAGGCATACCGGCGGACTGGCATGTCTGCGTGATGTGATCGATCGCATCGGTAACGACCGGATCATCGACCTGGCCCATCTTGCCAAGGCTTGCCGCCAGATCGTACGGGCCAAGCAGGACTGCATCGACGCCTTCCACCTGCACGATCTGTTCAATGTTCTCGACGGCTTGAGCGTGTTCGGCCTGCACAATCACGGAGACTGTCTCGTTGGCAGATTCAACATACTCCTGAAAACGGAAACCGTACCCATGAGCCCGGGCCAGGCCGACTCCGCGACCACCAGTCGGCGCATAGCGAGCGAATCGCACGACATCGGCTGCCTGATCGGCCGTGTTGATCTGCGGGGCAATGACGCCGTGCGCACCCAGGTCCAGCACCTTTTTGATCGGTACTTCGTCACCCGCGGGGACTCGCACGATGCAGGCCGTCCGATGACTGACCGCCTGCAGGATCCCCAGGATGTCAGGCGTTTCGAGCGGTCCGTGCTCTCCGTCGATGAACAGCCAGTCGAATCCCTGATCGGCGAGGATCTCGGCCGTGGATGGCGTCGGCAGCGTGACCATCGTGCCGACCAGCTTATCGCCGTTCTTCAGTCGTGATCGAAAGTTGTGAGGCATGTTGCTTTCTTTGCTCAGGATTCTCAGTAGGTCGCAATCGGGTTCAGCGGTGACCCGGTGCCACCTTCGACGGCCAGCGGCGATGCGGTCAGGAGGAATTCCCATTGCTTAAATTCGGCAGCGACTCGCGCGATTTCACGGAGATCGCAGTTGTCGAAGATGTGAACCCCCATCGCGTGCAGCGTCAGAACGTGTATCGGGTGCGAGACGCCAGGAATTCCCGAAGGAATGACATCGCTGGCCGCGTCGCTGCCGAGCATTGCGATGTCACGTTCCTTGAGCCAAGGCGCGCATGACGCGTGCAGTCCGGCAAGTCCGTCTTTGCCGGCGTCCCACGGACCGGTCAGTTCACGCCGTGCCCAACGGCCCGTGCGGATAAAGATCACATCACCGCTGCTGACTTTCACACCGGCACGTTTTTCCCATGCCGTCAGTTCGTCGGGCAGGATGGGCGAACCCGGTTCAAGAAACCGCACGCCCCGCAGCCGGGGGATGTCGATCAATATGCCCCGAGTAAAGATGCCGCCTTTGATGTTCTGAATGCCAAGTTTCGACGCTCCACTTTCGAGGACCTCGTCACGCGAAAAACCGTTGTACATTTTTCCGCGGAAGAACAGGTGACAGAGCGAATCCATGTGCGTGTGGGCCAGACCGTGATACGAGACGCTGTAGTTATCCATCGCCCACTGCCCTGTGCTGCCTTTACCGAAAGCCAGCATCTTGTGTTCGAACGGACGCGGGTTGTCCGGGGCCTCGGACTTTTCGACGTTGTGAGCCAGTGAAACCGACACACCTCGTTGCACCAGCTTCGCCGCCTGCTGGCGTTTTTTTGGTGTGATCAGATTCAACGTGCCCAGCTGATCGTCTTTGCCCCACCGTCCCCAGTTGGAAAGCTCTTTGACCAGTCGGTCGACGTCGTCGCTGGTCATCTTCGGTGGTGACTGCGCGAACGCGTCGGTCGTGATCAGGAGCAGCAAAACAACTGCGACGGCGGTGGCGGAAATGAACCGTGGCATGGAAATTTCTCCGGCAGGACAATCGATGGCGAGGCAATCAGCGGAGTTTGACGCGTCGGGACACAATGATCTACAGAACGATCTAATCGGACAGCGCCACATTGGACGACCATACAAGCCCGAAGCGCAAGCGAGTGAATCACTTACGGTCCTGCACAACAATAACTTTCCGCATGTACCCTCTCCCCGCCGGGGAGAGGGCAGGGTGAGGGGCAAACGGAAACGGTAAGTTATTGTTGTGCAGGTCCTTACGGTCCGACTCACTCGCTTGCGTTTCAAGCTTGCATTCTCGCCGATTCGTACGAAAGAACGATTCGGCCGGTAGGAACCGGCCCTACTGGCTAGAGCGATCGATTCATGAGCCATACATCCGTCAGTCTGCTCGATCAGGCCCGTAGCGATTCCGGCTCCGAATCCTGGACGCGGCTTGCATCCATTTACACACCGCTGCTTCAGGTGTGGCTGAGGAAGTATGCGCTGCAGCCTTCAGACGTCGATGATCTGGTGCAGGACGTGCTGGTGACAGTTGCCCGCGAGTTACCGGCATTTGAACATTCTGGACGCATCGGCGCATTCCGTAGCTGGCTGAGGATAATCCTTGTGCATCGGCTGCAGAACTTCTGGCGGTCAAGGAAGCACCAACCTGACGCGAAAGGCGGGAGCAGCGTGCATGATCAGTTGCGAGAACTCGAGGACGAATCCAGCAACGCCAGTCGTATCTGGAATGCCGAGCACGACCGAAATGTCCTGTCGCACCTCATGGAGCAGATTCGGCCTCGATTTCAGGAGACGACGTGGGACGCGTTCCAGAGGCAGATGTACCGAAATGAAAAAGGCAGAGATGTCGCCAGGGAACTGGGTATCAGTCTGAAGGCCGTTCAGCTGGCTAAGAGTAGAGTCCTTCATGCTTTACGAGTTGAAGCGGCTGGTCTGGTCGACGGTGTGTGACCTGATTGCGTGTGGAGCGAGGACGGAGATTCTCAGATTCTCGTAGATTCTGGAGAGGGTTTTATTGGAGTTTGGCACTTCTCCTTGTGAACCCTGACTTTCTCGGGAGAACAGACGTGAGCAAGTCGTCACAACACCCTCAGCAACAGCAGCTTGTCGACTTCGGACTCGGCAAACTCGAACCGGACCAGACTTCGGAAATTGAGGAGCACCTCGATCACTGCGAAGAATGCCATGAAACCCTGCTGAGCCTCGCGGACGACACCTTTACGGGATTGGTGCGATCTTTACCGGAGCCGCGTCAGGAGCCGCTTGCAACGGACGCACCTGCCAGTGAGTCCACCGCCGACACGGTACACGGTACTGACGCCGATGCACCGTCACCTGCCAGCCACGCGACAGACGAAGCCGCCGCTGTTGAGTCGAACCATGCAGCCACGATGCTGGTGCAGCCCGGGGCCCTCATCGAGGTGTCGGAATTGCCGGCCGAACTGCAGAATCATCCGCGCTACCAGATCATTGATCAGATCGGCCAGGGCGGCATGGGGTCGGTTTATCGTGCTCAGCATCGGCTGATGAACCGGCCGGTCGCGCTGAAGCTGATCAACCCGCAACTGATCGGGCACCCGCAGGCGGTTGAGCGATTTCGGCGCGAGGTGCAGGCTGCGGCTCAGCTTGCTCATCCCAACATCGTGGCGGCTTACGATGCAGAGCAGGCCGGCGACGTACATTTCCTCGCGATGGAGTTTGTGGAAGGGACGGACCTGGCTGCCGTCGTGTCGCGACGCGGTCAACTGCCAGTCAACGAAGCGTGCGACTACATCCGACAGGCGGCTCTGGGGCTGCAGCACGCTCACGACAAGGGCATGGTTCATCGTGACATCAAGCCGCACAACCTGATGCTGAGTCCGGATGGACAGGTTCGCATTCTGGACTTCGGACTGGCCGGCTTCGCGACTGAAGAAGCGATCATTGAAGCCGACTCGACAGGCTCATCCGAAGGCGACACCGCACCGCTGCACCTGACGACATTCGGCAGCGTGATGGGGACACCTGACTACATTGCACCGGAACAGGCCCGCGATGCACATTCGGCCGATATCCGCGCGGACATCTACAGTCTGGGCTGCACGCTCCGTTATCTGCTCACCGGACAGCCGCCGTTCGCTGCCGATTCGGTCGTGGACAAGCTTAAGGCTCACATGGAACAGGCTCCGCCGCCCCTGGGAGAACACCGGGACGACGTTCCTGACGAACTTGCTGCCATCGTCGAGCGAATGATGGCCAAAGACCCGGATGCGCGGTTTCAAACTCCGGCAGATGTCGCGGCAGCCCTGTCTGCATTTACGGGAGACGAAACGCATGCAGCTATTGAACAGTCGTCTCAGCGGACAGGACTCAGACCAATCGTCCTGTTGTCAGGGATCGTGACGCTCCTGGCCGCCGTGATCTACATCGCGACGACAAAGGGGAACTTCGAAGTACGGTCCGAAGTTGACGGGGTCCAGGTCACGGTCAGTCGCGACGGAGACTCATTCCGTGTCCTCGACGTCAATTCCGGGACTTCGATATTCTGGTTGCCGGCTGACAAGTTCCGAGTCACGGTGAGTGGCGACACCGCAGTCTCTGTTAGCCGCGAAAACATATTCGTGAGCAGGATGGGGCGTCAGATTATCGAAGTGAGACGGGCTGCAGAAGCGCCAACGACGCTGCCGCGCGACGAATCTGCTGCGCCTCCCGTGCTGGACGAATTGCAACAGGACGTGGTCAAGTCCGCACAGGCGTTTCTAGCCTTATTGGACAAAGGCTCGTTCGGCGCCGCGTACGACTCGCTGTCGGCGATCGGAAAGCGGGCCGCGACTCGGGGACAGTTTTCGAGTTCGATTCAGGGACTGCGAGACACGTTTGGGAACGCCACGCAGCGAACCCTCCACGAAGTGCAATTGATGGACAGATTCCTCGGCCTGCCTGAAGGACGTTACGCCGTTGTACAGTTCAAGTCGGACTTCGACCGTCAGGAAGGGTTGTGGGAATCGGTGCTGTTGAATGTTGAGACCAACGACGAATGGCGTGCGAATACCTATGCGAACTCGCTGAAACCGTTGCTGATCCCGCAAGCGAAGCGAACGCAGTCGACACGCCCACGACTCCAGGAGATTCAGATAGCCGAGTCCGGTCGCCTGGTCGGTCATACGGACGATATCAATGCCATTGAGTTCTCACTGGATGGAAAGTACCTGTTCTCCGGTGGCGGTGAGAAATCTCTCTATCAATGGGACGTGACATCCCGAAAAGTCGTTCGGAGAATTCCGGTCGGTGATTATGTGAGGGGCATAGCAGTACTTCCTGACGGCGGGCGTGTGATTTCGTCGCACGTCGGAGGCAGTATCACGTTGTGGGATCTGGCTGACCGGCGCGCCGTTCGACAGTTCTCAGGACACACGAAACCTGTCAACGCTATTTGTGTATCGCCAGACGGAAAACGGCTGCTGTCCGGCGGGAACGACGGTCGTGTCCAATTGTGGGACATCGAAACCGGCGAAGCCGTTCACAACATTAGTGTGAAGTACTGTAACGCGGTGGCTATGACGACAGATGGTCGACTGGCGGCTCACGGGACGGCAAGTGGTGGATGGAAAATCTGGGAAACAGAATCTCACAAAGTGCTGCCACAGATTCGAAGGCAGGCCCGGTCGCTGGATTGTCTTGCGTTCTCACCGGATGGCCAGCACCTTGTGTCCGGCGATGGGAACGGAGTGATTCAAGTCTGGGAAGTTGCAACTGGCAAAGAAGTCCATCGTTTTGAGGCGCATCAGGATCGCGTCGCGAGTCTCGTCTTCACTCCCGATGGACGCCACTTCGTGTCTGGCAGCTATGACCAGACACTACTTGTTTTCGACATGGCACGCGGCCTGGAAGTCGGACACGTTGCTGTCGACACACTGTGCGTGACCCGACTCGCAATCTCACCAGATGGCCGAACGCTGGCCAGTGGTGGTGGTATCCATCAGAAGCTGGTCGACGGTGTCTGGACACAACGGAAAGACGGTGATTTCGACATTCGCCTCTGGCGGCTGCCGGAGAGTGTGACTCAAGCAGAAGACGCCAACCTCCCGGGTCACGATCACCTGCAGGGCAAGTGGGTTCCGGTCTCCGGGCACATGAAAGCGAAAGCGATGTCCGCCGAACAGCTCGGAAATATGTCGATCACGTTCGATGGCCATGGCGTGACAATGACTGACCCGAATAGCGGCGCGCCGATTCCGGCGGGCACGTTTACGATCGACACTGAGCGTGACCCGAAGCACTTCACCCTGCGTGCTCTCGATGGATCGAAGACTCTGTCCGGCATCTTTCAGTTCGAATTCGACGAAGAGTCGATCATGGTAGAAATCGACGCGCGCAATGTCGTCATGGTCGATGAGATAGTCGTTGCCAACCTGAACGATCTGCCCAAAGTCCTCAAATCAAAGCGAAAGACGGATGTTCTTATTACGGCTCACGAGAATTCGATGCACGAAGTCGTCGTACAGGTGCTCGACGCGGCCAAGGAAGTCGGGTTTCAGATAATTCGTGTGGAGCTTCAGAGAATTCGTGTGGGAGCCAATCGAAGTAGCAACCGGCTCAAGCTGGCTTGGGTCGACGAGGATTACTCACGACCAACCGATTTCAGTCCCCGCGACAAGCCCGATCACATGACGGTCGTACTGGAGCGAGCGCCGCTCACACCATTGCCGTTTCCCGAGTCGAGGAAAAAGCCAGCGACAGACACACCGCCGCCGGCGAAATCACTCGTTCCGACACGGAAGCCACTTGTTGCAAGGCCGGGGTGGCGGCCCGAGTATGGGGCAGGTCCAATCAAAGCCGGCGTGAATCTGATCAATGATCCGTCGCTGGAAAACACGGCTGCCAGTGAGCTTTATCCGCAGACGTGGGGGCACGGAAACCTGATCCCCAAAGACGCATGGCGATTTGAAGTCGTCGAAGGTGGCCGGACGGGCAAGCGTGGCTGGATGATCGAAGGTGATGGAGAAGCCGCCACCGTTCCGTCAAATCGGCCGCCCGTTGATCGAGCCTTCCGGTATGCGGCTCGAGGCTGGGTCAAAGTTGAGTCGGGGATGGCGCGTCTTGGGCTGCTCTACTTCGACAGGAACCGTCGCTACCTCAGCACGAGTCACAGTGCCGTGACAATCCAACGCGGCGAATGGCACCAACTGACGATGCTCGACGACTTTGCGAATCACCCCGAGGCGGCCTATGTCAGTCTGGCGCTGGTGATGGTCGGCAAGGGGAACGCTGTCTTCGACGATCTCGAACTGATTCCCTTTGACGCCAACAACCTGCCGGAGAACTTTGAAGCGGAATACGCTGCGCCGAAACATGACCCGGCTCTGTTCGACCGTTGGGTCGGTCACTGGCAATTGACGACCGAACTCAAGACGGCCGATGGCAGTCGGTCGACCATGAAAGGCTCGGCTATTGTCCGCAAAATCCTCGACGATCGCTTTCTGCTGTGGCATTGGGCCAGCGACACGGGCGACGACGAGTACCTCCGGTTGACCGGGTTCGACGAGCACATTGGTGCATATCGTGACTGGGGGGTTGATTCGAATGGACTCATTTACGATCGACGCGGTTCATGGAACGCGGAAACCAGCACGCTCACTCTTCACGTGTACGCTCCCGAGTCGGGAATCACCGAAACGACGACTGATCAGTTCGTCGGCAAAGACCGAGTCGAAACGTTGTTGGTTGACAGGACCAGCAAATGGCTGCCGGTTGGCGAAACGCGAGCGACGTGGATTCGAAAATCGGACACCGTCGACAGCGACATCCCTCTGTCGACTGCCCCTGCCATCAAAGCAGAAGAATTCGCCATATTGCAGAAGTTCGTTGGGAACTGGTCGATTCAGCAAACAAACAAACCATCGATCTGGTTCCCGGACGGCGCCACGGAAGCGATCACGGAAGCGATCACGGAAGCGATCACGGAAGCGATCACGGAGCGCACCGCGTGGGCGGTCGGCGGGCGCTGCCTGCTCGTCCGCTCGTACGACGACAAACAGCAGATGACGACTCTGGCTCTGATGACGTATCAGCCGAAGGAAAAGTCGTACCACTACAGGCACTTCGCCTCGAACGTTCTCGGCGGACAGTGGCGGATCACGTGGGACGCCTCGTCACGCGGATTCCACTGGCGTGCGATCGACATGCCCACCGGCTGGATCGGCACGGGCTTCAACCGCTGGATCGACGACGACACCTTCGACAACCAGGCACTCATCAAGGACGAACAGGGCCGTGTGTTGCTGGATTCACAGCAGAAGAAGACGCGGTTGAAGTGACGGACCTGCTGCGTTTCATTCGGAGAAACGAGATATTGAATACTGAGAGGGTTACGGTGTGAGACACTGATCTGTCTGGGGAGCTGTTGACTACACTTCCGGACTGACGTCCGTCGTGAAGTCTCTTTAGCAACCAGACGGGGAGTGAATGGACATTAAACCCAGTTTCAAGACGGCCGTTGTTCACGCCGCTCCGGTGTTTCTCGATCGGGATGCCAGTGTCGATAAGGCCTGCTCGCTCGTGGCAGAAGCCGCACGGCATGGCGCGCGGCTCATAGCTTTTCCAGAGACGTTCATCCCGGCCTTTCCCGTTTGGAGCGCGTTGGGTGCTCCAATCTACAACCACGATCTGTTTTGCCGTCTGGCCGCCAGCGCGGTCCTCGTACCTGGACCCGAGCTGGACCGCGTTTGTGCGACGGCTCGCGAATTCGGAGTCCTGGTGTCACTCGGAATCAACGAGCGGACCGAGTCGAGTTCCGGGTGCATCTACAACAGCAACGTTCTCATTGGTGAAGACGGATCAATTCTGAACCATCACCGAAAAATCGTCCCGACGTTTTACGAGAAGCTGACGTGGGCGGCTGGTGACGGAGCGGGCCTGCGCGTGTGCGACACAACGTGCGGGCGGATCGGCATGCTGATCTGTGGCGAGAACACGAACCCGCTGGCCCGCTACACGATGATCGCTCAGGGCGAACAGGTTCACATTGCGAGCTATCCACCCGTCTGGCCAACGCACGATCCACAGGACGCGAGTAACTACGACCTCGCTCACGCCATTCGGTTGCGAGCGGGTGCGCATTCCTTCGAGGCCAAGGCCTTCACCGTCGTCGCATCCGGATTCATGGATCGCGCCACGTTTCAATTTCTCAGCGATCTGCATCCCGATGCCGCACGTATTCTGGAAGGCAGTCCCCGCAGCGTCTCGCTTGTCACCGGCCCGTCAGGGGAAACTTTCAGCGACGAATTGTGCGAAGACGAGGGCATTCTGTACGCCGAAATCGACGTCTCTCGGTGTGTCGAGCCCAAGCAGTTCCATGACATTTCCGGCGGCTATAATCGCTTCGACATTTTCAAATTCAGCGTGGATCGAACGGCTCATCGTCCCGTCACGTTTGTACCCGATGAGACCGCGAATCGACTGGATGCACACAGTGATGACGAGGCAGCATACGAGTCGATTCCGCATGATGAGTTACAAGACCGATAGATGCTCTGATCCACACTCGATATTCACGTTCGGAACTGCGGAGTAACCCATGACCCGAGTTTTGCTTGTTGGTGTGGTGCTTGCCGTGCCATCGTTCTTCCCGACGCCCGTCCACGCCCAGCTACAGTCTGAGGCCCGGGCCAATAACTGGCATTCGAACTATGACGAAGCTCGGGCAACGGCTCGCCGGACGAATAAGCCCATGATGATCGTCTTCCGATGCGTTCCCTGAGGGGATTGTCAGGAATTCGACGAGCAGGTTGTTCGTCTCGAAACCATCAAAGACATCGCTGATGACTTTGTTCGCGTCCGTCTGACACGCATCGAGTCCTCAAACCTGAGGATTTTTGACTTCGACTATGACCTGACCTTCATGGTCTTCTTCCTCAGCCCCGATGAAGACGTCTACTCGCGCTATGGTGGTCGTTGCGGGAAAGGTCCTGACAAACGGCAGTCTCTGGCCGGACTTCGGCACGTGATGAAGTCCGTCCTCGCCGAACACGCATCCGACACGAGGCGTTTCGCGCCAACGGAGACCGGCAAACCGTTCTATATCACGGACCTTCCACCACCGGATGGGGCAGGCTTTTGCATTCACTGTCACCATGCGAAAGAGGCCATTCACAACCGACTGCAGAGCGCGGGCGAATGGAGCATTGATCAGGCGTTTCGGTATCCCCCGCCTGACAACCTGGGCCTGATCCTCGATGTTGACCGCGGGAACATCACGTCCGAGGTCGTTCTGGATTCGTCAGTGGCAAGTGCCGGACTGAAGAAAGGCGACGTGATTGAAACACTCAATCAGGTTCCGGTGCATGCGTTCGGCGATGCGCAGTTCGCTTTGGATCGAGCGCCGAAAACAGGTTCAATCGAAGTGACGTGGAAACGCGCCGGACAGCGTCGGTCGGGTCGGATTGATCTGCCGGATCGCTGGCGCCGCACCGACATTAGTTGGCGGCCGTCGTTGCAGAGTCTGGTGGCATCCGCGCGAGTTTACGGCAAAGACCTGACCATTGATGAGAAGAAGACGATTGGCTTGTCCGCCAAACAACTGGCGTTTCGTCAGAAGGACTCGGTCCCGCTGCAGGCCCGCAAAGCCGGAATCCGTCCTGGCGACATCGTGCTGGGCTTCGATGACCGCAAACTGGAAATGAGCGGTTACCAGTTCCTGACTCACGTCCGACAGAACTACGTGCAGGGAGAATCAGTCATCGTCGATGTCATTCGCGATGGAAAGCGGTTGAGACTGCCGATGACGTTTCAGTAGGTCCTTCGAAGCCGGCAGCATGTCGGTCGGTTGCCGGCCGACGGGCGAGAATCCAGCGGCGCGAAGTGAAACGCTGATCTTCGCTGATCAGCACTAACGACATCAGCGTCGATTAGTGTTCCCGACTCCGGTCCGTTTCTCGTTCGATGTCAACGAAATTGAGTAGACTGTCGCCGTTGATCCGAATCGGAGATCGTCAATGCTGACATTGAAAGACGGCCAGCCACGTCTGCTGAGCGAACGACGTGAGTTCCTGCGGGTGGGAAGCGGATTGGCGGCAGCCGGTTTTTCTCTTCCGAGCCTGCTGTGGCAGAAGCCGGCTCTGGCACGACCCGCGTCGAGTGAAGGGCTGATCACGGGCGGGGCGAAGTCCTGCGTCCTGGTCTATCTGCTCGGTGGACCTCCCCATCAGGACATGCTGGATTTGAAGCCCGACGCTCCGTCGGAGATTCGCGGCCCGTTTCAACCGATCGCAACCAACGTTCCGGATCTGCAGATTTGCGAGTTGCTGCCATCGCTGGCCGGCATGGCTGACCGATACTCGCTGGTGCGGTCTGTCACGCAGCGGAACAGCAACCACACGCCGATGATCTACTACACGCTGACGGGTCGGCACACGGCTCAGCCCCAGCGGGATAACGACATACGTCCGCCTCAACCTGAGGATTTTCCTCATATGGGAGCGGTCCTGTCGAAGTTCAAACATTCTGAATCGTCGCTGCCTGGTTACGTGGCTCTGCCGGAACTGGCGATCCGCAGCAGTCTCAGTGGTCAGTACAAGCGAGCGAGAAATCCACTGAGAGGCGGCGGTGCTGGATTCCTCGGCGCCAGCTACACCGCGCTGAACGTCAATGGTGAGCCGGGTTCGCGAGACGCCATACCGGCTCTGCAACTGCCCGAGTCCGTTTCGGCGGATCGTTTTGAACAACGGGCGTCTCTGTTGTCTCTACTCGATGGCGGCGTGCCGAAGGTCGGTGAGACTCAGGCCGTGCATGATGTGCAACAGCAGGCGGTCACGCTGACTGGTTCGTCGAATCGTGGACGTCTCCAGGTGTTCTCGCTCGATGACGAGACAGACAAAGTCCGCGACCGCTACGGCCGACATCGCTTCGGACAATCGATGCTGCTGGCCCGCCGACTGACGGAAGCCGGCGTACCCATGGTGGCTGTGCACTTCAATGAGATGACCGTGTGCGACGGCTGGGACACTCACAGCAAGAACTTCGACGCGTGCCGCAAAGAGCTGCTGCCGATGGTTGATCAGTCGCTGTCCGCCCTGCTGGAAGACCTGGATGAACGTGGACAACTGGATGAAACGCTGGTGATGTGTTTTGGAGAATTCGGCCGCACGCCACGAATCAATGCCAATGCCGGACGCGACCACTGGGGCGACTGCTCGTCGGCCCTGCTGGCCGGTGGCGGAATCCAGGGAGGTCAGGTGCTAGGCAGTTCCGACGATCATGCCGCCTACCCGAAAACGCATCCGGTTGATCCGGTCGACATTCAGGCGACGCTGTACCACTGCATGGGCCTCGACCCGCATCAGCTTATGCACGATCGAGCCGAACGCCCATGGGACATCAGCACCGGCCGTGTCCTCGAAGAACTGCTCTGAGTGAATCCGAGCTTGGCCCTCACAGGGACTCCCTCCTGTTGCGGTGTTTCGGAATGATCAATAAGTTGAATTGACGTATCAGTCGCTGCGTTTTGTTTTGCTTTCTCTCTCGCACAATCCATCCGAACGTTTGTTCGAATCCTGTGGCCCCGCCGCGCCGTTCGTTCTCGACGGGAGTATTTCAATGGCTGGGATAGCCCAATCTTCACATCCGGCGTTCACACGCAGAGTCGCGTTACAGGCGGGCTCTGTGGGGATTCTCGGTCTCGGGATGAACCACGTTGAAGAGCTTTCCGGCCAGGCCGCTCAGGGAACTTCCACCGTCAGCGGGCGAGCGAAGTCGATTGTGTTCATCTTTCTGTCCGGAGGCTTGACGCAGCATGACAGCTTCGATTTGAAGCCGAATGCACCGGACGGTATCCGTGGCGAGTTCAATCCAATTGCAACTGGGACACCCGGCCTGCAGATTTGCGAGCACTTGCCGATGCTCGCTCGGCGCAGCGAGAAGTGGGCGGTACTTCGCTCGCTGACGATGCCGAACAACGAGCACTCGCTGGGACACATGATGATGCTGACGGGGCGGTCGAAGGCGCCGCCAACGTTTAATGCGTCCAAACCAATGCCCGAGGACTGGCCGTCGATTGCGTCCATCGTCGGTGATGCGACAAAGCCACGAAGCAACAACCTACCACCGGCGATCGCACTGCCCGAACGGCTCGTGCATCGGACCGGTCGAGTCATCCCCGGTCAGTTCGGCGGACAGATGGGTCGACACCGTGACCCCTGGTTCCTGGAAGCCTCGCCGTTTAACTCAACGTCGTACGGGGCGTATCCCGATTACGAGTTCCACTTCACGCGAGGTCGCGAACGGAATGAAAAACTCGTCTTTCAGTCTCCCAATCTGAGCCTGCCGGAAGGTCTGACTCAGCTGCGACTTGGTTCTCGACAGTCGTTGCTGAAAACGATCGAAGACCAGCGGCGGTACCTGGATCGGTTCGCCGCCACAGAGAGTTTCAGTCGATCTCGACAGAATGCCGTTTCTCTGCTGACCGACGAGACAGTCAAGCAGGCGTTCGACGTAACTCGCGCCGACGACAAGGTGCAGGAGCGTTACGGCAAGAACGCGTTCGGCTGGTCGCTGTTAATGGCAAAGCGGCTGGTCGAGGCAGGTGTGAATCTTGTTCAAGTGAATCTCGGCAACAATGAGAGTTGGGACACCCACAACAACAATTTCCCACTGCTGAAAGACTGCCTCTTGCCACCGACCGATCGTGCTTTGTCAGCATTGCTGGATGACCTGGACGAATCCGGATTGCTCGACGAAACACTGATCGTCATGTGCGGCGAAATGGGTCGCACACCGAGAATCAACAAAGGCATGCCCGGCCGTGATCACTGGGGAGCCGTGCAGAGCGTCTTCTTCGCGGGTGGCGGCATTCGAGGTGGCAATGTCGTGGGCAGTTCCGATGAAATCGGTGCGTATCCCGCGACCCAGGTGGCACAGCCAGAGAATGTCGCCGCAACGATTTACAGTTCGCTGGGCCTGCCCGACACCGCAGCGTGGAAGGACGAACTCAATCGCCCGCACCACATCTACCACGGCGAGCCGATTCACGCATTGCTGTAGAGTGGCGTAGCCGCAACCAAAGTCGCCTTTCGCTCCGCGAAAGAGCGGAAGCCCGAAGCAAGGAACACTAATCCGCACTAATTGACACTAATGAGACACGTGACGACTGTCGCCCGGATTAGCGAAAATCAGTGTCGATTAGTGTTCCTTCATGGTCGGGAGCGAAACTTGACTCAACTGCAACATGTCTTACTGAATAAACGTAGCTAATGTTGGTTCAACTGATGATCTCGTCGAGGACTTGGCCGCCGATATCTGTCAGTCGGCGGAGCCGTCCGGCGTGCAGGAAACGTAAGCGCTCGTCGTCCAGACCCATCAGGTCCAGGATCGTGGCATGCACGTCCCGAATGTGAATCTCCTCGCCGATTCCGCGCAGTCCGAATTCATCCGTTGTTCCGGCCGATGACCCGCCTTTGACGTTGCCCCCGGCGAGCCACATCACGAGATTCCATGAGTTGTGCTCGCGACCGGGTGTCTTGCCGAGACCTCCGTTGCGGAACGGAGTGCGGCCCATTTCCGACGCCCACACGACCAGTGTCTCATCAAGCAGACCGCGATCAGCCAGATCGGTGAGGAGTGCGGAGACTGGCTGATCGACCTCGCGCGAATGCCGTGTCATGCCGGCCTTCACGTTGCCATGATCGTCCCAGCTGCGCGGACCGATCTGCACTCCGTGAACGAGCATGGTGTAACGGACTCCGCTTTCTACCATCCGCCGCGCAAGCAAACATTGACGTCCGAAACCGGCCGTTGCCGGATCGTCCAATCCGTACAGGCGACTGGTGGTCTTCGTCTCACCAGACAGGTCCACCAGTTCGGGAGCTTCGGCCTGCATTCGGAATGCCAGTTCGTACGCATTGATGCGGGCTGCGAGTTCGCTGTCACTCGACCGCGTGGCAAGGTGTTTGCGGTTGAGCCAATTGAGCGTGTCGAATTCGCGCCGCTGCTGTTCGACAGTCACACCTTGCGGACGATCGAGATTCAGGATCGGTGTGCCTTCGGGACGTAGCAGCGTCCCCTGATAGGCGGCCGGCAGATAGCCATTCGCCCACACGGCTGCGCCGTTCACCGGTGCTCCACGCGGATCCTGAATGACGACATAGCCGGGCATGTTGCGGTTGCTGGTCCCCAGTCCGTAACTCACCCACGAGCCCACCGACGGGCTGCCCGGAAACTGGCTGCCCGTCGTCACATGCAGAGTCGACGGTCCATGATTCTGATTGTCGGTTCGAATGCCTCGTACGAATGCCATGCGGTCTGAGTGCATCGCCAGATGCGGAAACAGCTCAGAGAACCACTGACCGCTTTCACCGTGCTGTTTGAACTCAAACGGGCTGCCGATCGTGGCATGCGGAAACGACAGTCGCCCCTGCAATTCACCGGATATGTCCGGTATTCGAGGCAGCGGTTTACCATGATGTTTCGACAACTCTGGCTTGTATTCGAACGAGTCGAGCTGACTGACGCCTCCCTGCATAAAGAGGAAGATGCAGTGCTTTGCTCGGCGTCCCAGATGCGGTTTGCGAACAGCGAACGGATCGGCCGCCGACTCGTCACCATTCACCGCGTGGGCGAATAAGTCCCCCAGCGCGAGCGCGCCGAGCCCGTTGAATGAACTCGTGAGAAACCCTCGCCGAGGTATGCGTGAAGTTGAGTTGTTTAATGACATGCGAGATTCTCCATTCAGAAGTACTCGACCTCTTAACGCCTGCCCAAGCCCCTCTCCCCACGGGGGAGAGGGGATACTGACGGCTCATCATCGCATGCTGTTTACTCGGCGAACTCCGGTGTTTCACGCAACAGAATTCGCCGGATGGCGGCCAGATGCGAATACGACTGCTCCCGATCGGCAGAGATCTGAGCATGAGAAGCCCGGCAAACGTCGTCAGGGATGACTTTCAGAGGTCGACCCGTTGACATGGCGATCACCTGATTCATGGCTGCCCGTTCCAGATAATACAGGTCGTCAAATGCGAGCGCCAGGTTTTCAGCGGTGACGACGACTCCATGAGCGGCAAGAAACAAAATGTCGGCAGCCACCATCTTCGAGCCAATGCGGTCGCCCTCGGATGCGTCCAGCGCCAGACCATTGTATTCGTCGTCATAGGCAACCCGACCGTGAAATCGCAATGAATTCTGACTGCACCATTCCAGACGACCGCCATCAATGCAGCACAAAGCCGTCGTATACGGCGCGTGTACGTGCAGCACGCACTTTGCGGACGGGCGGCTGAGATGAATTCTCGAATGGATAAAAAACGCGGACGGTTCAGCCTCGCGAGTTCCCTCGATCAGGTTGCCGGCCGCATCCACGGTGATCAGGTCGCTGGCCCGCATCTCGGACCAGTGCAAACCTTGCGGATTGAGCAGGAACTGGTCGGTCATACCGGGTACCAACAGGCTGAAGTGATTGCAGATGCCCTCACCCAGACCAAGCCGGTCAGCCCACCGAAGTGTCGCAGCCAGATTGATCTTCGCTGCACGAACGGCGTCCATGTCTGGTTCATCAATCGACATAAATAAACTCGTTACTGTTCAACAGGACTCGGCAGACGCCGATAAGTCCCTGCTCGGGCGACTCGCTGCGGATTGCCAGCATTTTCATCTGAGCCGCCTCTTCCACAGACGGGCTGCGAGCCAACGCGATCTGAAATGCGAGATTCACCCGTACCTCAAGATCGTCCCTGGCTGCATCCCGAACGCGTCGCGCGAAGTGCGTTGCTTCACTGCTCACAAAGTCGCCGTTGTACATCGCCAGGGCCTGTAGCGGCGTCACCGAGTGCCGACGGCGCGGACGTGACTCGTCGCAGACCAGCGAATCGAATGCCTGCAGAAAAGGCATCATCATTGTTCGCTGCTGATAAATGTAGACGCTGCGTTTGCGTCCTTCAGGACCATATTGCGTATCCCATTTGCTGGAATCGTATTTGACTCGTTCTTCAATGCCGTCGGGCAGCGGCGGAAAAATCGGCAGGCCAAACTGCTCAGGGTTAAGTCGTCCGCTCACGCTCAGGACGTTGTCTCGTACGGCTTCGGCTTCAAGCCGGCGACGTCGAAATCGCCATAACAACGTGTTGTCGGGATCGACTTTCAGTGCATCGGCATTCGTATGAACTGACGTCTGTCGATACGTGGCCGACGTCACGATCAGGCGATGCATCGCCTTGATGCTCCACTTGTTCTTTACAAACTGGATTGCGAGCCAGTCGATCAATTCCGGATGCGAGGCGCCGTTACTGAGGGCTCCGAAGTCGCTGGGAGTTGCCACAATCCCGCGTCCAAAGTGCCAGTGCCACAGTCGATTGACCATGACGCGTGCGGTGAGCGGATTGTCCGAACTGGCGATCCACTCCGCGAGTGCCATGCGACGGCTGCGCGTTGGCCAGCGTTTGAACGGGTCGAGTCGAATCGGTGCGGGATTCTGATTCCCCGTGACACAACTCGGGAATCCAGCTTCGACAAAGTCGCCAGGGTTGTCGTATTCCCCACGAATCATGACCCGCGACGTTGGCACTCCCGATTCGTAGGGCGGGCCGTATGAATGTCGCAGTGACATCGCGACCGGTCGCAGTCGCTTGAGTTGTTGCTTGACGAGCCGATCGCGATTGGCGAGCCACCGGTAACGTCGGCGTTCTTCGTCCGTGATCAGGTCGTTATCCGGATCATCAAGTGCTTTGTTCAGGTCCTCCCGCATCGCAGCGCCGGGATTGATGAACGTACTGAGAAAGCTGCCATTGCCGCCGACCTCGAAGCCATATCCTTCGTGCGAATGCCGAGCAGTGAAAACCGTGACGATCGAACCCTGTTCGTCGTCAGTCAAAGTAGCATCGCTCAGCAACCCGACGAGGAAGTCATTCTCGAACCGTACGCCGGCCGCGCCTTCGAATTCCTGGGCTGGCTTCGCACCAGTCACACGAACCAGGGACGGTTGCAGGTCTGCGTCCTTCTGCTCCAGCGTGATTCCGGCGACACGATCCCGCCAGATAGAGACGGCACTGCCTGGCTTTGGATTCGGCGTTTTCGGATCGGCGTCGAGGTCGGATGCATCCAGCCAGAATCGGAGCCCCGTGGCCGGTGGCTGGCGAGTCGAGGAACCACCGGACTCTCCGGCCTGCCCGGTGTACTTCATGCGAACCCACGCAGCTAAAGCCCGTCGCTCATCTTCGGACAGCGGATGATCGTAGATCAGGATCTGCGCAAACTCGCCGACATGGTGAGCTTTGCTGACTTTGATCCCACCCGTTCCCTCCGAGTATTGACCCAGCGTGACGTGTTTCGGATCCGGCAGATCAGCAAACCACTGGCCTCGATTCGTCCCGGCGTTGCTGCCGGTTTCATCCGGTCCGTGTCCGTCAGCAAAGAACGTCCATGATTTGTCATCACAATTCACGACCGAGGTGTGCAACGTGCCGTCGTGAACGGGCGACCGGCCAAAGATGTAGTTGTTACCGAGTGGGCCGCCCATCGCCTGGAGCCCGAGTCCAGCACCACCGCCCAGTTTTTCTGTCAGCGACTTCTTGAGACTTTCCAGTTCCCGCTTTGATTCACCAACGCTGCGCTCCAACTCGGCTCTGCGACCTTCTGCCCACTGCTTCTCTCCCTCACGATAAAACGCGGCACCAATTGGTCCTCCAATCTGAAATCCGTCCCCCAGTTCGGGACGCGGAATTGAGACCGTCGAGAAGAACGCCATCATCCGGTAGAAGTCTTTTGTGGGGATGTTGTCGTATTTGTGGTCGTGGCACTTCGCGCATCCGACTGTCAGGCCGAGAAACACCGAGCTGACTGTCGATGTCATTTCACTCAGCAGTTCGTGACGAGTCTCGTCGCCACGTGGTTCGGTAAACGGGGCCAGTCGCAGGAAGGTCAGAGCGACCACTCGCTCAGGCGGAGTCGCCGGCAGGTCGCCTGCACCCATGACCTCATTGAATTCATCGCCAGCGACCTGTTCTTTGATGAAGAGGTCGTACGGTTTGTCTTTGATGAACGAGTCGAGCACGTAATCACGGTATCTCCACACGTGCGGCAGGTCGGGGTCGCCCTCGTAGCCGGCGGTGTCCGCATACCTCGCCAGATCAAGCCACAGCCTGGCCCAGCGTTCCCCGTATCGTGGGTCCTGTAGAAGTCGATCAACCAGTCGCTCGTACGCACCGTCGGTATTGTCGTTGAGGAATGCTTCAACGTCAGCCGGGCTCGGCGGCAACCCGATCAGATCGAAGTACAGTCGCCGCACGAGCTGCCGACGTGACGCCTCCGGAGCCGGCGTGACCTCGACTGCGTTCAGACGTTCGAGAATGAACGCATCAACGCCATTCCGTATCCACTCAGCCGGTGCGACCTGCGGCAGTTCAACTTCCTGAGGCGTAAAGAACGGCCAGTCGCGTTTCGAGGGCGATTGCTCCGCACCGTAACCAACGGTGGCCCAGGCAATGATCCCGCAAAGAACACCGGGCATCGGGCCGAAGACGAGTCTCGCGAGCGGTTTCACGGTTTGTCATCCCGCAGACAGGGGCCTCACATCAGGGCAACACCATTTACGTTCCGGGATGGTTCGAATCCACCACGGAATGCCAACGGATCACCTGAAGCTTGTTCGTTACGCGGGGACGCAGCAAGGCACTCCGGCGATCCGTCCCAGACTGTCGGGCCCCAGGAATCTGAGTCGGGACTGACTTTATCGGAGGCACGATCCGTCAGGCAGCAATATTTCAGGGGGCGTCTCGGCTGGTGATTTCATACGGTCCGCCGAACTGGTAGAAGATCCGCTGGTAAACGATCTCGCCAAACGTCAGACGGAGTGTTTCATGAAGTCACTGGCCGTAATGTGTGTCGTGCCCATTCTTAGCCTGCTGCTGTGTGGTTGCGATGGGGACGACAGCTCGGTATCCGGTACTGGCCTCGCAGGCAGCGGTGCCGCTGGTGGTCCACCACCGATTCCCGACGACACCGCCGCTGTCGATGCACTTAAGAAAGTGGCCACGTCGATGCGGCAGGATGGCGACGGTTTGATCACCGAGGTCAACTTCCGCGACTCAGAAGTGACCGACGAGGCCATGCAGCACCTCAATGGGCTCCGCCGAATCGAGAAGATTCTGCTCAATGACACGGCCATCACGGATGCTGGTCTGGAGCCGATCGGCCAGCTCGCCACTCTCAGGGACCTCGACCTTCGCGGTTGCCCGGTCTCGAACGCGGGGATGGCTCATCTCAAGGGTCTGAAGAAGCTGAAAGCTCTGCGTCTGTCGGGCAAGAGCGGCGCGACGACGGTCGACGATGAAGGTTTCGGTCACATCTCGGCACTGAATGGACTGAAGGTTCTGGCCGCTGACTTTCTCTTCGGTGACATGGTTGCCGCGATCAGCCAGCTGGATGGCGTCAGTAATCTGGAAGAACTCTACCTTGCGGGAACGACGTTTGATGACGAAGCCGCTGCTCTGCTGACGCGTTTCCCGAAACTTCGGCAGCTACGCGTTTCGCAGTCGCAGCTCAGTGACCAGGGGCTCGAACATCTCGCGAAGCTCAAGTCTCTCACCGTGCTGGACCTCAGTGAGAACAGCCAGATCTTTGATGGTGGTCTGCAACACCTCTCGGGCATGCGTCAACTGAAGAGTCTGAATCTGTGGCGAGTGAACATCACGGATTTGGGCATCGAGCACCTGGCGGGGCTGACGAATCTGGAATCACTGAACCTGGACAACACGCAGCTCTCGGATTCTGGTCTGCAGCACCTGTCGCGTATGACGAAGCTCAAGTTTCTACACCTTGGTTCGACATTCATTTCAGACGCTGGACTCTCGCAACTGGAACCTCTGACAGCGCTGGATGAGTTGCGAGTCACGCGGACCGGAGTCTCGGAAGCCGGCGTCGCGGCACTCAGCGAAACGCTGACCAACACGAAGATCAAGCTGAAGTACATCGAGGGCGAGTAGAAACCCGGAAAGTTCGCGGCCGCACGTTCCACACCAGAACTCCCGGGCGTCATCAGCTTCGAACCTGGTGGAGCTGCAACCGGGAAAGCAGACTGCGGATGGCGCTAATCGTGCGGCTGAAAGCGGATCAGCGAGTATCCGCGTCATCCACGACCCCTCACTTTCCACTCGCAATCATCCGTCTGCCCGCGCAGGGTTTCATTGACCAGGACATAAGGTCGGACATGACCGTGGACACACAGACCCGGGTAGAGGTTTCTGACTTTGGCGACGCTGCGACCGAATACCGCGCGGCGCGCGAATCGGCTGCCGTTATCGACGTCTCCGACCGTACGCAACTCGAAATGACTGGAGCCGACCGGCATTCGTTTCTGCACAACTTCACAACCAACGACATCAAGGCTCTGCCGTCCGGTCGGGCTTGTGAAGCATTCCTATGTAATGTGAAGGGCCGCATTCTGGGGCATGTTTTCATCTTCGCCGGTGACGAGACGACTTGGGTCGAGTCGGTACCTGGCCAGGGTGATTTTCTGACGTCTCATCTGGAACGCTATCACCTGCTGGAAGACTTCACCCTGACAGATCGAACCACCGATCGGGGTGAACTGCTGGTGACGGGACCTGAGTCATCGTCGCGGTTGACTGCGGCCGGTATCGATCTCAGCCACTTGGAGAATCTGTCGTGTTCGTCGACGTCTGTGGATTTCGAGGGCGGTCTGGCGTTGGATGTGCGGCGGGTGGATGTGTTTGGTGCCCCGACCTTTCTGATTGCCGCTGACGGCGCAGCCATCGACGTCCTGTGGACGAAGCTGACGGCAGTGGACGTCACCCCGGCAGGTCGTGACGTACTGCAAACGCTACGGATTGAGGCAGCGTTCCCGTGGTACGGCGTCGACTTGTCCGACGAGAACCTGGGCCAGGAAGCATGCCGTACGTCACAGGCGATCTCGTTCACGAAGGGCTGCTATCTGGGTCAGGAACCGATTGCCCGGATTCATGCAATGGGTCATGTCAATCGCGAACTCCGACGCTTTGTCATTGACTCGGATACGTGCCCACCCGCCGGAGTGGCAATTCTCAATCCGAATGAGGAGAGCAAAGAGGTTGGGCGCGTGACATCCGTCGGCTGGTCGTGGCAACTCAATCGGCCCATCGGCCTGGGCACGGTCCGAACCAAATTTGCGAAACCGGAATCCGAAGTCGTGTTGGCGACGGACCTCAAGATCGGGGCGAGAGTGTTTGCGGACGCTTCTTGACCGAGGCCGTATGAGAAACCAGAAACTTCTCTACAGAAACAAGAACCGTGAGCTGAAAGTCAACTGGCTCATGCTCACCTTTCTTGTTGTGATCGTCGCGGCTTCAGTGATCGGTCGCCTCTTGTCTGATTGAGCAACACACTGACTGGCCAGTACGGACCGGTGGCCCAGCCGACACCGCCTCGTCACATCAAGAAGCGAATCTCCGGCATGCTCTGCAGACGCGTGTAAACACTCCCGACCTGTTGCGCACTTTCCACAGTCAGCTCGACCGTGACCGAAACGTGACGCCCGTTTGGTGTGGATTTCAGCGTGTGCTCAGGAGTATCAGACAACCGCAGTTCCCCCTGCAGAGCGGCCAGCACTGTGGCGACAAAACTGTCTGTCTGCTCGCCAATGACCTTCAACGTGTAGGGCCCGGGAAACTCGTGAGCCTCTTCCAGTCTCTCGATGAATGAATCGTCGATCACGTCAGAATATCCCGAACCACAGAGCCATGCACATCGGTGAGTCGGAAGTCTCGTCCTGAGTATCGGTAGGTCAACCGTTCGTGATCCAACCCCAGCGTATGCAGAATGGTCGCGTGCAGGTCATGCACCGACACGTGGTTTTCGACGGCTTTGAATCCGAATTCGTCGGTGTTGCCGTACGTTGTCCCGCCGCGAATGCCACCGCCGGCCATCCACATGGTGAAGCCGTAGTGATTGTGGTCGCGGCCGTCTCCATTTTCCGAAACGGGCGTGCGTCCGAATTCCCCGCCCCACACGACAAGCGTCTCGTCAAGCAGTCCGCTTTGTTTCAAATCACGCAGCAGTGCCGCGATCGGTTGATCGACTTCGGAGGCCACTGGGAAACGCCAACGACAACATGTTGGTCGCCCCCAGGATCGTAGGGCCAATCACGCGTCCGAGGCACTCGTCTCAACAGCTTCAGTCGCTTCTTCAACGGCTTCTTCAGTCGCCGGGACCGGAACGGCTTCTTCGAGGTTCGGTTCTGCTTCCGGCTTCAGGACTTCGTGGGCTTCGCCACCGGCATTTCCGACGGCACATGAACCGCCGACGCAGCCCGTGCAACCACCCATTTGCGGGCAGACCTGGACGGGAACGATGCGGCAGACTTCGTACTCGATCTCACGCGGCACCTGACGGCAGACCATGCGTGTGTAGCAGTAGGGGACTTCCTTCTCGACGCAGCGGGCGACCTTGCGTGTGACCGTGTAAGGCACTTCTTTCTTCACACACACGGGAACCTGGCAGGTCTTCTTTTCGGTGACCCACTGGCACGTTCGGACTGGAATCCGGCAGGTCTTTTCTTCCTTGACCATCCGCATGGTCTTCACGGGGTACTTCTTCGTGATGACCTCTTCCTCCCAGCGGCACTTGCGGACGGGGACTTTGTGGACGACCTCTTCAGACACCCAGCGGCAGGTCACGTGTGGAACCATCTCGACGACTTCTTCTGCCACATAGCGGCAGACCTGCTGTTCGACGACGTCCTTCACGACTTCCGGACACATCACCGTGTATTCGACTTCGCGTTTGACCAGGTTCGGGCACCACTTTCGGGACACGCACATCCGAGGCTGTCCGGGCATCATGCACAGGCCGGGCAGGCCATACGGCTTCATGCCCCAGCCCAGCGTGGGCATTCCTGGAGAACACTTCGCGGTTTCCACCCACTGACCCTGGTCTTCACACACCGTGCGAGTCCGAGTTTCCGGACGCATTACCGTGCGGCAGACTTCGCGTTTCACTGTTTCGGTCACGGGACGATGCACGATGCGGCGGCACTCGCGCTCAGTCTTTTGCATGACCCGCTTCCATTGTGTGCTGACACATTCGCGTTCTGAAGTTTCCCACACGGGGCGACGGACCGTGTAGCTGCATTCGCGTTCGCTGGTTTCCCACGTCGGCTTGCAGACTGTGTAGGACTCTTCGCGGTAGGACGTTTCCCAGACCGGACGGCGAACTTCGTATTCGTGCTCGCGGTAAGCCGTCTCGACGACCGTGCGGTGGCAGGTTTCTTCGACCTCGTCCCAGACGGTTTCGACGACCGTGCGGGTCGCTTTGACTTCTTCCGGTTCCCACACGGTTTCCATGACCGTTCGCTTACACGTCTGACGCTCGATGCGACAGGTCGTATAGCAGGACATGGGAGCACACGCGGTTGTCGGACAGCAGTTGTAACTGCCTGCACCGCAATAGCTGCCCGCGTCAGCCGTCTGACACAAGGTGGCGGCGACACAGAACGCGAACATGGCCATGAGCCTGTTCATAATCGAATCTCCTGGACGAATGCAGAGTCGTGTGGTCGGATCAGTTCATTCCCTGCACCGACGCGTGGTCGATGGGAGGTGCTGTTTCAGCCGCCTGCTGGACCGTAAAGCTTCGCGCACTCCTTTGTTCGCTAATGATGTTTCTCCCCCTATTACTGTCACACTCTCATGCAATCCGCAATGTCGCACTGATCCGGATTGCCGATCTGGGGCCGAACCGGTGCAGCGTGAACCGGTTGCGCAGGTGAGGTCAGTGCGGTGACTTCGCGAACACCGACAGGACGCGCAGGGATGGCAGACTTTGCGGGCGCGTCGGCGCTTCACGTCTCTGAGACAAATACCCGGCGGCTTCACACTAACCGTCCTGGCAACGACGACGATCAGTGTGGTTTCTGCTGCTCCTGGCGGGCGACGAGCTCGTGATGGGCGTCCACGTTCAGCCAGTGTCTCGGGAATTGCTTGCCGGACAGCACGTGGTCGGCGTCTCGCTCGCGCTGTTTGTAGATGCAGTTGCGCAGGACAAGCCAGACCAGGTACGCCTGCAGCCGATCTCGTCGCCACGCAATAGTTGACTCATCATTCTGGCGGCGGTGGCACTTTTTCAGCGGGTTTTTCCGGCTCTTTCGAACTGGACGCAGGGACGTCTCTCACTCCGATGATGGTCACGCGTGGGCGTTGTTGCGGTCGGGTGTGAATGTTGTCGTCCGGATTCGGCCTTGCGGGTTCATCCGCAACAGCAACTCGACGATCACCCAATGCGATCGTGGACGGTGATGCCAGTGACCGCCACGGTGCCTGACTTTTACTGTCCGCGGGCGGACCAAGCGTCACGGTCAGCGGTGGGACCTTCGTCGCCTGATTCGGATAATCAAAGACAATCGTTACGCCGTCGAGTGACACGGGTTTCGGACGCAGAGGGCTGCCCCCCTCCGTGACATCCGCAAATCGAAAGACAAAGTCTCCGGTGGGAAGCCGCGTGAGTGTCGGCCGCACGGTGGAGTGAGTGTTGTTCTTTCCTGGAAACCGCAGTCGTACCGCTGCCGCTTCCGGTTGCCACGACGCATCGCAGGTGACAATCAGATCGTCAGCGCCAAACGATGGCTGCACGGAAACACGCAACGACTGCCGCAACTTCGACATCGCGGCTGACGGCGTATGTTGCCTTCCAAGTTTCCCGGCACACTGCACGAGACTCAGCATGGGCACCTGAGCCAGCAGTTCGCTGTCCGACAGATATTCCGCGAGTCGATCAGTGCGTTCCTGGCGATAGCACAGGCCCAGTAGCGCCACCGTGCTGCGTGTCGTTTCGAGTTCGGAATCAACATTACGAAGAATCGCGTCCTCTGCCTGTTCGAAATGTCCGGTCTGCTCCAGCACAAGAGCGCACATCAGGTTCGCTTCCCACACGTCGGGAGAATACCGCAGTGCTTCGTTGGCGGTTTTGTCTGCTCCGTCTCGACCCAGTGCGACTTCGATCATCGCCTGGTTGGCCAGTGCGGCGGCCAGCATGTCGTCGCGGCGGAAGTGGCTGCGCCCCAGTTGAGCCGTGCGTTTGTACGTCGATTCCGCATCGAACAACTGCCCCAGTCCCTGCTGCGTGCGTGCGACGTAGTACCAATAGGGCGGATAGCACTCCATATACGGTTCGAGCCGTCGAAGAACGCGGAGTCGTTTCGTCAGGTCAGGTTCCTGAGCGGCCGCTTCCAGATCGTCCAGGTCGTTGCCGCGCACCAGCCAACGATCGGGGATGTCGCGTTCCTGGGCCACTTTCCAGAACGTGTCGAGAAACCTGGACGACTTGTCGACGACAGCACGAATGCGGTTACGTTCGATTTTCAAGGTGTCAAATTCGCGCGTCCACGCGAGGTCGCGGTAGTCGAGCCATGAGTTGACTCCAGAACGAACAAAGCCCTCCACCGAGAGCGTTGCCATCTGTGCCGCCATCACGATGGCAGTTGATCCGACCTGTCTTTGCAGCGTGCGATTGAACCGGTCCTGAACGGTCTCCGACTCAAGCTCGGAGACTTTGATCTGGCCGATTTCGTCCAGGCATTCCGTGTAGAGTCGAATGACTTCTTCGTCGTTGATGCCGTTCAGGTTGAGGTTGTCGAGAATCTTCTGCTGTTCTTCCACCAGCACGCGCTGTGACTCGTACCTGCGGATGCGATGAAACGAGGCCCGACAGTAATTGAGCGCCACAGCGGTTGCCTGGGCACGGTCGTCGGGCTTCTCGACGGAATCGGTTTCTGCGCTGAGGACCGCGGATATGCTAAAAAGCGAGACCATCGCGGCAATCGAAGTGGCGTTGCGGAATCGGCGCATCGGGCTGCCTTCGGAACGGGAGCGGACCGGTGGGAGAATCGAGCCAAGTCTACGTCCACTGGCAATGCCGCCGGGTCGCCCGACTGCAACGGCGTACGTGCTTTTCGCGACATGCGTCGGGTAGGTCGGGTCACGGAAACTCTGCGTCCAGGCGAATAGTCTCGCTATCCGTCAGAGTCGAAGTAATCGGATGAGTCGGCAAGCTTCGCCGTTCGCGATCTGTGGTAGCCGAAGTCGCCAGACTTTGGCGAGTGGGGCTCGTCAGTGTGCCACCAGCGCGCTCGGCTGCGATACCGCTGACTGCGACTCTGTCGTCGTCGTTGTGGTGGCACCCACGGCACCCGTTTGAGCCTGCACGTAGGCCGCGATCTGCCGGACCGAGCGAAACTCATCGATCTCCAGGTCAGACAGGTCAATCTCAAACTTGAAGGTCTCTTCCAGACGCGCGATCAGATCGACAAACACCAGCGAGTCCAGGATCCCTTCGTCAATCAGGTCCGTCGCCGCGTCAGGCACGGGAAGCTGCATGTCGTCGGTCACAAGTGACAGGATCTGCTGTTCGGTCGTTGTGGTATCAACCATGGTGGGTCCCCTCAATTAATGGCGGCTGGTGTTGCTGCCACGTCGGATTCAGCAGTCGCCGGAGCGGACTGCTGTTGGTGTTGCTCAGTGAATAGTCGTCGGAGTTCCGGTCGATCGATCTTTCCGTTCGCGTTCTTCGGAAGCTGATCGAGCGACTGCCACAGTGTCGGAATCATGTATTTCGGGACGTGGCCGGCGAGTTCCTTGCGGATGTGTCGCACGTCCGTGTCTGCACCGTCCGTTGGCACATAGGCACAGCAGATCAGTTTGTTTTCGAAGCCGTCGGTATCGATGGCGACAACAGCGGACTCGCCCAGGAAAGGCAGGGCTGCCAACCCGGTTTCGATCTCGCCCAGCTCGATGCGATAACCTCGGCTTTTGATCTGTGTGTCTACTCGGCCGACAAAGTAGACCAGACCGTCTTCGCCTTCGCGGGCCAGATCGCCGGTCTGATAAATGCGGTCGCTGGTACTCGGGTGAGTCAGAAAGACCGAATCAGTCTTCTCTTCGTCTTCCCAGTAACCTGGGCTCAGACCAACGCCCGCAATGTACAGATCACCGATTTCACCAACCGCTACGGGCTGCAACTGCTCGTTCAGGACCAGCAGGTCTTCTCCGTCACATGGCACGCCAATAGGAATCTGTTCGGTCTCACTTTGCGGGCAGAACGGAACGGTAAAGTAGCTGCTTGCGATGGTGGCTTCGGTCGGTCCATACAGGTTTGTGAAGGGGACGTCGGGCAGTCGCTGCATCAGGTAGATCAGCGTCGGCACGGGCAACACTTCGCCGCACCACATCAGGCGTTTGAGCGACGGAAAATCACCCTGCGGGACGGCATCAAATTTCGCCAGGTAATTCAGAATCGATGGCACCGAGAACCACTGTGTCAGCTCGTTGTCACGGATGAATCCGGCCAGGCGGTGCGGCAGCAGATTCAATTCCGGCGGCACCGGAAACAGTTCCGCGCCTGCGGCAAATGCTCCGTAGATGTCGAACGTCGACAGGTCGAAGTGCAGGGGAGCATGACCGGAAACGCGATCGTCGGCCGTGATCTCGAAGTAATCCACACCCCACTCGACAAACGCCGTGACCATCTTGTGTGTGATCACCACACCCTTCGGCACACCGGTTGAACCCGATGTGAACAGGATATGAGCCGCGTCGGAGGACGAGTTCACATAAGCGTGTGGCTGATCCGAGAACTGCTCCAGGTCGCTGAATTGAAACTCGGCCGTAAAGTTGTTTCCAGAAATCAGAGCTTCATCCAGACAACCGACCCGGACACCGCTGATCTCGTTTTCACCGAAGACCTGATCAATGAGCCGTGCAGATTGTTTGGCGCCAAGCAGCCACTTTGGCCGACACGCGTCGAGCACCTTGGCAACTCGCGCAGCGGGACAATCCGCATCAATCGGGACATAGACACAATCGGCTTTCAGCGTGGCGATCATGCTGACGAGCGCCGCTGGTGATTTGGGGATGCAGAAGGCGATCCGGTCACCCGGATTGGTACCAGTTTCCCGCAACAGCTCCGCCAGACGATTCGTCAGGCTGTCGAGTTCGCCGTACGTCACGCACTGGTTCTTCCAGTTGATCGCCACACGCTCCGGGTGTTGTGCGGCCTGACGGGTGACGTAGTCCTGAATCAGATGCGACATGATGGATGACTTGGATCTGTGGGACGACTAGTGACTGACAACAACCGTCGCTTCGTTGAAGGCGATCGACGTATGCCGCAACTCTTCTTCACACGGCGGAATGTCGAGGATGAAGGTCTGGTAACCGACGCTGATGTAACCGCGCAGTTCCTGTGCGACTCGCTCGTAACTACCGACCAGATACGGGCAGAACGTGCGGTAGTTTTCGAATGGACCGAGCCAGTACGGGTCGTCGCGGTCGGCGTCTTCGCGCGCCATGTCCGACAGTTGCCGATGCCATTGTGAGTCCGACGTCTTCATTGCCAGTTGATGTGCGATTTGCCCCTTGCGGTCCGTTGGGAAACGCTCATGAGCCACCTGCCAGGCCTCTTCGCTGGTTTCCCTCGCAATGATGCCGACTCGCACGCCGGACGGATGCTCGCCAGTTTCCTGCTGGACGGTCGCCTCGTCGCCGATCCGTTGCGGGTACTTGATCGGCGTGGCGCCGATGTCGCGGGCGGCCTGCAATCCCGCTTCCGACGAACCGGAAATGAGGATGCCCGGAAACAGATGCTCGGGCAGGGCGGGAGTCATTTTCAGATTCTCGACCTTGTAGTACTTGCCGTCGAAGCTGACTCCCTGCGGGCTTTCCAGCAGCCGGCTCATGATCTGTGTGTATTCCGTCAGCCGCACATAGCGCTCGTCGTGCGGTGTCGAGTCGTTGAGTGCGAGCAGATCGTTGCGGAATCCGCCGGCAACCATGTTCACGAAGAACCGCCGGTTCTGCAGAAATCCGTACGACGCAATCATCTTGGCCGCTGTGTACGGGTGCATGTATGCGGGCTGGATAGCTACCAGCGGACACAGCGTCGTCGTGTTCTGCAGAATGATGTTGGACACCAGCCATGGATCGCAGATGCCGTTGTCGGCGTATACGAGGATTCCTTTGCAGCCGTACCGCTCGCTCCAGCGGGCCACATCCGCAACCTGCTGAGCGTAATTGCCCGAGTCCCAGTCCTTTGACTGCGGTGTCGTGGCGAAGATATCGATCTGTGCTGGTAGTGATTGCTGGCTCATGGCCTTCGTGTCTCGCCCTGGTCTGGATTGGAGAAGCGAATGAAGGCCGGTACCTGGTATGTCGTGCGTGGAGTCCGGCCACAGTTTCACTCAACTGGAAAGATGTGGTGTGATTGGCCTGAGGCAAAAATCCGATCTGGCGAAACAGAGGGAAGTCTCCCCGTCGAACCGGTCAGGCTGTTTGTTCCGGTCAATCAGGCGACAACGTGACCTGACAATCCGGGGCGACTCATCCAGACCGCTTGACTGGAATGAACGACCATTCTCAGCGACTCTGACCCTTCACCGCCGACCGCGTGTCGGTTCGGGAATGAAGATCGCTGCCAACCGACGAAGAGAATCGACATGACCGAAGCAACTGCCGAGAAACTGTCCGCCGTGCTGGCTGGTGACCTGGCTCATCTGCTGGACTCCTCGATGAAGAAGATCCGCAACTGTCTCGAGCAGATTGACGACGAGCAGGTCTGGTGGCGTCCGCAGGCACCGATGAACAGCATTGGCAACCTGATGCTGCACCTGGCTGGCAACCTGCGGCAATGGGGCATCGTCAGCGTTCTTGAGCAGCCAGACAAACGTGAGCGCGAATCCGAGTTCGAGGCACGCACCGGCCTGACACGTGACGAGTTGTTGTCGACACTGACCGGGACCGTAACCGAGGCGCAGGGGGTCATGCGGGGCCTGTCACCCGACGACTTTCTGGCGAATCGAACGATTCAGGGTTTCGACGTCACCGTGCTTGAGGCTCTGGGGCACACAGTGACACATTTCACGGGGCACACGCACCAGATCATCATGCTCACGCGAATGATGCTGGGTGACAGCTATCAGTACGACTGGGATCCCGGTCAGCCCCGCACCGGCGTGCCTGCCTGAGTGTAGGCCGGAACTGCGCAGCGCTTGTTCGGCCTACTTCTACTCCTGGAATCGCAGCATTGGTTGTGGACGAGTCGCTCAGATGGCCGACGGATCCATCAAGTTCTATTGATTCATTCGAAGTCGGTGTGCATCCTGCGTCATAGAAAAGCTCGCTGAGACGAGTTTTCCCGGTCACCTGCAGAGAATCAGGAGAGCGCTCATGCTGACGATCTTTGGACGCGGACAGAAGTACTGTGACGGAATCGATCGACGCAGTTTTCTGCAGATCGGCGCTCTGGGAATGGGCGGCCTGACACTGGCGGACCTGCTGCGGGCCGAAGCGAAAGCGGGCGTTGGCTCATCAAACAAAGCGATCATCAACATCCATTTGAGCGGCGGACCTTCACACCAGGATATGTTTGACCTGAAGCCGAAAGCCCCGGCCGAATTCCGCGGGGAGTTCTCGCCGATCGAAACCAATGTCCCGGGCGTTGATATCTGCGAACTGTACCCACGCCTGGCGACGATGGCGGACCGGTACTCAATCATCCGGGCACTGGTCGGATCGAGTGCGGGCCACAGCAACTTCCAGACGCAAACCGGTTTCAACCAGCGAGACCTCGCCGCCATTGGCGGGCGTCCTTCGGTCGGTTCGGTGGTATCGCGTCTGCAGGGGTCTGCGGGTAACGGTGCTCCACCGTTCGCATCCTATAGCGGTGGTTCTGCCGGGTACCTTGGGCCGACCTATCAGCCGTTCGTTCCCGGTCGCAGCAACAGCATGCGTCTGGACCGCAGCCTGACGGTCGATCGTTTGTCGAGTCGCTCCGGACTGTTGTCGTCTCTCGACCGCATCCGCCGTGACATCGACGCGTCCGGCGAAATGATCGCGATGGACGACTTTACGCGGACGGCAGTCGACGTCGTCACTTCAGGCCGGCTCGCCGATGCGATGGATCTGAAAAAGGAGGATCCCCGAGTCGTCGCACGCTATTCGAAGCCGAGTCAGAATCTGCTGATCGCCCGCCGATTGATTCAGACCGGAGTTCGCGTCGTGACCATGAACAGTCCATGGGGCGGCTGGGACACACACCGCGACAACTTCAAGAATTTCCGCAATCGCAATCTGCCGCAGATGGACACTGGCCTGAGCGCGTTGCTGGACGACCTTGTCGCTCACGACATGCTGGACGACGTGTCCGTCGTTGTGTGGGGCGAATTCGGCCGCACACCGCGAGTCAACAAGACCGCTGGCCGGGATCACTGGCCGCGCGTCGCCATGGCGTGGATGGCAGGCGGTGGAATGCGAAACGGTCAGGTGATTGGCTCAACAACACGTAATGCCGAGACCGCCAATTCCCGTCCGGTGCATTTCCAGGAAGTCCTCGCGACTCTGTACCACAACATGGGCATCGATCCGAAGACGACTCAACTGACCGATCCCGCGGGCCGGCCCCAGTACCTGCTGGAGCATCGCGAGCCAATTCACGAACTGATTTGACGGTCGGCCTAGTCAGATTTGATTTCTGTAGACGCCAGGGCCGATCATCGTCCCTGGCGTCTCATTTACAGGCAGGCAAACAAACTTAAGGGATGAGCATGGTCATCGTTCCAGGATCAGGTGCGGCAAGAGGCATTTGCACAATTGTCGTTGCAACTCTGCTCGTGTGTGCTGGCTGTGGTGGCAACGATTATGGCGTTCCCGTCAAAGTTGGCGGCGTCGTCAAGCTGGATGGTGAACCACTCAACGAAGTGACAGTGATCTTTCATTGTACTGGCAACCTTCCGGCGGACTTGCGAACCCAACGCACAACAACCAACGACCAGGGGACGTTCGAGATGCCCAGGGTTTATCCGGGGGAATATATGGCTCATCTGAAAAAATCTGCAACATAGGATCGGAAGTACAATCCGCGGATCAAACCTGGATCGTTGGACATGCTTTTTAGTTTCCGATGCGCCAGCGTTGTTAGTTCATCT
>Ga0302123_10000178_pt1 | contig 49604 bp, 50 predicted proteins | sample CB21_321_MG_FD_203109 | JGI IMG/M metagenome (GOLD analysis project Ga0302123, IMG submission 203109) | Marine microbial communities from Western Arctic Ocean, Canada - CB21_32.1 | ecosystem: Environmental > Aquatic > Marine > Oceanic | place: Canada: Western Arctic Ocean | collected 2017-09-28 | reverse complement strand
GTCCATGACATCTCCAATCCCTTCCAACCCAAAGAAATGGCGTACTTTATCCCCGAATTAGCAGGCCCCAATAAGCTCGACGCCCACTACGCTGACTCCCTGGCTGGCATGAACATCAACGATGTTTACGTCGACGAAAATGCGATTGTCTACGCGGTTGACCGTCAACGCGGCGGCATGTACGTCCTTGAGATGACCTAGGCACGATTCGTCCTGGAAGACGGCGGTACGCTTCACCAGTCGTCGCTCCAGCAACGCTTAGGTGCAAACCGCAACAACGGTCTGAGGGATGCCCCTCTGAAAAGCAAGGATTGGGGAGAGGTTCTCGTGAAAATATTCGTGCTGGGTGGATCATCGACGATAGGGGTGAGGATCATCGAGGCTTACGTGCGCGAGGGACACGAGGTGGTCGCGACCTACAACGCGCACGAGCCCACGGAGTCGCTGGGCGCGTCATGGCTGAAAGCCGACCTCCACGGAGCTCTGCCCGACCTGGCCAACGCAGCATCCGGGGCCACAGTCGCGCTGCTCCTCCCCGGCCTCGTACTCGGCAAAACGCTGGTCGACTACACCGACGAAATGATCACGGAGATGATCGACGTTAATTTCGCCGGCCAGGTGCGGGTCCTCAGGATGATTGCACCGGTCATGGCCAACAACTCGCACATCGTCATCATGGGCTCGCTCGCCGCGCAACGTGGATCCGCAGATCCCATGTACGGCGCAACGAAAGGTGCCATGCACGCATTGGCCAAGTCGCTTTCGAAGTCGCTAGCGCCCAAGACCCGAATCAATGTTATCGCCCCTGGAATGGTCTCCGATACGCGCATGTATGACGCCACCCCACAAGCGGTAATCGATAGCCACCTAGGGATCACGCCCACGGGCCATTTCATCAGCGGCGCGCAACTCGCAGAGATTGTGGTCGATATCACCAAGCCGCATTGGTCTCAGCTAAATGGTGCGTGCATCGATCTCAACGGCGCCCAGTACGTGCGCTAACACCGATCCCCGCTTATTTACGATCCTTGTAGCGTCGTCCTCGGTCAGCGACCTTGCGATCACGGAACTCGTTCATGACCGGAACGCCATAGCCGCAACTGGTCACGGTGCTGTCGACGACGATATCAATGACCTGCCGTTCGGGTAGCGCGATCTCCGTCGCCGGGGAATCCATGAGCTGCGGGCCCAACGGGGAATCGGCGACCGAGGTGATGGTCGCCTTACCGTAGAGCCTCACAACTGCCGCGTTCTCTTGTGCGAAAGAGCAGACCATCACCGTTATCGGACCGCCCGCCATGGAATGGCGCGCTGTCTCGTTGCCACTGCCCGTGTAATCGAGGTACGCCACACGGTTGCGATCAACGATGTGGAGAGGGACTCCGCCCTTCGGCGACAGGTTCACAGGCCCGACGTCATGAGGGCCAATCCCGAGCGTCGGGTCCGCCGAGGCAACGAAGAACAACTCCGCGTTGTGGATGAGATCAGCTTGATCGTCCGTAATCGTTTTGAAGTAATCAGCCATGGGGCGCCTCCACGTTGCTCGATAGCGGTACGTGGATGGAGGATAGCAGTCGGAGCGGTGGCCCAGCCCCATGAGTTGTGCGATTCTTGGGGCGAGCCAGAGAGCAACACGGAGGTCCCATGGCAGGCACGTTCCAGGTGATCGGCACAGCAACCCCGCGAGCCGATGCCGTCGAGAAGGTTACAGGGGAGGCACGCTACACGTCCGACACGATGATGCCGGGAACGTTGTGGGCGAAGTCCCTTCGCTCACCATACGCCCACGCGCGCATAGTGAGCGTTGACACCTCACGCGCGGCTGCCCTGCCTGGCGTGCATGCGGTGCTCGCAGGCGCCGACGTCAGCGGCGTACGCTTCGGCCGGCGATTGCGCGACGTGCCTGTGCTTGCTGAGGACGTCGTACGGTTCGTCGGGGAACGCGTGGCCGCCGTCGCAGCAGATGACGCGACGATCGCCGAGGCCGCTTGTCAGCTGATCGACGTCGTCTACCAAGAGTTACCTGCGGTGTACGGGCCCGAGGCCGCGCTGGCGGACGGCGCGCCGGTGCTACACCCGGACGTCAACAGCTACGCGGGGTTACCGCGAACCGTTGAGGGCAACCTCAACGCATTCGTCACCGACACCTGGGGCAACGGTGACGTGGCCAAGGGTTTCGCCGAAGCCGACGTCATTGTCGAAGGCACGTACACGACGCAGCGCGTACACCAGGGCTATATGGAGCCCCACGGCTGCCTGGTGTGGATCGATAACACAGGCAGGCTCAACGCCTACGCACCCAACAAAGCACCCCATCGACTCAAGGGGAATCTGTCGGACACACTGGGGATTCCCACCGATCAGATCGTCATTCATCACTCGGTGGTCGGCGGTGATTTCGGCGGCAAGGGCTCGCCCATGGACGTGCCCCTCTGCTACTTCTTCGCGAAGATCACAGGCAGGCCAGTGCGCGCCACGATGAGTTACACGGAAGAGCTGTCTGCAGGCAATCCACGCCACGCATCGGTGAGTCACCTGCGAACGGGTTTGAAAAACGACGGCACGCTAGTGGCGCATGAGGCGCGCATCCTATTCGACTCCGGTGCGTACGGCGGCTTCAAGCCCGTGCCCGGGGTCAACCTGCCTGGCGCAGCCCACGCCGCGGGTCCGTACCGAGTACCCAACGCCTTGATCGAGGCTGTGCACGTCTACACCAACACGATCCCCGGCGGCTTCTACAGAGGCCCCGGAGCCGTCCAATCCAACTTCGGCATCGAGTCCCACATGGACGTGATCGCGACGCGGCTAGGGATAGACCCCATCGAACTGCGCCGGCGCAATCTCATCGAACCGGGAGAGGAAACGGCCACGGGCCACCATGCGCCCGCCATGAACCCCATCGGCACGCTGGATGCGGCCCTGGCCGCGTCCGAATGGTCGTCCCCTAAACCCGTCGGCATCGGACGCGGCATCTCGATCGCGTACAAGGGCCAAGGTGAGGGCCAATCGTCCGCGGGCATCGAGCTGCGACCAGGCGGAGTCGTGGTACTCCACACCACTGTCTTCGAAGCAGGCACCGGCTCCTACACAGCATTCGCACAGATGGTTGGCGAGGAACTTGGGCTGCCTGCCGAGGGTGTCCTCATCGAGCCTTGGGACACGGACGATGGCCCTTTCGACACCGGCATAGGTGCCAGCCGCGTCACGAGAGTCGCAGCTCCGGCCGTTTACCAGTCCGTCACCGAGGCTCGCAAGCAGCTCGTCGTCGTCGCAGCCGACGCGCTGGGTTGGCCAGCCGCGCAGCTCGACGTTCGGGGTTACGAGATTGTTAGGCGCGACACGGGCGAACGTTACCTCTGGCCCGAGTTCCTTGACCACGCCATCATCACCCAGGCCACGAACAATGAAACCGAGGAATCGCCGGTTGCATCCTTCATGGCCCAGATCGCTGAAGTCAGCGTCGACGGCGAAACCGGCGAGATCAAACTACTGCGAGTGACATCGGCCCACGACACCGGCCAGGTGCTCAACCCCATCGGCCATCAAGGTCAGATCAACGGTGGAGTCGTGCAGGCCATCGGCCACTCGCTCATGGAAGAAATAAGCGTCGGCAGCGACGGGCATGTTGACGTTTCCACCTTGGCCGACTACCGCATGCCAACCACCATGGACCTCCCCGTGCTCACCACAGCGTTGGTCGAGTCCGAAGACGGCCTCGGCCCCTACCGCACCAAGGGCATCGGCGAATACGCCATCGAAGCGCTCGCAGCGGCAGTCGCCAACGCCGTCGCGGACGCATCAGGCCTACGCATCGCGTCCCTGCCGGTCACCGCCGAAAAGGTCTACGCCATGCTCCACGGCTGGCATTAGAAACGCGCTAACCCACACGCACATAACCGTCCGGACCGTAAGTCGTCACGGCCATGTAAGAAAGACGTCCGGTGCCGGTGTTGCGGATACCGTGAAGCTGCTGGCGCGGGATAACGACGATCTGCCCCGCTCTGATCGGAACGAAGGTCTCATCCCTCAAGTAGGAGCCTTCACCTTCCAGAACGTAGAAAACGTGGAGATTTTCCAGGTGGGAATGGACATCGTTCTCCTGGCCGGGCTCCAGGTTCCACACAACCACGCTAGCGTCGGGGTCGTCGTGGTAGAGCCGGACGACATTAGCGCCGTCTGCATTGAACGTTCGGAAATCCAGGGGGTCGTAAACGCCATTGCCCAGAGTCGTGGGAGTCAGTTGCTTGGAGTGGTCTGAAGGCATGAGGACTCCATTAATTCGAAAGTCGATCGCACTCTCAGTATAGGTGTGGGAGGTTTCCGTCATGCACGGGTGGTTCACGAGAGGATTGGCCTTGTACACGCCACTCTCACACCAGAATGGCAAAGTATGTGCAACATCACTGCAACTATGGCGAAGGTCGTTCTTGGATTAGGTACATCGCACAATCCCCTACTGAGCGTGCCCGGTGAGTTGAGGGAACAGTATGAAGAGCGCGACCGCGCCAACAACTCGCTGTACCGCATCCCAGACGGCAAGCATGTGGGCTATGAGGAGCGACTCTCAGAAGCGAATCCTGAGACGCACGACAAGTACGTGGCACGGCATAACGCCAACCCAGAAGGCATCGGGAAGCTCTCACGCAAGATTGGGGACATGGACACCGACGTGATCGTCATGTTCGGCGACGACCAGTCTGAGACGTTAGACCACGAGCAGATGCCGGCCATGGCGTTGTTCTGGAGAGGCGAACTACCGGACAAGCGTCGTGAGGCGCGGGTGGAGAATGACCCAACGATGGAGGGGGCCAGGGAGTTGTACGGGACAGAGGAGATGCGTTGCCCCGTGAACAGCAAACTCGGCAAGCACATGATGCAGGTGCGCCGTCTCCACGAAGGCCAAACAATGAGCCACGCTTTCGGCTTCGTCTGGCGCCGCCTCATGACCAACAAGGTCGTCCCGACCATCCCAATCCACATCAACACGGACTTCCCGTCGAACCAGCCGACGCCCGAACCCTACCTGGAGCTCGACCACGCGGTACGGCGTGCGGTCGAGTCGTGGAACTCTGGCGCGACCGTCGCAGTCCTTGCCTGAGGTGGGTTCAGCCACTTCCTCGTCGACGAGGAGATTGACCGCCAGTCGATGCGAGCGATGGACAACAAGAGCGTGGACGTCTACGACTACGTGTCTGCTAGCGCTCCCTGGAGGGCACCGGCTGCGCAATGGGATTCGCCACCCTGGAGTAGCCCTGCGGCGACATGCATTGGGGACAGCGAAGGGGCGGGTCATGAGGCCCGCCCCTTCGTGCAATCGTGTTGTTTCGCCCCTGCTACTTGTCGAACCTACGTCGGCGGAGCTTCAACTTCCTCACGTGGCGGACTCCCCCGCGGTGGGCGGACGAGCGTCTCTTTGGCCACGAATGCGAGCAGCAGTGCTGCGATCACGAGCAACGGCGCGGCGGCCAGGAAGGGCACGCCAGGGTTAGCCATGAGGGCTATGCGACCACCCACCAGAGGGCCCATGATCCCGCCTACCTCTGACGTCGTGCGCCGCAGCGCCTGCAGGCGCCCCCGCGCATGCGCCGGGATCACATCGTATGTCGAAGTAGCCACCGACCCAAGCGACAGACCGCTCGCGAGGCCCAGCAGCACCAGCAATCCACCGATCTCCACGCGGGTGTCGGCAAGTGGCATCAGCGCGAAGGCGATGGCAGGGATGCCCGTGCTGGGGACCGTTGCCCATTTACGGCCAAGCTTGTCCATGATCAACCCTGCAGGCAGGATCATGATGATTACGAAGATGCCTTGGAGCGACATCAGGAAGCCCAATTCGCTAGCCGTGAAGCCGCGGAACAGAACGACATATAGAGGGAGCATGCTCTGCAGCACCATGCGGTACAACATCATCGTGAACGTCGCGAACACGAGCGCAACGTAGGTAGCACGGTACCCCGGCTCAATCTCACGGACCAACCCGGGTATCCCCATGATGCGCATCGGCGACCAGAACGGAACCTTAGGTCCCGCGCTCCCGGGCCTGGCCCTGGACAGCGCTTCGTCGCTCTTCTTGACCGGCGCCAACAGGCTGAGTGCTAGCACAACAACGCCCGCAATCGTGTAGCCGAGGAACACTGCCCTGAAATCGATGCTATCGCCGAGCACGCCGCCCAGCGCTGGGCCGAGCGCCATCCCCGCCGTGTTGGTGCCCATGAACCCGCTCATCATCCGGCCGCGCTGCTCGGGGTTCACCAGGGCCACGCCTGCAATCTCGCGACCAATCATCCACGTACTGTTGCCCATGCCTGCGAACACCATCGCGAACAACACCAGCCAGAACCATGGAGAAAGGACCACCGTAAGCGCACCACCGATGATGAGCATCGGCCCTAGCAACAGCGCAGCACGCGCACCGAACTTGTCGACGATGATGCCCGCGGGGGGCGTGCCAAGAAGCGCGCCAATGGACCACGCCGTGACAATCTGCGCTCCCCAGAAGAGCGACACGTCAAAGTGCGCGACCATCAGCGGGATCGTCGGGAACGTCATGCCGTGGCCAAAGCTCGCGACGAGCGACGTACCGTAGAGGGTGGAAAGCCCTCGGGCCGTTTCTCCAAGTCTCATCGCCGCGCATCATCGCATAATTGCCCCGCGGCACAAAGTGCAAGCCGCTCCCACAACTCACGCAGAGCAAGGGTGCCGCTTCCATGTCGGGGTGTCATGCAGCGACCACTCGTGTTCGGCAAACCAGTCGCTTTTCTAGACGTCGATTTAAAAACCGAAGGGAACAGGAACCTGGTGCTGCAGCATGATCTCTTTGCGTTGCTTGGCAGACTCCAAGATCGCCCACTGGACTTCCGCCGTGGCCCATCCCCAGCGCCCATCGTGAAGCATGGGAGCGTCGTGGCGGACCGCGTTGTAGAGCTCCATGATCTCTGACTCCAGCGTCATACCCTGGCCACCCGGCTGGTGCACCGTAACCTCACGCATGCCGTCGTTATCGTAGATGTACATCCCCTGCGCCGACATGCGGATGTCACCGCTTTCGCAGGTGGCGATCAGCACGCCTAGGTTGCCCGGCGCCCACGGTCGCCCCTCGCTGCCACCGACCACGGTGCCCTCGGCAGATCCGCCGAAGCGCGTGGCCTCTTTGCGCGTCTCCTCGTCGACCTTGCCCGCGAGCAGGTCTTGGCGGAACTTGGCCCTATTCTCATGGCCGTTGTCGTTGAGCCAGGACGTAAGGTCCATGCTGTCGAAGTACCCGTAGGCGTTGTAGACGAGTGTCACCGGCGTTCCATCCTCGAAGTCCAGGAACGCCGAGTAGTATCCGGTACCGTTGGGACGCTCCGGGCGCCAGCTACCCGCAGAAGCACGCACACTGCGCACCATGCCGCCGCCAAGGTAGCGCGTCGTCTCCAGCTGATGAGGCGCCTGACGCCAGACCACGCCGCCACCGTCTGCGTCGGATACCTCTTGAGGCATGCGCGGCCTAAGCATCCAGCCGGTGTAGGCCACAACGTTCATCGCACGCAGCGGGCCAAGCTCGCCCGACGTGATTACCCGGCGCATCTCGATGGTCAGCGGGCTCGTTCCCATGGTCTGGCCCCCCGCTAGGAGCTTCACGTCGCTCCGGTCGACCGCCTCCATCACCGCCGCGCACTCCTCCATGGTCACGCCCATGGGCTTGCGCAGGTTGATGTGCTTGCCAGCGTTGGCCGCAGTAATCGCGTTGGCTGCGTGCAGGTGATTCGGTGTCGCTATCCAGACCGCCTCAACCTCCGGGTCGGCACAGAGTTCTTCAGCGGTTCGGTAGGTCTTGCCACCGTAGCGCTTTTCGAACTCGGCCAAGGCCTGTGGGCGCAAATCCGCACCGGCGTAGATCTCAATTTCAGGGACGCGCTCAAGCGACGGAATGAACTCCGTTGCGCCGAACCCGAGGCCGATGATTCCTACTTTCATGGGTTTTTCAGTCGTCATCGCAACTCCTTGCACACCGTCCACACGGCACGGCGCATCTTACTCGCTCCCAATCCCCCACGCGCCTCCGCCGGGCGTCTCCACTCGGAATCTGTCACCTGGCATCACGTCCAACTCAGCCTTCGCTCCGATCCTCGTCGTCACTCCGTCGCGATCCAGCAGGTTGCGGCCCGGCTGACCATCCCCACCGCCGTTGAGCCCGTAGGGGCGCGTGCTCCGGCGCTCCGAGATGATGGTCACATGCGCGGGCGACAGGAACTCGATCTCACGGACAACGCCATCGCCACCAACGTGGGCGCCCTGACCGCCAGAACCGCTGCGAACCGCGTACCGTCGCACCCGCAGTGGAAACGCATACTCAAGCGCTTCCACGGGAGTGTTGAGCGTATTCGTCATATGCGACTGCACAGCCGAAGCACCCGCTCCGCGAGGACCCGCTCCAAGCCCACCGGCGATCGTCTCGTAGTACACAAACGGCGTGCCCGAACGCTCGTCACGACCGCCGATGAGCAGGTTGTTCATCGTGCCCTGGCTGGCGGCAGGAATCAGGCCCGGTACCGCCCGCGCAAGCGCGCCCAGCATCACATCCGTGATCCGCTGCGATGTCTCAACGTTGCCCCCACTGACAGCGTGCGGCGACTCAGCGTTGACTAGGCACCCCACTGGAGCCACCAATGTCACCGCTCGCCGGACGCCGTCGTTAGCGGGGATATCGCCGCCGACGAGCGCACGTGTCACGTACAGCGCAGCCGACTCGGTGACGGCCAGTGGCGTGTTGACACAGCCAGGAACCTGCGAGGCCGTTCCCGTGAGGTCGAACGTTATACCCCCGTCTTTCAAGGTCACGGCACACCTTATGACCAGGGGATCGCCGGTCAAGCCATCGCCCTCCATAACGTCCTCGAAGGCATATGTACCAGGGGGCAGAGACCGTAGCGAGGCGCGCGTAAGTGACTCCGCATAGTCCAGCAGGACGTCCATATGCTGATGCAAGTCAACCAGCCCGTAACGCGCAACCAGACCCCACAGGCGGCGCTCGCCCGTGCGCACTGCCGCGATCTGCGCTGCGAAGTCGCCGCGACGCTCATCAGGAGTGCGTGTGTTGCCGCAAATCAGTTCCAGCAACCCCTCGTTCAACACGCCGCCCTCCACCAGCTTCAGAGGCGGGATGATCATGCCCTCCTGATACAGACTCGTCGACAGCGGCAAAGAGCCCGGAGCCATCCCGCCGATATCCGCATGGTGGCCGCGATTCGCAACGTAACCCACGAGCAGCGGGCCATCGTCAGAATCTACATACACCGGTGCCATCAGGCTCACGTCCGGCAGGTGCGTACCACCAAGATAGGGGTCGTTCAGCACCGCGATATCGCCTGGCCCCAGCGATAAACGGTCGAGCCCTGCGCGAACAGACGCCGTCATCGCGCCTAGGTGGACAGGGATATGGGCAGCCTGCGCGACCATATCCCCACCAGGCCCGAAAACCGCGCACGAATAATCACGACGCTCTTTGATATTCGTCGAGTAAGCGGTCCGGCCCAGGGCCACGCCCATCTCTTCCGCGGCGGACGTCAGCAAGTTACGAAACACTTCCAGCGAAATCGCATCGACACTCACGCGACACATCCCCTGCTGAGCACCAGATTGCGCCTCGTGTCCACCGTCGCGCTCCAGCCTGGCGGCAGCACAGTCGTGGCGTCCATCTGGGTGATGAGAGCAGGGCCATCGAAGGCCGCCCCAGGCGCTAGGTCCTCACGCTGGTAAACGCTCGCCTCCAACGCTCCTAAGGAACCATCGTTGAACCACATCTCTGCGTGATCTGCGGGTTCAGGGATCTGCCGGCGCAGCGGTTCTTGCGCAAACTCCGGCAGTTGTGCCGCTACCACCGCGCGGACCCGAACGTTCACGATCTCGACCCTCGCCCGACGGTCTGCGTAGCCGAACCTCGTCCCGTGCTCAACGTGGAACGCCTCGGCAATCAGGTCGTAGCTCGCCTTTTCGGGCCAATCGACCCGAAGCTCGAACGACTGCCCCTTGTAGCGCGCGTCGGCCGCGCGCTCCAGCGAGATGCCTTGCCGGTCGGCACCCTCGCTTACGATTTCATCGCTCGCCTGACGGCAAAGCTCGCCGAGTGCATTCTCCGCTGCTGAAAAAGCGCCAGCGTCTTGAGCCATCACCGTACGCGATAATTCCTTTGAGGTGTCCGCGATCGCCACACCCAAGGCCGATAGCACGCCGGGGTAACGCGGTACGAGCACGGATCGCATGTCCAGCGCCTCGGCCAACTCGCATGCGTGTTGAGGGCCTGCCCCGCCGAAGGGCACCAGCGTGAATTCGCGTGGGTCGAAGCCGCGCTCCAGCGATACATTCCGCAGCGCGCGTTCCATAACGGCATTGGCCACGCGAACGATTCCCAGCGCCGACTCACGCGGGCCAACGCCCATCGCAGACGCGACGTCACCCACCGCAGCCTCAGCGCGGGAAACGCTGATCGGCATACGCCCGCCGAGGAAGCCCTCCGGGATCATCCGGCCCAACAGCAGGTTTGCATCCGTCACCGTAGGATCGACCCCACGTCCATAGCACGCGGGCCCCGGGTCGGCGCCCGCCGACTCAGGCCCAACTCGCAGCGCACCGCCCGCGTCCACACGAGCGATGGATCCACCACCGGCTCCCACCGTATGGATATCGATGCCCGGTACGCCGATGGGCATGCCATCCACAGCGTGATTGGTGGATGTCTGAACACGGCCAAGGCACAGGGCAACGTCCGTGGACGTGCCCCCCATGTCGAACGTAATGATGCGGTCGAAGCCCGCAAGCCTGGCAACGTGAGTGGCTCCTATGACGCCTCCAGCGGGCCCGCTGAGCACGGTGCGTACAGGCTCACGCCGTGCCACAGTCACGCTGGTACCACCACCCGACGACTGCATGACCGTCAGCGGGTACTTGATCAGCGAGCCAAGCCGCTCAAGGTACGCGGACATGAGCGGCCCAACGTAGGCATTCACCACCACCGTGCTGGTGCGCTCGAACTCACGGAACTCGGGAAGCAGGTCGCTGGATGCGGTCACGAACAGCGGCGCCCCTGACGTACGGGCCGCCGCAAGCGCATCGCGTAACGTAATCTCGTGGGCAGGGTGCAAGAACGAGAACAGCAGGCTCACCGCGACCGCATCAACGCCAGATTCAGTGACGCGGCGCACGATGTCGGCTACAGCCTTGTCGGTCAACGGAGTGACGACTGTGCCGTCGGCGGCTATGCGCTCTGCGATGCCGAAGCGCAGTTCGGGCGGAACCAACGGATCTGGCGGCTGGTACTCCAGATCGTATAGGCGAGTGCGCGCCTGCCGGCCGATCTGGATGACATCCTCAAAACCCTCCGTGGTCACCAGCGCCGTCCTCGCCCCCTTGCGCTCAAGCAGTGCGTTGGTCGCGACCGTCGTTCCATAAGCAACGCGACCACCATCGTCCAACGACATCGACGCGGCCCCCTCGACCGCAGCACGTGATGGATCATCAGGCGTGGACGGCAGCTTGTGTACCGTCAGGGTGCCGTCCGCGATGAGCACCAGGTCGGTGAACGTTCCGCCCGTGTCTATTCCGAGTATTGATTCGGGCACTGCGAGGGTCCTATGCACCTGGAATGGAAGGTGAAAGAAAAAGGTGCGTTGATTCTAACGCGCCTTCGAGGACGCTCGGCGACGGCCCCACTCTGGCTACGGCTCGCGCAGCAAGCGGCCATAGCCGTCAACCCACGTCGCGACGTTCAGAACGCGAAGCGCGGCCCACAGCGTCGCCTGATTCGACGTCACCACGGGTTTGCCAATTTCACGTTCCAGTTGCTCGGCGACCTCCATCGCCCGCCAGTTGGTGCACGAGAGGAATAGGCCGTCGGCTGCCGGATCGAGGTTCGCCTTCGCAAACGCCAGGATCGTCGCAGGCGTCTGCGCGCCGATCTCGACGTTGGGCACGATCTGCTGGCCAGCCATGCTCAGCACGTTGAACCCGTGGGCGGTGAGGAACGCAGTGAGACCCTCGTTGATCTCGTCGGTGTAGGGCGTGACGACGGAGACGCGCCTGATGCCGACCGCTCTCAGTGCTTCGACCATCGCTGGTGATGTGCCAACCGATGGCACTCCGCGGGCCTCGGCGGTGATGCGCGCAAGCAGCTCTTGATCATAGCCTGGCCCACCGATGAAACTACCGCTCGTGCACGCGTAAGCGATCGCGTCGACCTCAGCGGTGCCCACGTAACGCGCGGCCATCTCGGTGTCGCGATTCATCGCCTCAAGATCCTCATGCGTCACGTCGACCACCCAGATGCGCGAGGAGTGCAACGACACGTGCTCAGGCAGCACTCGGTGGAGGTCAGGCTCCACAGTGGTGTTGGACGATGGCAGAATCAGCCCCAATTTCTTGCGCGCTTCGGGCACGAGGCTCCTTTATCCAGGGACGGGGGGGAGGCCCGCATGCTAGCGGGCCTCTTCCATCGCTTCAACAATCGCTGTCGGAGACTAGCCCTTCGCCGCCTCGGCATCTGCGGTAGCGCTCGTGCCCAAACCAGTTCGCTGCTGGGAGATCTGCCGTACCCCATCGTCGACATTGGTGTCGATGATCGGGTGATTGAGATCACGCTGGTAGCCAACCGGATCCTCGCCGCGCTGCACACGTTCGATCTGCTCCTTCGTGTGCCGACGCAACAGCACGACCCCACGATCGGAGTAACTCAGGTGCTCGTGCGTCCGATCGGCGATGGGACCTTGAGTTTCCCAGGCCATCTGGTCCTGCGAGTTCACGCTGTGCAGGATGAACTTCGTCTCCGGATGTGCCTTGGTCGGGTCCTCCTTGATCGGCTTCTCGAAGGTGATTTCCGGATCGAAGGCATCCTCCGGTTCGGAGCCATCCTCCGTCGGGTAGAAGAAGATCCGCATATGCATCGTGTGGGTGTCATCGATCGGCACCCGGAACTGGGAGCTGGCACCCTGGCGCAGGATGTTGGGGAACAGGACAGGGTGAGCGTCCTCCATGCCATTGATGTACCGGCGGTGCTTCATCAGACCACCATACGACGTAATGTAGAAGTCAAAACTCTCCACATCGTCGGTGAAACCACGCGTCGTGCTCACCGGAGTCTTACCTCGGCCGATGAACTCCTGGTGCAGGACCTGCAGATGCGCGGGGTCCATCGAGTTCTCCATCGCCTGGAACCAGTTGGCGTCGAGGCGCGGGTGGATGAGCCACTTGCGCTTACCGTCAGGACGGAACAGCGTGTCGTAGTGAATCATCGGCGGCGCCGGCTGTACGCCCATGTACGCCCAGATCATACCCAGGTAGTCCTGCACCGGGTACGCCGTCGCCTTGAGGCTTTTCATGATTGCGTCGTTGCGCTCGGGAGGCGTCTCCAAGATGTTCCCTTCGCAGTCGTAGAGCCAGCCGTGGTACACGCACGAAATGCCACGTTCCTCGACTCGTCCGTAAACCAGCGACGCGTTCCGATGTGCGCATTTGTCGGCAATCAAACCGAACCGGTCCGACTTGTCCTTGAATATCACGAGGTCCTCGCCGAGCACTCGGACGAACTTCGTTGGGTTCTCGTCATTGATCTCGCGTGAAAGGGAGATGGGATGCCAGTACATCCGCAGCAGCGTGCCCCCAGGCGTACCGGGCCCAACCTTGGTCAGTAGTTCGTTATCTTCCGGTGAAAGCATCTGTGTCCTCCCTGAACTGTCGGGCAACTTGCTCGGCGATTGAGCCCCATCGTTACTTTAGGTAGCTAACGAAGTCTCTCCCCAGATGTCCCGATGGTCAAGCTCCTACGGATAACGCCTGCCCAGGGAAGTATGATTGGGGCCGTTTGATGCAAGACTCTCTCCCACAAAAGCGCGCCCCCGGCGTTTTCAGCCGCGAAGGACTACCCATCGTAGGCACGTTCTTGATATGGGGCACGGGAAGTGGCGCGCAGACCTTGGCGAGACCATTGTTCGCCTACGCGATTACCGATTCCGTGTTCCTCGTTACTGTCCTCATCTCCACGCTCGCACTTTCGCGCATGGTCTCTGGGCCCCTAACGGGGTACTTGGCGGACCACTGGGGCCGCAAGCCGATGGCGGTGACCGGTGCCGCCATCGGCGTTTCGATGTGGCAGACCACATCGCAGGTCATCGTGGCCGACATGAGCACGCCAGAGAACCGCGGACGCGCCGTCGCCACGCGCAACACCACGCTGCGGCTGGGCCAGATTATTGGGCCCCTCCTGGGTGGCATCGTTGCGGGGCTGGTCAGTCTCCAAGCCGTATTCTTCATCAACGCCGCGTCCAAGTTCATCGTCATGATCGTCACCTGGCGGATGGTAAAGGAAACACGCCCGGAGCTAGAGACGGCCAAGGCCAACGGGAACAGGCCCCCCTCCAGCGACGCCGAACCCAGCCTAAGCATGTGGTCGATCATGGCCTCGCGACCGTTCGTCGCCCTGGTTCATCATGACCACCATCGCGGTGGCCATGATGAACCAGGGCGTATTCATGACGCTCTTCCCCATCGCCAGCAAAGAAGTCGGCGGGCTCGACGAGGCGCAGATCGGCACACTGGTCGCAATCGCGAGTACCGTCACGCTCCTGATCTCCTTCCCCAACGGTGTCCTCGTGGATAGGTTCGGTCGCAAGCGATCGTTGGTACCGGGCCTACTACTGGCAGGGGTCGCCGCAGCATTGCTGGCGCTGGTCGTCGACTTCCGCACCGCACTCCAAGCAGCAGCCGTCTTCGGCATAGCCCAATCGATGACCCAAGGTGCCAACCAGACCTACGCAATGGATCTCGCACCCGAGGATCGACGCGGCGCGTTCTTGGGGATGTGGACGTCGTTCCAGAGCTTCGGAGCATTCATCGGCCCTCTAGCTGTCGGCGCGACGGTTGAGATATGGGGATTCGCCACCGCTTTCTACGGCGTTGCCGTAGTGATGGCGTTCGTAGGGTTAGCCATGGGTGTGCTCGGCCCCGAAACTAGGTCTCGCTCAGGCAACCGCTAAAGCAACGTGCTAGGGTCGGGCCAGCACCACCAACCAACCCCATTCAACTGACGTGAGGAGATTTAACCGATGAACCTGCGACTTAGCCTTGGCATGGCAAGCAACCCTCGAACGTGGCCGATTCTCGATGGTACAGTGAAGGCTGACGGCATCGATCTCGTGCCCAGCATCGTGCACGGCTCGGAGTTGTTCTGGCGCCAACTCCGGTTCGCCGATTTCGACGTCTCAGAGATGTCGTTCTCATCGCTCATGATGTCCATGGCCCAAGGCGACGAGCGCTGGACGGGTCTGCCAGTGTTCACTACGCGCAACTTCTTCCACACTGGCATCCTCGTCCGCACGGACGCGGGCATCAGCAAACCCGAGGACCTGAAGGGCAAACGCGTGGGCGTGCCGGAGTATCAGCAGACCGCCGCCCTCTGGATCCGTGGCGCCCTGCAACACGAGTTCGGCGTGGAGCCTAAGGACATGACGTTCTGGATGGAGCGGACACCGAGCCACAGCCACGGAGCTGCCACTGGATTCAAAGCGCCGGAAGGCGTGACAGTCAACCAGATTCCTGAAGAGAAGAGCATCGGTTCCATGATGCTCTCAGGCGAGCTGGACGCGACCCTGCTCTACCTGGTGGACCCCAATCTCGTCGACCGCTCCACCGCAGATCTGTGGAACCACTCCGATATCAGCTACCTGTTCACCGACCGCAAGGCTGAGGGAGCTCGGTACTACGAGGCCACAGGAATCTACCCGATTAACCACGGCATGGTCGTCAGGCGATCGATCGTCGATCAGGAGCCCTGGGTAATGCTCAACCTGCTCACGGCGTTCCAGAAGGCAGCGAAGGTCGCGGACGAACGTCGCTCCGAGCAAGCAGCCTATCACGTAGAGGCGGGACTGATTTCGCCAGAGGCAGCTGAGGCGCTCAAGAAGCCGATGGTCATCCACGGCATCACGGCCAACCGCAAGGTGCTAGAGACGGCCACCCAGTACTCGTTCGAACAGGGCCTGACACCCAGGCTCGCGAAGCTCGAGGACATCTTCGGCGCCAGCACGATGGAACAATAGCTGCCTAAATTACGAAGGAGCTTTTTGATGTGCTGATTCCGGTCGAAACAGCATTGCGTGGATTTGCCTTCATCTTTCATTCCTCATACCCGAAATCAATGACCCGGCGAATCGGCGAGCTCATCGTTCGCCAGGATCCTCAGGATCGAAACCGGAGGTCACCAGCAGGTGACCTCCGGTTTCTGTCAGCGGCTCCTCGCGGTTCAGGTCGAACGCTTCAAGCGTCGGGATATCGTTATTCGAGAAAAGATAGGCGACTTCGCTCTCCGACGCATTGACGTGCTCATGCCAAGTCCACGGCGACACGACGAACGAGTCTCGCTCCGCCCACTCGAATCGCTGGCCGTTGATGATCGTGCTGCCCTTGCCTCGATGAGCATGGTAGACGGAACTGTACGTGTGGCGGTGCGCCTTCGTGTGCTCCCCCGGGCGCAGCATGGTCATCCAACAGGACATCGTCGACAGCGTGTGACCGCCGGTGCCAGGGTTCACGTACTCGATTGACACGGCGTCGAACTCCGTAGCGGCGCCATCTTCGGCCATTCTCAGAATCGCCGGCTCAACCGCTGCCCAGCGGTACACCAGCAGCGGCGCACCCTTGGCAGGGGCTTCGTATCCGATGGGGCGGATCGTGCCCAGTCCATACGATCGACCCGAGTGGTCCTCCGGACGTGTCTCCGTGATGAACCCATCCTCGAACGGCTCGTAGACCGCCGCTGCCAAACCGAAGATCAGCGGCGAATCTAGGCCGTCGAGCCACATCGCGTCCGCCTCGCTGTCGTTGCGGTGCTCGTGCCAGAGCCAGTTGGGCGTCAACACCAGATCGCCGGGGTACATGGGCACGCGCTCTCCCTCAACCGTCGTGGAAACGCCAGCGCCCTCGATCATGAAACGCAACGCATTCGGTGTGTGACGATGCGCTCTCGCCACCTCGCCTGGCCGTACCAGCTGGATCGCCGTATAGATGGCGTGCGTGCTGCCGAGCGCGCCCGGGATGCCGGGATTCACCAGCGCAACCGCGCGCCGCTCACCCGGATACGGTATATCCACGAACTCGCCCGCGGCGGTCACTGCGCGGTGCACCGCGTCCCACTGCCACAGGTAGGGACGCACGTCAGGCCCCGTACGCTCCATGCGCCACAGACCTTCGAGGCTATGGGCGGCCATCTCCGTGTACATCGCTTCCAGCCGCGTGGCGCGACCGCTCTGTTCCGCCATCCAATCCTCCCTAGCTGATTCTTCCATTGCACCGTAGAGACGCCTGCACCGACCAACGCTGCTACGATACGCGCCCGAACGCTCAATTTGGAGGGCCCAAACCATGGAGTACCGCACGCTCGGCCGGACAGGCATTCGCGTCTCGGAGATCGGCTTCGGCTGTGGCAACGTCGGCGGCGCCATCATCCGTGGGACCCACGAGCAGCAAATCGCGGCCGTTCAGAAGGCTCTAGCGCTGGGCATCGACTACTTCGACACCGCTGCCGCGTACGGCGCCGGTCTCTCCGAGAAACACCTGGGCAAGGTCCTCCAACAGCTCAAACCCGACGTCCATGTCGCGACGAAATTCCGCGTCTCCACTGACGACGACCTCAAGGACATCCCCGGCGCCATCCGCCGATCTCTCGAAGAGAGCCTGAAACGACTCCAGCGTGACTCCGTGGACGTGTTCCAACTCCACACGAACCTTAGCGACACCAACGGCCAACACGATCTGTTCGTGAATCATGTCCTCGAAAAAGGCGGTGTCGCCGACACGCTCGATGCGCTCCAGGCCGAGAAGATGATTGGCTTCCGAGGGTTCACTGGCATGGGTGACACCGACGCGATCCACCGCGTGATCGACAGCAGTCGGTTTGACACCGTGCAGACCTACTACAACCTGCTGAACCCCACCGCTGGCGTCAAAGTGCCCGCAGGGTACATATGCCAGGATTACCAACAGATCATCGATAACGCCACTGCACTCGACATGGGTGTAATCGTCATACGCTCGCTCGCAGGCGGCGCCGTCGCAGGTCCACAGCGTGCAGAGCTGGCATCCGAAAAGCCAGGCGGCATCATGGCCATCGGCAACGACTACGAGAGTGACCTCCGGCGTGCGGGGTCTCTGAATTTTCTCGCTACCGCTGGCCGCACTGTCGCCCAAGCCAGCGTCCGCTTCGCCCTCGACAACGACAACGTCTCAGTCGTCCTCGTCGGCTTCTCCGATCAAGCGCAGATCGAAGCGGCAGCAGCAGCACAGGCCAGCACTCCCCTATCCCCTAGCAACATGCAGCGCGTGAATCAGCTCTGGGCCACCGACTTCGCAAGCTGATCTGAACTTCATTCTCCTGAATCTCCTAAGAGCCTACCCAACTCGCTCCTCCAATGCCGAGGAACAACCGCCGTTGGGCGGAAGGGCCAGCAAGAGGCTCCTCCCTAGCCTGTGCTCCTTTCGACCTCTCACCCAGGAGTACACAGCAACACGCACGTCGTCTAAACTGCGCCCACTCGCGAGCGTAGAGGAGCCCCCGTGGATCAGATCGTCAAGAAGCTAGAAGAAGCGCCGCCAGCGCCCGGCACCCCCGACGCCCAAGGCCGGCGCACTATCACGCTACAGGTCGAGGCGGAAACCGTAGGTCGGCAGCTCAAGCACGCCATCATCACCGGCGGCAGCACCAGCCCCTTCGAGGCCTACTGCGACGAAGGCACGTACCTCGGTGGCGACGACTCAGCCCCCTCGCCGCTGGCCTACTTCAGCCTCGGCGTAGCCTTCTGAATGCTCACTCAATTCGCTCGGTTGAGCGAACAGACGAAGCTCTCCTACCGCAAGGCCAGCGTCAGCCAGACCACGCACTTCATCCGTGGCGGCTCCATCCTCGCGGGCGACATCTACGGAGAGCCGGGCGAGATCGTCACCAACACCGACGTGGACTCCGATGAGCTCGCCGAGAAAATCGCCAACATCGTCAAGCTCGCGGAGCAGTCCTGCTTCGCCATTCAGTCGATGATGCAAAACACGCCAGTCACAGCCAGCGCCACGCTCAAGGGCGAATCGCTGCGATACTAGGATCCGACCCAAAACCAACGGACGGAGTAACCATGCCAGCGACGTGGACGACCATCAACGTAGATGGTCAGGAAATGGAAGCGTACATAGCCTCACCTCCCGGTGAAGGCCCCCACCCAGCCATGATCATCGCCCAGGAGATTTGGGGTGTGAACGGGTACTTGCAGTCGATGGCCAACCGACTCGCCGCCAACGGGATCGTCGGCGTCGTGCCGGCGCTCTTCCATCGCGAAGGGCCGGGCATCGTTGGCCTGTTCGAAGAGACCGAGCTCGCGTTCGAGCGCCTCGGCCGCTACCGCGACGACGAGATCCTCGCCGACGTTCGTGCCGCACAGGACTACCTGCAAGCCCGCGACGACGTACGGAGCGACCGTATCGGCATCATGGGATTCTGTGTGGGCGGTCGCGTCTCCTACCTGGCCGCTGCAGCCGTCGACGGCCTTGCGTGCGCCGTCGATTTCTATGGCGGACGCTGCTTTGTCGCCATGGGCGATGGCCCCACGCCCTTCGACCTCACCAAGGACATCTCCACCCCCCTCCTCGGCCTCTTCGGCGAAGACGACCCAAACCCATCACCGGAAGACGTCGCCAAGTTCGCGGCTGTCCTCACTGAGCACGGCAAGACCTACGAGTTCCACTCCTACCCCGGCGCCGGCCACGGCTTCAATTGCGAGGAACGCTCCACCTACCGTCGAGACGCCTCCGTCCACGCTTGGAGCAAGGCGCTGGAGTGGTTCGACCGTTACCTTAAGGCGTAGGGGGAAGGCGTGATTACCTAATCCACGCCGTCAGCCACTCCCACCACGATTGCACGAGCCCAACCGCTGTGTAGTTATCGAGCCCACGCCAGCTGTGAAGCACGAGTTCATGCGCCTCTTTCAGCACCACCAAAGGGATCAGCCAGGCGAACGCATGGCGTAGGTCAAACTGATGCTCTGGCCTATAGTGGCGCATCCACGCGATAAGCAGGAACCAGAACTCGAAGGCGTTGGGAAACGCAGCCAGCACCCAGCGCTCGCCCGTCAGCTCGAAGGCCCCGAGACCCACGAGGCGAAAAACAAATAGTGCGGCTGCTAACGTCCTCGCCAGCCCACGCCAGCGCAACGCCGCGATCAAGAACGTCAACATGTACGAAACGTCGAGCCACTTATCGAGTGACTGGTAGTTGCGAACGCCACCGAGATCAAGGAGGTTCATCTGGAACAGATCTGACAGATCAACGGCAATGGCAATCAATGCACCCGCGAAGGCCCACCGCAGCACGGGCAGTGCGCCCGCCACGCGAACGACGGCGATAATGATCTCCTCAGTGGTCACGCACGTAGGCTAACGAATCGCCGCCCCGCCATCGATTGTTAAGCGCGCTCTGTTCCCGTACAGTTGAAGCACTTCTCTCCTGGTGAGTAGACTTGCACCTCTTCCGAGCGACCGCCTCCGCCACATCAGTCAACGGGATCCCCTCGTTGATCAAGCGCAACACGGCGTTATTTGCGTCGGCGCAGGCGTTGCAGGGCTCCGGCAATCAGATGGTCACCGCCATGGGTGCGGTCATGGTGCTGGAATTCACGGGGTCCGCACTGCTGACGGGCACTGGCGTCACCATGCTCCAACTCGCGCGAATCCTCGTCTCGTACCCGCTGGGCAAGGTGGCCGACACCTACGGCAGACGGCCAGCCATGCTCCTAGGTCTGTTCCTCGGGCTCTCCGGTGCACCCATCCTCGCCACCTCTGTGGTCTTTGAATCCTACGTCCTCTTCACGCTAGGGGCCCTCGTGTTCGGGATGGGCGTGGGCGCGACACAGCAACTGCGAGTCGCCGTGACGGACATGTACCCCAGCAAGCGGAGGGGCGAAGCGCTCGGCTACCTGCTGATTGGCAGCCTCATCGGAAGCGCCGTCGCGCCGATCCTGATCACCGTTTCTGAAAACCTGTCCGGCACCGTCGGCATCAGTGAGCTCGCCCTGCCCTGGTTGCTCACCCCTGTGCTCATCGTCCCCTCGGTGTTTGCCATCATGATGGCAAAACCTGACCCCAAGCACATCGCGACCCACATGGCGGACTTCTGGCCCGGCATCACAGAAAATGCTCGCCCCTCTCCTGGGAAGATGAGCTTCAAGGAAGTCCTGCGGTCGCGTCCCAGGATGACCGCCATGGCCTGCTACGCTCCCGCACAGGGAGTGATGTCCATGTCCATGGCAGCCATGCCCTTGGTGTTGAGTTCATCAGGACACTCGCTGTCCTCGATCTCGTGGGCCGTCGCCATCCACGTCCTCGGGATGTTTGCCTTCGCGTTACCTCTGGGCAAACTCGTCGACCGCGTCGGACGCACCAAAGTCATATGGGGAGGTCTCGCCACGTCGGCCGCCGGTGGTCTAATCATGCCTCTGACCGAGATCTACGGGCCGATCACGTTCGGCGGGTTCCTCTTCGGCGTGGGTTGGTCCGCGGTGTTCGTCGCCTCGACCGCCATCATCGCCGACTCAACACCCGTGGAGCAGCGAGGACGCGCCATCGGGCTCAATGACACGACAGCGAGCCTGTTCACCATAGCGCTACCGCTGACCGGCGGCGTGATCGCAGACCAATTCGGCTTGATGGCAGTTGGGCTTTTCGCCGCGGTACTCACATTACTCCCGCTGCCCCTGTTGATCAGGCTCCGCGAAACATCGCCAGGCCACTTCGAAGACGCGCGCGAAGCACCCCTCACTCCCAGTTGAAATGGCCTAACTGAACGCGGGGAGCACCTCTTTGCCGAACAGCTTGATGGAATCCTCCACCATTGCGTGCGGCATTCGCCCAATGTGGAACTTACCCGCGAAGTGGTTGAACCCGATTCGCTCGCTGCCCTCTGCAAGCTTGCGTGCCACCGTCTCGGGGCTGCCCACGATCGCCAGGCCATTGTCGACCCAGAAGTCAAACGACTTGGAGCACTCCCGGAAGATACGCCCGCGCTCACGGATATCCGGTGTGTCCTCAGTGCCCGTGCCACGGGGATTCACCCCAAAGCCGACCTGGCTGGTGGCGACCAACTCCCGGCCCAGCGTATTGGATTCCATGATGTATTTCTCAGCCTGCTCTCGTGCCTTCGCGTCAGTCTCCGCAACGTGGACCACGCGCATGAGGAACTGCTTTGGCATGGGACCACTGTGCCCGGCCTCCGCCCACAGTCGACGCCAATCGGAGAACTTCTCTACCATTGAGTCGTCAGTGTCGATGTTCTGAGCCATGTGGTAGCCACGTTTGGCCGCAAATTCGATGGCGCGAGGGCTGTGGACCGCTGCCCAGATGGGAATGTTCGGCTGCTGGTACGGCAACGGCTGAACGAGAGCCTCCTCGAAGTGGTAGAACTTGCCATGATACGTGACCGGCTCTCCCGACCATGCCATCTCGAGGATGTCCATGGCCTCATCGCCCATCTCCTGCCGATCGTAGAAATTCATTCCCCAGCGGATGAACTCATGCTCGTGAACGCCGATCCCAGCGCCGAATTCAGCACGCCCACGGGAGAGGTGGTCGAGCATGGCAACCTCTTCGGCGAGGCGGATTGGGTTGTGGAACGGAAGCTGCCAGATCATCGTGCCCAGCCTGAGTCGCTCAGTGTGCTGAGCGACCGCAGCCAAAAAGACCGAGGGGCAGGTGATCGCACCCACGTAAGAGCCTTGATGCTCCAGCGTCCAGTAGTAATCGAAGCCGACCTCTTCCATCAGCTTAGCCTGCTGAATGTGTTTCTCGTAGACGTCTGCGGCACTACCCGCTTGCATGACCTCGTACGTCTGCATCTGATCCCACACGCCGAATTCGATCTTGCCCACGTTGGTCCTCCCCCATTTTCATTCCCACCAATCGCATGCCTCGATTTCAGCTACTCTAACCGGGGCAACGGCCCACTTCAACTTGTACCATTCATCGCGCAATCAAACGATTACTCTCCACCTCTGATGGGTGGCCAATGCTGCGCAGCATCAACGAACCCGGAGGCACCCATGGCAGGCGTCCGCGACGACCGCAAGTACCACGAAGGCCACGGCTGGATCGTCATGGAAGACGACTGCATCGGACGCTTAGGGATCAGCGACTTCGCTCAGGAAGAGCTTGAAGAGGTGCTCATGGTCGTGCTTCCCAAGGTCGGCACCAAGATCACCCAGGGCGTCCCCATGGGCGAGATCGAATCGCTCAAAGTGATTTCAGACTTGGTTGCACCCGCGACCGGCGAAGTCGTTGAGATCAACGAAGCCGTCAAGAAAGACCCTGCCCTCGTCAACAACGCGCCCTACGAGGGCGGCTGGCTGGTCAAGGTCAAGCTCGACAACCCGTCGCAGGTCGACGCACTACTGGACGCCACCGCCTACGCCACGCAAACCTACAGCTAGCGACCAGCGCACGCGCAATTAGCCGTCCCTCAACGCCCGCTGCATGTCCGCTACAGCCTGCTGACCACCCAGGAACGGGTGATTGCTGCCGGTGCGGTGCATACCCAGGATCTCTCGGTAGTAGAGCCCTACGCGACCGCCTGCGCGGCGGGTCTCGTGCATCTCTATCACCTCTTCGAGCACGGCCCGGACGTCGGCTGCGACCGTCCACTCAGCGCGGAACGCGATATGACCCGTGTGGTCCAACACATACGTCATGTTGGACACTCCACCGTACTGCCGGTGGATCTTGCCGTAGAGAGAGTCCACCAAGATGTGGCGTTCAACCCCGTACTCGCGGAATGCACGCGCATGGCGAAACTTCTGCTCGATTGATTGGTGCGCGCCGTAGAGTTCTCCGGGATGCGCCTCACGCACGTACATGAACGGGAAATGTGCCTTTCCCACGAAATCCTTGGCCAACTTCTCCATCAGCGGAACCTCCGCTGCGCAGGGTGGTCAGGTCATGCTCCCTAGTTCGAGCACCACGGGCATACCCCGCATCGACTCCAGCGAGACCACGCCACCGTCGATTGACGGCAGCTCGAAGTTCGGCGCAAGCGTACCCACTCGTGGACCCTCGTTGCGGAAATATTCCCGCTCCGCCCGCGTCTGCTTCCAGATAATCAGGTTGTAGTCGCGACCGAGAAACTCGGGCGACACGTCATCAGTGGTCTGCAGCAGATTGCCTTCTGCCTTATGCACCATGTTCGACCTCTTTCTTCTCGTCCTCGGCTAGAGCCCGTAGAACCTGACGGCGTTACCACTGAGGACTGCTTCCTTGTCGGCGGCAGTCAGACTCGGGTTCTCCCGGAGTTCGGCGATCTCTTCCCTACACGTCTCGTTATTCACCTCGTGGGGGAAGTCGGACGAAAAGATGTAGGGCTTGTTCCCAGTGACCTGGACCGCGAACGGAAGCGTGAGCTCATCGCCCTCTACGCCGATCCAGATGCGGTCCTCGTCGATGTGGCGGTTGATGTAGTCAGACATCGTTTCGCCATTCTTGAGCTCAAGGAACCTCCCGCGGGGGTCATACTGGATGTGGCTTGCCCAGGCGCTGGTGAAGCGCTCCATGCACGTCAGCAACCAACCGCAACCGGCCTCCATGAAGCCGATCTTCAGGCCCGGGTACTTGTCGAACACGCCGTTGAAGATAATTCCGGCGAAGTTGACCATCTGGCCATACGGGTGACCGAGCGCGTTCACGGGCGCATACGGGCTCATGTCGTCCATGAGCATGTTGTCATGCGCACCACCGTGGATGCCGATGGACGCCCCGAGGTCCTGCGCTTCAGCGTAGATCGGCCAGTAACGATCGTTACCCAAGTGGGATTGCAGGCCATCAGCGCCGGTAGAGGGAAGCATGGCTCCAATCATGCCGTACTCCTTCACGATACGGCGCAGCTCGATCACAGCCTCAGCGGGCTCCTGTAGCGGGATCAGGCCCATCACATGAAAACGACCACCCTGGTCCTTCATGTAGGTGTCGTACATGAAGTCGTTGTACGCGCGTGCTAGCTCGATCGCCCAGTCCTTGCTGACGATCTTGCCGAAGGTCAGGCCGCGCGTGGTGTAGAGGACGGACTGGTCCATGCCCAAGTCGTCCATGAACTCTAGCCAACCGTCGACGCCCACGCGGGCGAATGCGCCCTCCGGCAGCGTGTGCTTGTTCGAAGAATGCAGGTGGTCGCTACTCGGGAATGGGTCCCTGAAAGGGGGGTCTCCCTGGTACTCGGCTGGCATTCTCGCAACAATCGCTGCGAGGTCCTCCATCACATGACCATCACCATCAATCAATCGTTCCAAGTTGTGAGTAGCCATCAGCGTCTCCTATTCCATGAAATGGTGCCTGTTCAGGGCTCTCCATCGAGTCTTCTTGCCTGGCCCCAGCAGGCGGTGCTCGCACATTCATGGAGCATCGCCAGATGAATTATTGCGTCAATCCCGTCGGTCCACTACCCGGTCCACTGCTCAGCGAGGAACCTCGGCCATCTCCCGCATACGTGGGTCGTTGGGGTACGCCGCATCCTTCTTTATCACCGCCGACCATGACCGCAGCCGGTACGCCTCACCCTGGCTCGCCACCCACGGTTCAACACCAGCTTCGAGCGCACGGGCATCCTGCAGTAACCGTCGCCGCAGCGCGATGACCGCCGTGTCGCTTGTGCCCAAGTGCTCGGCCATGCGGTCGACCAGTGCACCCATGCCTTCGGTCATCGCCCCGTCCTGCTCTCTGATTCCAGTGATTCCCGAGAACGAGAACGCCTTCTGCGCAACGCGATTATGCCGGTAATTGTTGGTCTCGTTCGAGTCCAGCGTGTGAGTCTCGCGATTGAAGCTGGGGATATGTGCCTGTGGCCCCGCCGTTAGCTGCCACCTGTCCTGCTCCGACAGGTCTTGACCCTGGGTCGTGTACTCCACGCACCAGACCTCGGTGTGGTAGTCGTCCACGGGCACCCAGATGTGGCTGTGGATCTTCGTCCGTGCAAGGTCGCTGGCCACCAACGTGAAGTAGGGAAGGAACCACTGGTTGATGCGCCAGTAGAATGTGTCACCCTCGGGCGTCTCGCGCTTCGCCGCCAACGCCATGCCGTAGTCCGTCTGCTCGACGATCCACTTCGGCGCATTGTCATGCTCCACGTAACGCGCGTCGTAGGCGCCCGAGCGCATGTTCGTACGGTGCAGGAAACCCACGTGGCTCGAGTCCACATCGCCCTCCAGCGTCTGTACCCAGTTGCAGTGCAACGTGAAGTGCGCCATGACACGGCGGCTCTCAGGCACCAGCGCCCACTCTAGCTGCGGCAACGGCGGCTTCAGTTGAGCCGGGCCAAGGTACGTCCAAAGCACGCCACCTTGCTCCTCAACCGGGTATGCCCGCGCCCGCACCTTGTCTTTGAAATTCGACGCCGCTGGTTCCGACGGCATGTCAACGCATTGACCCGTGACGTCAAACTTCCAGCCGTGGTACACACAACGCAGGCCGCTCTCCTCATTGCGAGCGTAGTACAGCGGTGCGCTGCGGTGGGGGCAATTCCACTGCATCAACCCCACCTTGCCCGCTGAATCGCGGAACACGATGAGACGCTCGCCCAGCAGCGTCACATTCAGCACATTCCCCTCCGGTTCCGGAAGCTGCGATGACTCCAAGAACGGGTGCCAGTAACGGCGCAGGTAATTGCCCATGGGCGTCCCCGTACCGACCCTACTCATGTAGTCGTTGTCTGTTGCGCTGAGCATGACTGATCTCCAATTGGGGCCCCTCTGCGGGGATACCAGGACGAAATGCGACGGCGAGGCTTTAGCCCCCGCCGATTCTACCCCTACTTACTCGCCCATCAACCATACATATGTGTTAAAGATTGACTCTTGCTGCGTACGATGTCCCTTGCTTTGGGCCGCTGGCCCCTTGAGGTGGTCGAGCTGGAACATGGTGGCCGAGTTCGCCTGGAACTCCTCAACATCCGAGATCGGCACGTGCGGAAAGTCCTTGCCAGCCGCGCAGTACGCGTACCAGTTCATCTTCGCCTGCTCCTCAAGCTGGACCATCGTGATCACGGAATCCTCCAACGACCTACCCACCGTCGCGGCGCCATGGCCTCGAAGCAGCAGAGCCTTGCTATCGCCCAACGTATTAGCGACCTCCATGCCATCCTCTTCTGAGAGGATCAAGCGCTGGTGGGGAAACATCGGCAACGGATCCATCACCAACCCATTGCCCTCGTTGCACATCGGCATGATGTCGCCCTGGAGCAACCCCATCACGATTGTGAAACGTGGGTGCACGTGTACCACCGACATCACTTCGGGGTGAGTCTTGTAGATGCAAGAATGCATCTTCACCTCATAGCACTGGCCTGAGCCTACAGGCCCATCAACCTTGTAGCCGTCGAGGTCGACCGTCACCATATCGCCGCCCTTCATCGCCGCCAGGGCATCCAACTCATAGCCCCTGCCCTTCACAACGAACCGATCTGCCTGCGACGGCAATCGCATGCTCGCATGCCCCAACGACGCCAACACCCCCGACGCAAACCCCGAATGCGCCAGCACTCGGTTCGCCTGCGCAACTTTTTCCTTCACCTCGTCATGCTCGCTCGCCATCGTCTTTCTCCTAGTAATCGCTCTGGAATACCCCTACAGGTGGCCATCGCCGCCGTTGCCCGGGATACTACCAGGCGCACGTCATCACCGTTGGACAGTCCATGCCCATGGAGGTAGGCTCACCCTCATGTCATCTCGTGGAGGCAAACTTTGGTCAAACAGCAGTCCGTTTCCTACGACCCCACCGCCCGCTACGACGTAGACGCATCCGACGTCGTTTTCTACAAGGGGCAGGGCATCGAGCTGCCCATGACCATCTTTCGGCCGCGCGGCGAAGGGCCATTTCCTGCGTTGATGCGTGTGCATGGCGGTGCGTGGAACGTCGGCAAACGTCAGGCTGCGGAGTCCATTGACCGCCAAATCGCCGAGTGCGGCATGGTGGTCGCGGCGATAGATTTCCGGCTTGCGCCGGCTCACCCCTACCCAGCGCAAGTCCAAGACACGAACCTCGCCGTCCGTTGGCTGAAGCTCCACGCCGCCGAATACAGCATCGACCTCGCCAGCTTCGGCGGCGTGGGCGACTCCAGCGGAGGGCACACCATGTTCCTCAACGCCATGCGTCCCGACGACCCGCAGTACACGGCGCTCTCGCTCGAAGGTGGCGAAAGCGTGGATGCATCGGTCGATTACATCATCGCGTTATGGCCCGTTCTTGACCCCTACACGCGCTACTTCTACGCGAGAGGTATCAACTGGTCCGACAAGATCGATCAGCACGAAGGCTATTTCCTGACCACTGAGGCCATGAAACAGGCCAATCCTCAGATGATCCTCGAACGCGGTGAAGACGTCCTAACCCCCCCGGTCCTCATCATCCAGGGCGACACAGACGACAACATTCCTCGATACATACCCCTCATGTTCGCGGACGCGTATCACGGCGCGGGAGCATCCGTGCAGCTCGAGTGGTTTCCAGGCATGCCCCATGGCTTCGCTATCCGTCCCGGAGAGGAATCCCATCGGGCCATTGGAATCATCCGGGAGTTTCTTGCCCAACAGGTTGGCGCCACGCAAGAATAGGGAGCCTGTCCCCTGCTCAGGCCAACACTTAAATCAAGTCCCACGGAGTCCATCCATGTAACTCATAAGCTACGAACTGAACGGCGTACGCGGCGGCGGTGCCGCTATCAGCGAAGGCGTCATCAACCTCACTGCAGCCCTGGCTGAAACCCACCCCAACGTCACCGGCGCCGACTCTGTGATTCACATCATCGAGTCCGGCCTCGACATCGACACCGTGGGCGAAGAGTCCATCGACAAACTGCGCTACTCCGGCAGCCTCAAAACCCTCCTCCTCTCAGGCTACAAGCTGCTGCCGCCCGTCATGCGCCCATCCAAGATTCTCGCCCTGGCGCTCAACTATCAGGAGCACATCGACGAGACGAATCTGAAATTCTTCAATGAGTCCATCGTCTTTGCCAAGTATCCATCCAACATGATCGCCGACGGCGATGAGATTGTGCTCCCACCCTTCGAGCAGAAGGTCGACGAGGAGTGCGAGCTGGCCGTGGTTATCGGACGAGAGGCGCGCAACATCCTGCCATCCCAGGCCGACGACTACATCTTCGGTTACACGATCTGCAACGACGTCTCCGCGCGAAACCGTCAGCGGGAGCGCCTCAACATGGGCCAGCCCTACTCCTACGCCAAGAACTTCGCCACCCTCTGCCCCATGGGCCCATGGGTCGTCACCAAAAAGGAGGTTGGCGACCCATCCAACCTCGCGATGAGTGTCCGCGTCAACGGCAAGGTCACCCGCCAGGGCAACTCCAGCGAGATGATCTTCAGCACCCACGAGGTAATTGCCTACTGCTCCGATTACGCAGGCCTCGAAGCGGGCGACATCATCTCCCTCGGCACCTTCGCAGGCGAGAAGCAGATCAGGCCCGGCGACAACCTCGAACTCGAGATCGAGAAAATCGGCATCCTACGCAACCACGTCATCCAGACCGAAGCCAAGTGGCGCAACATGAACGCCGATGGCCCCACCGGCCCGTTGGTCAAAGAATTCAGCTATCGCCCAGTGATCCTCGCCTGCCCGATCAAGTGCTGCAAGCGAAAAGGGACGGGTCAGTGACCCGTCCCTTTTCGCTTACAGCTACACCCTAGAACCTTCGCGCTCCTTCGCCAGGCACCCCGAAAACCTTCCCCGGGATCTCGATGCCAGCTACGTGATGGTTCTCCGCCGATTGAGAGTCCAACGGAGCACCGTCCGTCCTCTGTCGCGAGTCACCAACCGGTGCGCCACTCCTGAGTGCGCCAACGCGCAAGAGGAACAGGTTGCGGTCGCCCGTGTTCAGGTACCGGTAGAACGCCCCTTTGGGAATCATGATCCCGCCATACTGACCCACCACCGTGGGCGTCTCGTTCTCATCGAAGAAGGTCACCTCGCCCGCGAGCACGATGAATGAGTGATCCTCGTTCATGTGGGTGTGAATGGCGTTTTCGCCCCCCTCAGCGTTAACCTTCAGACTGAGCGTCAGCAGGTCCGTGTTCGCCAGCTCGATGTTTATCCGCCCCTTGGACAGATACGGACCGCCTATCGTGAACGTCGTCGACTTCGGCGCTACCTTAGTTTCAGTTGCCATGGCCGCTCCTGTGCTCCTTTACCCTAGCTTCTCTGCCGATTTACCAAACGATCCAGCTAGCGGGTCGAGCCTTGTGAGACTTCGGACGACGGGTAGTCCGTCGTCCGGGCGTAATGCCAGTCCGCCAACTCCTCTTCCCAGTCCGTGCCTCTCGGCAGGGACACATTGCACGTGCGTAATCGGTACCACTCCGGATTGTCGACACCAGGAGGCACCACGCCATCGTCGCGCAACAGTTTTGCCGCGTTGATCAGCTTGCGGCGCACCTTGATAATCGCCGCGTCCGTCGTGCACAGATGCTCCACCGTCCGGTCCATGATCGACCCCATACTCTGAAGCACCGCAGCATCCTGCAAGCGCACGCCCGGGATACCCGTAAAGTTCAACTTCTTGGACTCCAAACTCATCAGGAAATCCGTCTCGGCGCAAGCCTCGGGCCACCAATCAGCAAAGAACCGCCCCTTCTGTTCGGGCTTCATCGGCCCCATGCTTTCCACCAGCTCACCTGGGTTTGCTGGCAGGTCAGGAACAGGCCAAAGAGGGCCCTTCATCTTCTCTGTCGGGTGCCACCGGATGCCCATATGCAACGTGTGGTTGTCGTCGATGGGAACGTAGATGGATAGCGGCACTGAGCTCGGACTGCCGGGGAACATCCCGTAGAACGGGAACAGGAAGTTGGTCGTGCGCCAGTAGACGTAACCGTCCTCTTCCTCGCGCTCCGCCGCGTACATCAGACCGTAGTCAGCCTCGCGCAGGTGAAACCTCGCGGACAGACCCGTGTGGTACAACCCGAATTTTGCTGGATCCTCGCGCCGGTTCCGCGAGTGCAAGAAGTAAACGTGAGTGGAGTCCATCTCGCCCTCGAGGCTCTGCATCCAGTTCCACTCGTACACCGACTTCCGGTACAACTCTCGTTGATCATCTGGAATCTCGCCCCACTCAAATTCCGGAACGCCCGGGGGGGCGATCTGGCGAGGCCCCATGTAGATCCACGTCAGTCCACCATAGTCGGCGCCCTTGTACGCAGTGATCTGCACTTTACTCTTGAAATTGCTTGCTGCCACTTCATTCGGCATCTCGATGCACTGACCACCGACATCGAACTTCCAGCCGTGGTACGCGCACCGGATCCCGCCATCCTCGTTGCGGCCGTAGAACATGCTGGCGCCACGATGGGGACAACGCTCCTGAGTAAACGACGGAGTGCCGTCCGTAGCGCGCCATGCCAACAGGTCTTCACCGAGCACGCGAACGCGCTTGGGCTGACCGTCCGGCTCGATCTCCCAGGGGTAAATAATCGGCATCCAGTACTGCCGCATCAACTCACCCATAGGTGTCCCTGCGCCCACTCTACAAAGCAGTTCCGTGTCTTCGGCTGAGAGCAACTTCACCCCTCCCGTAATCTAGCGACTTCGACGCTTTACTGCGCACGCAAGCATACGCCACGTCGACAATGCTTTGAACACCCGCGCAAATGACTAAGCATTCGCAAGTTCGATGATTGCGCGTGTCAAAACCTCAGCCCCCGCCGCCAGATCGTCAGAGGTCGCACTCTCCATCTCGTTGTGTGAAATGCCATCGGCGCACGGGACAAAGATCATTGCCGTTGGCGCCACGCGCGCTATGTAGCAAGCGTCGTGCCCAGCACCAGACGATATCTCCATGTACGGATAGCCAGCCGCAGCCGCGCCCACCTCAACAGCGTTCACGCAGCGGCGGTCGAACGTCACCAGCGGCGAGTGCCATATCTCTCGCAGGTCGATCTCAACGCCGTTCGCACTCGCGATGCCTGCCGCGAACTCGCGCAACGTCGTCCCCATACCCAGCAGCACGTCCTCCTCGGGGTGGCGCATGTCCACCGTGAAGAAGCACGAGCCAGGGATCGTGTTCCGTGAGTTCGGATCTACCTCCATCATGCCCACCGTCGCGCGCCCATCGTCGACCGATAGACCGATGCGGTTGACCTCCATGATGATGTTCGCCGCCGCCACCAGCGCGTCGTGGCGGCGCTCCATAGGCGTCGTACCAGCGTGGGCGTCCTGGCCGGTGAGCGTGGCCTCGTACCAGCGCTGCGCCTGCGCCCCCTGCACGACTCCGATGGTCTTCTCCTCGCCTTCCAGGATCGGGCCCTGCTCGATATGTGCCTCAATGTACGCCGCGATCGAACGCCCACCGACAGCCGCATCGCCTGCGTAGCCGATGCGTGCCAGCTCCTCAGCGATGGTCCGCCCCTCCGCATCCGCGCGGCTGAGGCCGTACTCCAGATCAAATGCCCCCGCGAACACCCCCGACGCCAGCATCGCTGGTGGGAACCGCGAACCCTCCTCGTTGGTCCAATCGACAATCTCAACCGCCCGCTTCGTTTCAATGCCATGGTCGTTGAGCGTGCGCACCGCCTCCAGCGCCGCCAGCACGCCGAACACACCGTCGAACTTGCCGCCGTTCGGTTGCGTATCCAAGTGGCTGCCTGCGAGCACGGGCGGCCGCGAGGGATCCTGGCCCTCTCGGCGCGCGAAGACGTTACCCATTGCATCCACCGAGACATTGCAACCCGCCTCCCGGCACCACATCACGAACAGGTCGCGCACCTCGCGATCCAGGTCGGTCAACGCCAGCCTGCGCGACCCACCTTTCGCCGTCGCACCGATCTTCGCGACCTCCATCAGAGAATCCCACAGGCGTTCCTGGTTAGTTAGATGATCAGCCATAGCGGGATTCTACGTCCTGGCCCAAAAACCTGGCACAACGCGTGACACGCCGGTCGCATCCTGCGACACTGCGCGCAAACCGGCCCACAAAGCGGAGGTTCACATGGAATTCGACCTACTCATAAAGAACGGCAGAGTCGTGGATGGTTCGGGAGGTCCCTCCTTCGAAGGGGACGTCGGAATCAAAGGCGGACGCATCGTCGAGGTCGGCAAGCTCTCCTCCAGCGCACTCCAGGTCATTGACGTCCAAGGCCAGGTCATCGCCCCGGGCTTCATCGACAACCACTGTCACTTCGACGGCCAGGTTCTGTGGGACCCGCTGTGCACCTTCTCCTGTTACCACGGTGCCACCACCGTCATTAACGGCAACTGCTCCCTCGCCCTGGCGCCCGCGCGCCCCGACGCGCGGGCGGACCTCATCTCCATGCTCTCGCGCGTCGAGGCGATCCCTGTCGAATCGCTCCAAGCCGGCGTGGACTTCGCCTGGGAAAGCTACCCCCAGTACCTAGATCGCGTCGACGGCAAGCTGGGAGTCAACGTTGGCTCCCTCATGGGATTCTCCGCCATACGTCGCCACGTCATGGGCGAGGCCGCCTACATCGGCGAAGCTTCGCCAGCACAGATCGAGGAGATGAAAGAGCTCGTCCGCGAGGGCCTTCGGGCCGGTTCCATAGGCCTCTCCTCAGAGCTGAACAAACGCCACATGGATCACGAAGGTCGGGTACTACCCGCCAACCACGGCGCCGGTGCTGAGTTCTACGAGGTCGCTATGGCCTTAGGTGAAGTCGGCGCGGGCACCATTCAGTTCGGCGATTCCGGTGGAATCGAGAAGAGCGACGGATTGCTCTCCCGCATCGCGCGGGATTCTGGGCGGCCTGTAGTAACGAGTCGACTCAAGCCTGACGGCGTTTCGTGGGATGGGCTCCGCATGTACTCCATGCAGGCACCGTTCCTCGAAAACACCGCGCGCTGGACGCTCATCAGCGTCGGCACCTTCGACGGCATGCCAGGCTGGGCCAAGATCATCGCATTGCCCGTCGACGAAAAACGCGTGGCCCTTGCAGACCCCGCCGTCCGCGCAATGATGCGGGAAGAAGCTGCCAAGCCAAGCCCGTACTCCCCCGAGAGCGGCTCAGCCGTCGACTGGTCGAAGTTCTACGTCGCCTCCGTCGCTCTCGACAAGAACCAACCCTTCGTCGAGCGCAGCGTCACCGAGATGGCGGCCATGCAGGGCAAGGACCCCATGGACGCATTCCTCGACCTAGGGCTGGAAGAAGACTTCAAGACGCTGTTCTACCAGCGCACCGGCGTTACCGCCGAAGCGGTCGGCAACATCCTCACGGACCCTTCCGTCTTGCCGGGCCTCTCGGACGGCGGAGCCCACGTTACCCGGCGATGCGACAGCCATTTCTCGACGTTCCTCCTGTCGTTCTGGGTCCGCCAGCGCCAGGCCATGTCGCTTGAAGCGGCCGTCCGCAAGCTCACGTTCATGGGCGCGTCGATCTTCGGCCTCCACGACCGCGGACTCATCCGTCCTGGCCTCGCCGGAGACATCGTCGTATTCGATCCCGACACCGTTGCACCAGGCAATCTCGAAGAGGTCACCGACTACCCCGCCGACGCCACCCGCATGCGCCGCATGTGCGAAGGAGTCAACTACACCATCGTTAACGGCGAAGTACTCATCGACCACGGCCAGCACACCGGCGCCCTCCCCGGCCGCCTCCTCCGCGGCAGCGCCTACCAGATCTAGCGCCCGCGCAGCCGTCGTCCGAATCAAAGAGGGGCTGGCAAATGTTGCCAGCCCCTCTCACGTTAACGTCATTCTGAGCCCGCGCCCAGCGATGCCGAAGGCTTTCTTACTCGCTCGACTGAAAGCACATCAGGGGAGGAATAGCTATAGGTTGTTGAGACAAGCTCAGACCCCCATGTCCAGGAGCCGCCAGTTAAGCCTTGCGGGGACCTAGCTCACTACGTCCAGCCGCGGTTCCACGGCTCACCGCGCTCGATCTTGCGCAAGTAGTACCGCCACTCGTCGGAATGGTCCGTCGTTGGGCGGCTGATCGACTTCCCCCGTTCCGCCATCTTCGAGCGGTTGTACGCGAGCATCTCCTTATGGTCGACCGTCACGCCCTCGTACCCCATCTGCCGGGCCGCGTGCTCCATCTTCGCCGTCCGCTCCATGTAGATCGCGTTCATCGTCGCCTCGTCGACAGTCTTACCCACCGTCACGATTCCATGACCATTAATCGTCATGCCCGGCGCGTCACCGATCGTCTTCACCAGCGCGTCGCCATCTTCGGTGTCCGACACGTAGATCGGCAGCGGGTACACCGGCAGGCCCTCGCCGAACTTCGACGACTGCAAGTGGATCGCTTGAATCTTGAGCTTGGCCAGGCCCATCACGATGCACATGGGAGCGTGCGCATGCACAATGGAATTCACCTCGGGCTTTGCCTTGAAAATTTGCGTGTAGATCGACGCCTCGCCCGGGACGGTGCCCGTACCTCGGAGCTTGTTGCCCTCGAAGTCGAACTCCATCATCCAGTCCTCGTCCTTGTTCTCCTGTGCTACCCGCAGCAGCTTCACCGCAATGCCCTTGTTGTCGGGCAGCCGCACGCCGATGTGCCCGATGATGTCGCCGAACTCCCATTCCAAGATCGTCGACGCTGTCCTCAGGTCGCCTTGCAGAACCTCGCTATCGTCCATCACTACACCTCCAACTAATCGTTGCAGACCGGCGCATCTTAGCAGGGCCTATAATCCGGCCCACTCTCTCTACTCACAGGTGACCAATGCCCGAAATGACCGGTGGCCAAGCTCTCATAAAATCCCTCACCCGCGAAGGGGTCGAGGTCATCTTCGGCCTGCCTGGCGTCCAGATGTACGAAGCGATCAACCCCATCGCCGACGAGCCGGGCTTACGTTTCATCACTGCCCGTCATGAGCAGGCGACCGCCTACATGGCCGACGGCTACGCCCGGGCGAGCGGGAAGCCTGGCGTCTGCATGGTCGTCCCCGGCCCCGGCCTGCTGAACGCGTCCGCTGCCATCGGCTCCGCTTTCGCTGCCTCGTCGCCCATTCTCGTCGTCGCCGGGCAGATCCCCAAGGACAACATCGGCAAAGACGTCGGCCTCCTCCACGAGGTCAACGACCAGATGGTAGCGATCCAGCAGGTGACCAAAGCCGCATATCGCATGCTGGACCCCAAAGAAGTTCCCGCCACCATCCACGAAGCATTCAAGCAACTGCGCACCGGTCGTCCCCGCCCGGTCGAAGTCGAGATTCCGCCTGACACCCTGGCCGAAGTCGCGGACATCGACCTCTTCGAGCCCGGCGACTACGGCCGCCACTCCGCCTCCAAAGACCAGGTCGACGAGGCCGCGCGCATCCTCGCTCAGGCCAAGGACCCGGTGATTTGGGCTGGCGGCGGCGTCATCTCCTCTGGTGGTACCGAGGCGCTCACGCGCATCGCCGAGCACCTCCAGGCCCCCGTGCAGGTGACCCACGAGGGCAAGGGCGCCATCGACGAGCGCCACTACCTCTCCCGAGGGGCACTCAAGACGCGCACCGACACCCTCCGCGAAGAGCTCAAGAAGCACGACGTGATCCTCGCCGTCGGCACTAGGTTTGCCGCCGTGTTCCCAGATCCCGCTCAGCGCGTCGTGCAGATCGACATCGACCCCGAGGAGCTCGGGCGCAACCACGAGAACACGTATGGCGTACTCGGCGACGCAGGCGAAACCCTCGCCGCGCTGGAGGCCCAGCTCACCTCGACCACCGAGCCGCGTGCTTCGCGGCAGGCCGAGATGGAGGAGTGGCGTAAGGCCCGATTCAGCCACGGCCGCCTTGAGCCCCAGGATGGGTTCAACGAGGCATTGCGTAGGTCGATCCCTGAGGACGGCATTCTGATCGCGGGCATGACCCAGCTCGGCTACTACGGACGCCTCTACTACCCCGTCTACGAGCCAGGCACCTACCTCAACTCGTCCTACTTCGGGAACCTCGGATTCGCGTACCCCACTGCCCTCGGCGTCAAGGTCGCCAAGCCAGACACCCCCGTGGTCGTCATCTCTGGCGACGGTGGCTTCATGTTCAACTCATCCGAACTGGCGACGGCCGTGCAATACAACATCAACGTTGTACTCGTCGTCTTCAACGACAACGCATTCGGCAACGTCATGCGAGATCAGAAGGACCGCTACGGCGAGAACCGGGTGGTGGGCAGCCAACTCCACAACCCCGATTTCGTGAAGCTCGCCGAGGCCTACGGCGCTCGTGGTGTGCGCGCGGAAACACCTGCCGCACTTGAGCAAGCCGTACGCGAGGCGATTACCATCGACGCCCCCACACTCATCGAGGTCCCCGTCGGCCCCATGCCTAGCCCGTTCTAGGCGATCGTACTGACCGCCTAGCGTTTAGCTACAAGCCGTACAACGTCTTAGCGTTATCCCCGAGAATCTTGTTCGCGATCCGCGTACCCACGGGATCGTGATTGCGTAGCGTCGACAGTGCCGCGAGCTCAGACGCCGTATCCGCATGCCCATAGTCCGTACCGATAATCAGATTATCCTCGCCCGCGACCCCGACAACGTACGGAATATCATCGTCGGTCTGACATGCCACGTACATCCTGTTCTCGGCAAGCATCTCGTCTGTCACCACGCCCTCTAGGTGACGCCCGTCCGCTTGCGCGAAGCGGCGCACCAGATCGTGAACAACATGCGGCACCCATTGCGCACTGGCCTCGACGAACGCGAACCTCAGCGTCGGGAAGCGCTGCGGGATCTTATGCAGCAGCAACGTGTGGAAGCTGCTCATCACAGGAAGCTTCGACACCAGGAAGCTACCGCCGTCCGCCCCGAACCCCAAGAAGTTCGCCACAGTAGGATTGGACGTACCCGCGTGGACACAGATCGGTAGGTCCAGCCCCATGGCGATATCGTACATCGGGAAGAAGTACGGGTCTGACAGGTGCCGGTCGCCTTCGAAACCTCGCATGAACACACCACATGCGCCGTGCTCCTTCGCGAACTCCAGCTCCTCCTTGGCTTTGGAATGGTCCATCAGCGGCGGGATCGCCACCCACCGCAACCGGCCCTCGCCCTGGCCCCAGATTTCCGCGAGCCAGCGGTTGTAGCTCCGGCCCAACGCATAGTCAGCTGCCGGATTATCCGCGATCTTGCGGGTGTAGATCGTCGGATACAGCACTTGCAGGTCGGTGCCCAATTCGTCCATATGGCTCAGCCGCGCCTTCACGTCGTGCAGTTCGCGCGACGCCTCATTCGTGTCCGACCCCACATTCGACCGCCTAGCCTTCAGCTTCCCGTCAATAACCCACGAAAGACGCTGAGAATCCCCGTCCACCGGAGCCACCGTCACCGGCTTATAGCGGGAGTACTCCCCCTCCATGAACTCCCACGTCCGGTCCGTCTCTATCACATGGGCGTCCGAATCTATCGTCAGTGGTCGCTCGCTAGTCGTCATCGCTCGGTCCTCCCTCAGGCACGCTTGAACAGGCTCAACTGTGTAGCGAAACGATACTCCATCGCGCGGTGCCTTGCAGGGAGCCAGACATCCTCGCCCTTGAGGGAGAGGATTGAGGAAAGAGTGCAATCATCGCCACTCCTAACACGACGCCACCTGTCACCGCGCCTGTTTAACGTCATCCTGAGCGCAGCGTAGCGCAGTCGAAGGGCCTCTCGCGGTTCGCCGAGCTTGATGTAGCACGGGACATGTCGCGATCAGAAGTCGATGCAACAACCAAAACAAATGGCACCACACCGGTAACCCGACGCTACCCCATGAACACCGATCGCATCGCCTCCGTCGCCTCCCACACGTCCACGTCCTTCGGCAGCGTCACGCCGCCCGACCGCTGACGATACAGCGCAGGATTGTCGACCCCTCCCGGCAGCGTGCCGTGGACGCGGTGCGCCGTCACCGCGTCCATCAGCAGCTTGCGCACCTTGATTACCATCGCGTCCGAGCCTGCCAGGTGCTCGATGCTCCGGTCCTGCACCGGCCCCTGACTCTCCACGATGCCGCGGTCCTGGTCAGGGATTTTACTGATGCCTGAGTAACCGACCCACGTACGGTCGTACTTCTGCGCCTCGCGATCGATCTCCATATCGTTCTCCATCCGCACCTGCGGACGAAAACGACCCAGCCAGTCCGTCGTGTTCGGAAGCAATGCCATCACGTTCTCCGGCCAGCCAGGGCGCCCCTTATCGGTCGAGAGCCACCACTGCACGGTGTGCGTGTTGTCCAGCGGCACCAGCGCCACGTAGCTGCACCCGTTCTGAATATTGTTCGCGGGGCTCTGCGTGAAGAACGGGAAGTGATACATCATGATCCGGTAGTAGTACGCGTCGTCACCCGCATCCCGGTAAGCCGCGTAGGCCGCACCCGACGGCAAGTCGTGGACGAGGAATCGGGGCGCCCTGTCCTCCAGCATCCACCGGAACCCATGGCGGCGGTCCACCCAGTCCGCCGAGGAGTCCGGATCCACCGCACCGAAGCGCAAGAAACCGATGTGAGTCGTATCCATGTTGTTCTCGATCAACTGGAGCCAGTTGGCGTTCACCATCTGCATGCTGATCTCACCGTCAACCACGTTCGGCTCAAGATCGGGCAACGGCGGTGGAGTCCCACGCGGCCCCATGTACACCCAGATAATCCCGTTCCACTCGACCGTCGGGTACGTCAGCGCCTTCACTTTGTCTTTGTAGCCCTGGTTCTCCGGCAGCTCCCCAGGCATTTCCACGCAGTTGCCGTCCAGGTCGAACTTCCAACCGTGGTAGATACAGCGCAGCCCCTCTTCCTCGTTGCGCGCAAAGAACAACGACGCCCCACGGTGCGCGCACACACTTTGCATGATCCCCACGCGGCCCGATGTCGTCCTGAACGCGATTAGGTTCTCGCAAAGCAACCGGATCCTCAGTGGCGCGCCATCGGGCTCCGCCAACTCGTCCGACCGGATCGCCGGTACCCAAAACTCGCGCATCAGCCCGCCCATCGGCGTCCCCGGATTGACCTGAGTCAGAAGGTCGTTGTCTGCCGCGCTCAACATGGTTTGCGTCTCCCTGCACCCATCCTTATCCAGACCATACGCCCTCGCATGCGCCTCTGTCCTCATCGCGCGCAAATAGCCTCTTACGCCATAACCCGCCCATCGGCGCTCATGAGACGATACGACCTACGCCTCCTGCCATATCACCACAGCGAGCAGCCACGTTTCGCTGCCACATCTCCACGAAAAAACACACGAAAAGCGCCGACTCCTTGACCCCTTGGCGTAACGGCCTGCTTCCCGGGCACAAAAACACAGATACTTGAATCAACACCTACGCAACCTTGCCAATTCCGCTGCCGCACCGCACCCTCCGTTTCGCCTTCCGCCGAGCTTGAGGTGTAGCCTATGCTGCAACATGAAACAGACGACTGCTGGAGGACGACGATGGCTGTTTGGGATGACGTACTAACAGGCCGCGACCGAGAGTTGTACGAGCGAGTCCTCGTCGAGCGCAAACTAGGACATCGACCCGCCGTCGTCGTGATAGACGTCAACTACGCATTCGTTGGATCACACCCCATGCCCATCGAAGAGGCCATCGAGGAGTACCGCACCTCGTGTGGTGAGATCGGGTGGGAGGCTATCCCCCACATCCGCGAGCTAACCGACACCGCCCGTGAGATGGGCGTGCCCGTCTTCTACAGCACCGCCATCAGCACGCCGTACAACCGCGGTTCCGCGGAGCGCGGCATTGGCTGGGGTCAGGACCCCGGACGCCCACCCAAGAAGGCTAAGTCCGCCGCCGAGATCCAGAAGCAGATCGAAGGCAACAAGATCGTCGAAGAGCTTGGCATGCAACCAGGCGATTTCCTCATTGAAAAGACGGGCGCCAGCGTATTTCTAGGCACCCCTCTAGTGAGTCAGCTCATCGACCTGGGCGTCGATACAGTGATCCTCTGCGGCACCACCACCAGTGGGTGCGTCCGCGCAACGGCCGTCGAAGCGTCCAATTACAACCTGCACGCAGCCATCGTCGAAGAAGGCACGTTTGACCGCTTTGAGATCAGCCACAAAGTAAGCCTCTTGGACGTCAACGCCAAGTACGGACGCGTCATGTCCCAGGGCGAAGCCCTCGAATACCTCAAGACCTCTTCGGAGCCGTCGATAGCACGGTAGCTTCGTGCCGCAAGGAGCCCCCCGATGGCAGAGATCATCCTCGGCATAGGCACGTCCCACAGCCCCACGCGGTCCACCTCGAATCATCACGAATGGTTCGCGTACGCGCAGGGCGACCGCCGTCACCGCGAGCTGATCGACCAGGAGACCGGCACCAGCGTTTCCTACGAAGAACTGGCGACGCTAACGGCGCCGAACCTCCGGTAACACCCGATCACCGAAGAGGTTTTCAAACTGCAGTACAACGCCTGCCAAGCCGCCATCGCCGAGCTCGCAAGGACGATCCAGTCCGCGAAACCGGACGTCACGGTCATCATCAGCGACGACCAGGACGAGATGTTCTTCGAGGACAACATGCCAACCTTCGCGGTGTTCTGGGGTAACTCTTTCCCGGTGACACGGTTCGAGGTCGAGCGCCTGCGGTTGCCACCCGAATTCACGGCCATCGGAGAGTCGTTGCAGAGAGGCTATGGCGACGAAACGATCGACGTGCCCGTCGCATCAGGCCTAGGCCGGCACGTCATCGACCACATGATCCAGCATGACTTCGATGTGGCCCACTTCACCTACCAGAACCCGACCGTCGGCGGCCGGATCGGCCGCCGCTTTCCGACGCATGACGGGGGCGAGTTGGACTACGTCAGGGAGACTCCGGAACACGCCCAGGGGCTTCCCCACGGCTTCTCGTTCATCGTCCAGCGGCTATTCGAAAAACGACCTTGGACAATCCTGCCGGTGTTCCAGAACACCTGCTACCCGCCCAACCAGCCAACCCCCAAGCGCTCGTTCCAATTCGGACGCGCCCTGCACGACGCCATCGCCTCGTGGGACAGCGACGCCCGCGTCGCAGTGGTCGCATCGGGAGGACTCAGTCACTTCGTGGTGGACGAGCAACTTGACCACATGGTCCTCGACGCATTGGCAAACAAAGACGCCCATACACTCCAGAACCTGCCACGGCACCGCCTTTACTCAGCGGCGTCTGAGTCCCAGAACTGGGTCGCGCTCGGCGGCGCACTCGAGGACACGTCCCTCCAGATGGAGCTCCTCGACTACGTGCCCGTTTATCGCACCGAGGCCGGGACGGGTGGTGGCTGGGCCTTCGCCCGTTGGGCCTAGATCCCGCACCTGCTAGACATACGTGTGGGTGATAATCTCCCAGCTATGTCCATCATTGGCGTCCCGGAAGTAGAAGCCACGCCCTTGGTGCTTATGATTGATTTCCATATCATCCTGCACACCAGGCCCGCTACCGAACGGGATGCCCTCAGCCTTCACCCGGCCCAGGATGCCGTCAAACTCCTCATCGGACGCCAAGAACGCATAGTGGCTCGACTTGAAGTCTGCCTTGGTGTCGAAGTCGAGCGAAAGATGCTCGTCGATGTGAACCGGCGAGAAATGGCCCCAACGGCCATCAAACGTCAGCCCGAACATCCGCGCGATAAAACGCGCGGACTCATCCTGGTCGTGCGCGGGAACGATCGTGTGATCCAAGTGCAACATGGCTTCCTCCCAGAATGCTAAACACAGTGCTAAACCTGAGTTGCGCAGATTATATGCCTGCCGCCTACAGCCGTTGCAACGGCGCGGTATCCTTCCCGCAACCTACGCACCAGGAGTGCCTTCATGACCCCATCCCCTCACAAATCAATCCGATTCGGCTCATCGTGGTCCACTCAGCTCAGGCTGACCCAGGCAATCGGCCGTGGCCTCGCGGCGCTGACCCCGATCGACGCCACAGTCGTCATCACAGGACCCGGTGGACTCGGCCAGTTGGCCGACGGCGAGATCGACGTCGCTTTCTTGAAGTCGCTAAACAACGAGCACCGCTACACCGGCAAAGGCTATTTCGCGGGGGACAAACCCGACTCCTGGATGCGGACGATCGCATGGCTGCCCCAGGAGGATCGCTTCCTCTTCGCCGTCGCACCGTGGACCGGCATCACGTCCTTCGAAGAGATCGCCAGCACGAAGCCTGCTCTCAAGGTGGGCGGGCGCGCCGCACCCATGGTGCTCAATGAATACGGATTCTCCTACGACGACATCGTCAGTTGGGGCGGGACCGTGAGTGGTATGGAGCACACCGCAACCGAAGCCCAGGCCCGCTACGAACATGGTGAACTCGATGCACTGTTCGGCGATGGCTCCGCATTCGATTTCTCAGCGTGGGAGTGGGTCGCCACGCACGGCTACAGGTTTTTGGACATCAGCGACGAGGTCATGCGGTCGCTGGAAAGCAAGGGGCTGCGCCGCAACGTTACGCCCGCCGGCTTCCTCATGGGCGTCGACCACACGCTGAATGCACTGGACGATTCGCACATCGTCCTCACCTGCAACGAAGCGCTGGACGACGACATCGCCTACAACCTGGCGAAGGCTATCGACCTCAACAAGCGTGACATCGAACTCACGTCGATCCAGCTCGGCTACGGCCCGGACGCCAAGTTACCCGTAACCCAACTGACACATTGGTCATCGCTCACCAGTCAGATCGAACGCCAGTGGGACGAAAGCATCGTCGGCGCGCCGCTGCACCCTGGTGCGAGGCGCTACTACCAAGAAATCGGAGTGCTCTAGCCACAGGAGTCACGATGGGTGACCCCTGACGGATTAGTCTTCCATCTTGACCTTGCCAAGGAATGCGACACGACGGTAGAAAGCGACATCGTCCTTTATGGGAAGCGCCGCAGCGGATGGGTCGAGGGAAGTCCACCCCACGTTGCCAACGACCTTGCCGCCCACCACGACATCGTAATAGGCAGCGCGACCCTTCCAAGGGCAGACCGAGACGTGATCGCTGTCGCGGAAGTTGTCACGCTTGATCGGATCTGGGGGAAAGTAGTAGCTCCCCTCAATGACAATCGTCTGGTCGCTCGCTACCAACACCACACCGTCTCGAGTCGATCTAACCACAACACTCGCCCCGGCTCCGGACTCACTCGCGCGCTCGGCATGTTGGCTGCGAGAGACATCCAGAAGTTGCGTCTTTGGCTGATCAGACCTTGCCGACGAGTCCCTTCAAGAGCTCCCGGGTGCGCGGGATTGACTGGTCATCATCTCGGGCCAGGGTGATGAACGCCGCGAAGTAGTCGGTCGCGCCAGCATCAGCCAGATTGCGGAGCTGTGCCTCGACCTCACCCTCGTTGCCGACGATCGCCACACCCTCCGGACCCGCCACGCCTTCGATATCCAGCATGCGGCGGTAGTTGATTAGCTGGCCGTAGCGCCCGAGCCCCTTGGCCACTCGCTCACGGGCCTTGTCCGGCTCATCCGTCACGCAGATCGGCAATGCCGCAACGATCCGAGACCGCGGGCGACCTGACGCCTTCGCCGCGTCCGCGAGCTTAGGTACGATGTGCGTACGAATCGTCTTCGGACCTGTTACCCACAACAACGTGCCGTCCGCCAGTTCCGCCGCCATGCGCAACATCCGAGGCCCCAATGCCGCAAGCAGGACCGACGGCGGCGTGACGCCCCCGAGTTCCAACGAACCGCTAGTCGAGATCATGTCGCCGTTGAACTCCACCGTCTGTTCGTTGAGCAACGGCTGCAGCACAGCAAGGTACTCGGACATGAAGTGCGCGGGCCGATCGTAGGAGTGGTTCCACGTGCGCGGTGCAGTCTCGGGGTGCGCCAGGCCAATGCCCAGCGTCAGGCGCCCCCCCGCGACCGACTGAGCCGTGAGCGCCTGTTGTGCCATGAGCAGCGGTTCCCGCGAATACACCGGAATCACGCCCGTCACCAGCTCGATGCGCGACGTCGCCTGGCCCGCCAGCGCCACCGAGATCAGCGAGTCGGCACCTCGAATGTGTGTGAACCACGCTGCTTCGAAGCCATCCGCCTCCGCGATAACCGTTTGCTCAACTTGGGAGTCAATCCCACCATCGCCGCCGCCGAAGCTACCCACACCTACGCCGATTCTCATCGCATTACCTCATCCCCATCTTTTTCTGCTCAAGCTCTCGCCTCGATAGTGATGGAAGCCTCGCCTCGTTTCAACGATAACGCCCCTAGTCACATCACCGGGGAGCCATGGTGGTGGGCGATGCGCCAGTCACCGTTCTCTCGACGAAATAGGTTGGTCGTGGCGACGAGCCCCTCGACCACACGTCCGCCCTGAACCGACGTAAGGCGCTCTGTGCAGATGACCCACGCTAGGTCCCCGTAGACATGTGCTTCGGGATCTACGATGGTGAACTGCATGACGCCTGCGTTATCGAAGATGCGCTCCCAGCTCGCTTTCACAGCGGCCCGACCCGATACGAGAGGCCAGCCCGGGTGTACCACACGCACCGGCTCATCGTGCGCCAAGATTGCGTCGAGAAGGTCGGCGTCCAGGCTCTCCACCGCCCCGTAGAAAGCTGAGTTCGCCGCGATCACTGCATCTTCGTCGTCGGAAGTGGTCATCGCTACCTCCTACACACGTAGAGACTCGACCCACGCGGTAACCGACGGCTCATCGTCGAACTTCCAGAGGCGGGCCAGCACGCCATCGACGCGCGCAGTAGGCATCACGCCGCGGGCCAACGACCGGAACTTCGTCTCGATTTCCGCGTCGGTCAGCGGGTTCAGCTCATGGCCCTTTGCGTTGGGCACCAAGGCCTCGAACGTGCGACCACCAACGACGGCGGAGATATGTGCTGCAAGTGCGCCGGGGAAAGCCGCGGTCATCGACAAATCTTCCCGGACGCTGATGCGCGGTAGTAACTCCTGGATCGCCGTATCAGCGATACGCTCGTCAGTGAACTGCGCAGGCGTCACCTCGCCGTCGGCCAGCGCCACCGCCACGAGATAAGGGATGCTGTGATCAGCCGTCTCACGGTCGTGAACGATCCATTTGGTCGGATCGGCGCTGCTGCGGACCGCGTGGCCATACGAGGTCACCACGATCTCGTCTGGCCTCTGGCCATCTAGCGAATCGTGGAGTGCCAGTGCCGCCCAGATCGCCGCCTGTGCGTTGTACTGTGCGGGGAAAGCCTTGATGCTGGAGCGGTCAGTGTGGAACGGCTGCTCTCTACCACCGAACTGCGGCACCTCAGGCATCTCACCTAGCACACCTGCCAGCCCACCCGAAGCCATGAATACTTCACCGGGCCCGGTCATCCCCATGGACGCCAGTCGAGCGCAAAACACGCCACCCTTGGCGGCGTTAGCCGCCGATCCTGCTTTCCACATGCTGAGTTGGCCATCACGTGAAGCTTTGAGCGAAACGTTGGAGGCGGTGGCCATGGCCACCGCGTGCGCCGTCTGCTCCTCGCTCAGGTTCATGACTTTCGAAGCACCTACAGCGGAGCCGATCGCCACATGCAGCGAATGGTCAATCCCGTGCGCCCCGAGCCGCTCGGCCTCAGCGAGCGCGCATACGGTCTCAAACGCCACGACCATGGCCAGCAGCGTGTCTCCGCCAGCGAGGCCAGCGGCGTCAGCCATGGCTAGCGTTCCAGCGATTGTGTCGCTGGGGTGGCCACCCTCCCTGGCCATGTACGTATCGTTGAAGTCTAAATAACGCACCATCAACGAGTTCGCGAAGGCCGCCGTATCCACGGTCGTCTGCTCGCCCGAGAAGAAGACGCGGGCGGAGGGCTCGCCTCGCGTGGTCGCAGCAATCTGGCGGGCAATGACTACGGGAACGCCATCGAACCCACCCAGCGCGCAGCCCATGGTGTCCACCAACCGACGCTTCATGCCGTGCAGCGCTGCCCTTGGCACATCGTCACGGGTCAGCCCTACGGCATAGGAAGCGATCGCATGGATGATGGCGTCCAACCTGGGTTAGCCCCAGATCCCGTACGTGAGTCCGTGCCCCGTGCCCGCCAGCGACCGGAACGCGGGTACGTAGTCAACCAGCGTCATGTTCGTCGGTGCCATCGCGGAGGCAACCGTCACCCAGTTGAGGATCTCCGGGGTCCCAGGCGAACCGTTCAGCTGCTTGCGCGGGAGCTCGGCCAAATCGGCGAGATCACCACTGGTCAGGCCGGCAACCACGCGCGCGTCCAGCTCCTCGTCAATCAGCTGGTGGCTCAGCCCACCGGACGCCATCAAGCCCACGGTCAGCGACGAGTCCCAAGACTCGATGGTTTTCCGAAGCGCTTTACCCAGCGCAACGCACCGCGCCGCGCTCGCCTGATAAGGCAGATAGCGGCTGAGCATGAACGGCACTACGGGCGTCGTAGAGCCCTCTGGCAGAAGGTCGTAGATGAAGCCGAAGGCCTCATCCACTGCTTCGCCCTCACGGAGGCTATCTTTACAGGCCACATCGAACCCACGCTCGATTAGCCCGCTGATCAGGTGATTAGCCAACTCAGGGTGGCCCGCCCTGTCGACCGTCTTGGGTTTGGGGCGCGAGGTACGCCCCTTGAAGCGCTCGTCGGGGTTGAACGGTTGGTTGTCCGGCACGGCCACGGCGAAAGCCTCGGACCGCATGACTCCGAACACGGCCTGCGAGTCGTCGGGCCAGATGCGATGGGGGTTGCTGACGACGACCATAATATCGACGTTCGCCGCTGCGACCGAATCACGCAGCTTACCCAGGGCGGCCTTGAGAGCCGCGCCGCGCTCCTGGCGCTTCTCCAGCGTCAGCTCAGCCTCCATACCCGGGCGTACCTTCGCCAGGTGGGAGTTGAAGTCGAAACGAGGATCCTTCTTATCTCCCTCCCCGAGGCGTGGCCATTCTTCGGGTGGCGTCCGGTTCGTGGGGCCGTGGGAACTGCCTAGCGCGTACGTGATGGTTGCCATCGACTCGCTCCAACCTATGATTGCTGGGCGACAGGATAGGCCAAGCAACCCCGCGCCGTCTGCGTCACGTGGTGTATGCTCCCCGCCGCATATACGAATCCGTAACGGAGGCCCGCCATGAAGATCGTTCGATTCCAAGACGCTGGAGGAGCGATAAAGCCTGGCATCTTCACCGATGAGGGCATCGTAGACGTCAGCACAGTCACGATTGGGTTGGAGGCGTATAACCCGCAACGGCTAATGGAGAGCCTAATCGACAATTTCGACCGTTTGAAGCCTGAGTTGCAAGCGGCGGTTGCTGCTGGCCCGACGCGTGCCCTGGACAGCGTGAAGTTGCTCGCGCCGCTGCCGAGGCCGTCCAAGATACTGTGCTGCATCGGCAACTACTGGGAACATGCGCAGCGCGAGCCTCGCAACCTGAACATGTTCCTGAAGTCGCCTGACGCCATCGTGGGGCCTGGGGACACGGTGCGCCTGCCTGCTTGGACCGACCCTTACACCTTCCAGCACGAGGCCGAGCTAGCGTTGGTGTTCAAGGGGCCCGCCAAGGACGTGGCACAAGCCGATTGGAAAAGCGCTGTTTTCGGTTACACGCTCATGATCGACGCGTCGGCGCGGGAGAAGGCGCGGTCTACTTGGCGTCAGGGTAGCTGGATGGGGAAGTCGTTCGACACGTTCGCGCCTATGGGCCCGTGCATCGTGACGGCGGATGAGATAGCGGAGCCGAACAGCATCCACATCCAGTTCTGGAACGACGGTCAGCTGCGCCACGACTACAACACAGATGATATGGAGCACCGCGTGCCGGAGCTGGTGGAATTCGCTTCGGGAATCATGACGCTGAATTCTGGCGACGTGCTGAGCTGTGGTACCAACCACGAGGGCCTCGGCAATCTGCAGGACGGCGAAACGTGCGTGATCGAAGGCGAGGGTATCGGTAGCTTCTCAATCACTGTCGCTGACCCCCTGAAGCGTACGTGGGAGCGGGGCATTTATAAGGGCGAGAACTCGACGTACCGGGGCTAAGACAGGCTAGCTGGCCTGGGTTCGCTCCGATGCAGTGATGTACTTGGGCGTGGCGTCGGCCAGCGGGAGAACGTCGCTGTGCAGGACGTTGCTGACGATGCGAAGGGCGTAGGTCTGCACTTCCGGCGGCTCGCTCTCGCGGTGGACCATGGTGACGTCGTCCAGCACGGCGACCTTGAAGCGGCGCTGGAAGGCGTCGGCTGCTGTCCACAGGACGGTGTTGTCCGTGGAAGCGCCCGCAATCACGACAGTGTCGATGTTCAGGTTGCGGAGGATGTACTCGAGGTCGTTGTAGGAGAAGCCGCTGAGGTAGCGCTTGTAGACGAGAATGTCCTTGTCGATGGGCTGCAAGGCGTCGATCACGTCGAGCGCTTCATTGCCTTCACCCATCAGCACCTCGCCCAGCCCGTCAGAGGGCCGACGCATGCTGTTGACATGTAGCACCTGTACACCTGCGGCGTAGGCGCTGTCCTTGAGTTGGCGAACCCGCTCCACCATATCGTACCCAAAACTGCCCGGCTTCCAGCCATAGCCCTTGGCCATGTCGAGGATGATGACTGCGGTTCTCATTGGCGGTGCTCCTGTTGGGTCGTTGACTGGAACCTAGGCTATGCCCCTGGCGTGATGATGGGCAAGGGGAGGGGGAAGAAATCAGAGAAGGCGGGCGGGACACCCCCGCATCAGGCCGATGCCAGATCTTCAGCAGCAGGTGGTCGACCGATCACGCCCG
>Ga0302123_10000177_pt1 | contig 49699 bp, 42 predicted proteins | sample CB21_321_MG_FD_203109 | JGI IMG/M metagenome (GOLD analysis project Ga0302123, IMG submission 203109) | Marine microbial communities from Western Arctic Ocean, Canada - CB21_32.1 | ecosystem: Environmental > Aquatic > Marine > Oceanic | place: Canada: Western Arctic Ocean | collected 2017-09-28 | reverse complement strand
GCTTGATTGACGTACTCGTACTCGTTTTCCTCCCGCAGTTCCATCGATATGGCGGCCATCTTCGTCAGCATGGCCACGATCCGGTAGACATCAAGTTTCTCATGGTCAAACATCATCGTCTCCCGAGTACGCGTACGAGTACCGTCCCGTTGGGACTGAAGTACGCGTACGATCTGTCCTGCCGCCGAACGTAGAAGTCAGAGGCGGAGCGCCAGCGGAACCCGAACCGAGTGCACCGACGGTGATTGCGATAGGTCAATCATCGAAGATGTAGGTCCAGTCGGGGCCGCTCTGGAAGGTGGGGTTGTTCCGTTCAACTTGCAGGTGGCGCGCGTGTCCGTCCACGAAGTTTGCGGTGCCCCAGCCGAGCTGGCTTTTGTGATGCCAGTAGCTGAGGTCAAAGTACACGTTGTCAAACATATGGGCCTTGAGGGGGGCTTCGACGACCGCGAATACGCGCGCGGGATTTCGAATCTGTGAGAGCCTCTTGTTGACCAGCCCCAGGGCGGTGTTGTTTCCGTTCGCGTCGGAATTCAGCACATAGCTGTAACCGAGCGTGTCCCACCAGGACGGTTTCCGGGGCCACGCACTGCCGTCCTCGGTCCCGATATCCGCCGGACAGTGAAACAGTTCCAGTTCGCCGGCACTGGTGGTGGTCGCCGGTCCGTCCCAGCCCACATACGGGTTCATCAGCCGGACGCTGTCCGTGTATTCGGTCCCTTGCTTGCCCCCCCATTTGTAGTAGGTCTGGACGGCATCCTCGAAGGACGGGAACGCGCTGTCGTGGGAATCGGTGTAGAAAGACAGGGCGATGCCCAGCTGTTTGTGGTTGCCGAGGCAGACAACCACGTAGGCGCGCCTTTTTGCGTTGCTCAGCGCCGGCAGCAGCATGGCCGCCAGGATGGCGATGATCGCGATGACGACCAGTAGCTCAATCAGTGTGAAATGGGTTTTGCGCGGTTTCACGGCGGACCTCCCGTCTGCAGGTTACGGCACCAAGTGTACATTATGCGCCTTGCTGCAGTTGTGCGAATTGCGGGCCGGACCTCGATCAGCTCGGTGATCTCCTCCATCGATATTGCCGACGGCACAGCCGAATAGACATGCTTGCCAGCTCTTAGGGCCTGCACTCCCTGCGGACCATGCAGATGGTGTTGGGTAATGACTGCGATTGCCTCTACATCCAGCTCGCAAAGCTCGTCCAGTGACGCACACCGGTCTGCGATGTCGAACTTCGCGCACTTGGCGGTCAGTTTCTCCGCATTCAGATCGCACAAAATGACGTTCTCAACCTCTGGATGGTGCTTGAACAGGGGGATGAAGCAGTCTGCGAATGCTCCAACGCCACAGATGCCGAGTCGAATACTCATACTGTCATGTCTCCCTCTACCCTCGAACGGTCAGGTCACCTAGGCGGGCGGGCGTCAGCGCGTTCCGCATTCGGTGCACCGAGTTGGTTGTCGGCGCGTTGCAGGCGATGCAACTACCTCTCATACACGTCTTCGCGTTTGCGGCCGAGCTTACCCGGACACAACGATTGCATCTCCGGCGACATCCGGTCATGGGTCTCGGGCCAGAGCGGCTGGTGGTCGTCCTCGATCCAGTTGTTAAACCAGCGCGGATAGTAGGCCACATTAAGTCCCACGCGAATCTGCTCGCTGGTGTTGGCGCGCGCCATGTGGAACAAACCACCGTGCCACATCATCACCGAGCCGGCCCACCCAGTCACTGGTTTGATCAGCGGGCTGTCTGCCTTGATTTCCGGCGGCGGGTGTTTCAGGCGCGACCGGTGGCTCATCGGCACCACCCCAGTGGCCCCGTTCTCCACCGTAAAATCCGTCAGCATCCAGATGGAGTTGATCATCCATGGCACATCGGGTACCTCGGAGAACTCACACGCTGAATCAACGTGCAGGCCCTGACGTGGAGCCCCGGGCCACGTCGGCTTGGAACACGCCTCGACTACCCGACAATTAGGCCCCAAAAAGTGCCGAGCGACTGCCACCACATCGGGGTGACTGGCACAGGCCCAGACCCGGTCATCCAGGTTCAGCATGCCGAACAGGCTCTGATAGAACTCGTCACCGACGATGTACGGCTCCAACTTGGGGTCGGCGTGCAACTCGAGGCAACGCTGCGCCATGTTCTGCGCCAGATCTCCCGGGATACGATCTTCCAGCAAGCAGTATCCGTAAGTCTTCAGATGTTCGACCGCCCATTCAACCTCGTTGTTCATTTTCACTGATGTCCCTCCGACTCTGGGGTTAGGCGAGCGTATTTATCCGGACGGCGCCAGGACCATGGGCGACGACAGTCACGTCTTTGGTTTAGCGACAGTTTTCGTTGTTCGCTAAACCTGTGTTGACACGTTTCCAGGCACTTGTGTCGGCCGGCTAACTTAAAGGTCACCGACGCGGACGGCGCTTAGCGCCGTTCCGCGCTCGCGTGCACCGATCGGGTTGTCGCGGTCCTGTCAATATAGCTTCAATCTACGATTGCGTGTTCCGCATTCGATCCACTATTCTCGTTCCGTTGAGAACGTCCGACCCGGTAGAACGGTCCTCTGTGTCCGTTCGTTTCTGTATTCCAATTCGAGCCTTCGCAGGGGATCGTTCTACTTCGCACGTTTCGGGTCGTCCAGCGAATTGCGTTGCTTTGCGAAGTTCGCAAATTCGCGGCGCCGGCGATTAGCCGCGTTTCGAATTCTGCCAGATAACGTTACGGCTGCGGTTCCGGGGCCCCACCGGGGCACCGGTAACCTCAGCCGATGGTTCGGCAGCTATTATTCTCTTTCCAGATACAGGTGCAGGTTTTGAACGCCTTCTTCACCTGTGATGATACGCAATGTCTTCTCAAGAGGCTCGTATCCGTCGGCTTTGACTTCTATGGTGTGCTTGCCGTCGGTCAGGGGGAAGTAGCCGACTTGCCGGGCTTTGTCCGGACTCGTGAACTCTGCGAGGTTCTCGATGTTGCAGACCATATCTCCGTCAATATAAACCTCAACGATCGTATCTGTTTCGCCCTGCTCAGCACTCATCGTCACCCATACACGTCGAGTGCTATCTGAACATGCGGTCGTCAGGAGCCCTGCGACCAGAATAACGCACACTTTAGCCACCGTTGTTCTCATGTCATATTTTCCTTTCGAGCCGAACGTCGTAAATCACCGGCGGCAAAAAGCAGAGCGAGGAACGAGCGGCGCTTTTTGGCGTCCGAGTGAATTTTCCTTGTTAGTTACATTATTTAAGACGTATAACATAGATCATTTCATCTACATCTTCTACTTTCATTTTCCATGTGCCACCATCATTGAAAATCATTATCTCTGGACGGTAGGCATAATGGTACATATATGCGTAACTTGATTGTTGCCAAATCTGTCCATTATCCAACTTAAAGATTGTTTCTCCCTCCCAACCCTCAAATTCACCATCGATATAGCTATGGATAACATTAGAAGTAGAAGAGACGCTTGAAGAAGATTTGCGTCCAGGCTCTACTAATTGAACGCACACTAACGGTTCATCGAAGCCATCAATAATAATTTTGAAGTACCTTCCATCACGTAAAACTATTGCTTCCGGCGTTCTTTCACGCACACGAAACCTGACTCGATCATGAACCTGATATACACCTCCAGACTTCATTTCTATGACAGTACCTTTTTTGATACTCCCACTAATAGTTCCTTTAACATTAGTTTGCTCATAGAGTTCCCAGCTTGCGAATGCCTGAAAACTCGCAAGTAGAATTAGCAAAAATATTGGAATTAGCACTCTTTTCATGCTTGCTCCTTGTGCAACTAACGCCGCCGATCAGCCATCCTCCCGTACGGGAGGATTGTCTGGATCGGGCTTGTTGGCCGCTGCTTGATCAGATGTTGAGTGCGAACCGGACTGCGCGCCCCACAGCGGCAAGATTGGTGGCTGACAGGGAGGTGATTCGAGCTCCGATCTTGCCTTTGGCAACGGTTTGCAGTTGACCGCACAGTCTCGTGGCATCCCGTCATCTAGCGTATGCCATCCTGCGTAACCGGTTCCAAAGGCGGCAGCGAGATATCGGAAACGCGATGTATCCTCGCATCAGCCAGTTCCCTTACCACCTGTTTGAGAGCCCCGTGCAGGTGGACTGCACGAGAATCCACAGCAGAATCTGAATATGATTCAAACCGCAGCGTCGTAATCACGTTCTCGCCAAGTCGGATACTTTCGTTGCGCATCATGTTCTCCATTACCATTCCTCTCATGCGACAATACTCCCGCCACGGTTCCGGGCTCAACGACAACATCCCATCATTAATGGCGATCGCGTCGCAGTCCGGTTTGGCTCTTCGGGAATTGGAGGTGTCAAGCACGCGCTCAAAGGCCGACTGAACGCTTGCATCGAGTTCTATAGATGCAATATCTGCCGATCGCGACGAAAGCGCGCGTCACTCGCGCAGCCGCTGCTTATCCCGAGCACCGCAATCATCAAAGAAACGTGTGAAATTATCTTCATCATAAGTGCTGGGTGAGTGACGGCGGTATATCCGCCGTCACACGACTCGTTGGGGCACGTTATTCTCAATCCGTATTGTCACGCTCTTCTCGTCCACCGTCCCGACTCTCTTCGAGGTCGGGACGGTGGACGATTTCTACGGCTGCTATTCGGTGCTAACTCGCGCTTCAACTGGCGCATGCGCTGCTTGTCTAACCTCCTCGGCGGTGAAGGCTCGCGAGAAGAAAGTGACGCCATAGACCTCTCCCTCCCAGGTCCGATCGCCTCCCGTCTCGTTGCCCACCAGGAGCGGCATGGTGTGGTCCCACGTGCTCAGATCACCGGGCACGGCGAGTGACGTGACGGGGGTCCCGTCGACATAGAGCGTGTGCGTCTCTGCTTTCCGAACGAAAACGAGATGCTGCCGCTCGCCAGTCAGCACACCCGCCTGTGTATGGAGCGCGGGATTGGTCCCGTTGATGCTCGTCTCGGTGGTCCGAAGGCGGACCACAAAACGGTCCTCTGCCTGGCCCAGCGTGAGGTTGCGAGTGCCTGCCCCCTCGGAGATCGAGACAATTCGCGCCGGACCGGCCTGGGTGAGATTCGCTGGTCGCATCACGACTTCCAGGGTGAGGTCTCCCGCTTTAGAGAGTGCGGTACTGAGTGCGGTGCATGCTTCACCGGTGGAGAGATACGCCCCTCCCGACAGGCGGATTCCGCGCCCCTTTTCGAGCGTAAAAATGTTGCCTGCGTGTGCAGTCAGGGGGTGATGCGCGTCGCCTTCCCAGGGGAGCGTGTACCCTTCCACGAGCCTATCCTCCAGGATCCCGGGAAACGTCTTCCAAGGCTTGACCAAAAACGCTTCGATCTCGTCCATACGGCCATTCACCTGGTCGCGTGCAGCGCTCTGGTTCTTTGTGTGCTGCGCCAGGGATGCCTCGATCTCCTTCTTGACAGCCGCCAGCTGTTCGCCTGCAGCGCTCTGCCTCTTCGCCTGCTCCGCCAGGGATGCGGCGATCTCCTTTTTGATAGCCGCCAGTTGGTCGACTGCAGCGCTCTGCTGTCCCTTCGTCTGCTCCGCCAGGGATGCCGCAACCGCCTTCCTGACATCCACCAGATCGTTCTCCCGCACCTTCTGCGCATCGGACAGGGACTGCACGGACTCGCGCAATGCGCCGAGCTCGGTGCGCAACAATCGGGTCTCGTCGCGGGCGCGGCCCAGACTGGTACGCAGGTTTGCAATCACCACCTCGCCGCTGCCGGACTGCGCGACACGGATCATTTTGTCGACCTCGCTTTCGCCGATCTGTTTCGTGCCGTCGGTCCAAACGACCTCGTACTGCACCTTGCCTCCATGCGCACCGAGGCCGAAGTGGAGGGTGGGATCATTCTGATTGCCTTGCCCCACCCCGCCGCCCTCAACTTGGCGGGAGAGAATCTTGTCGCCGAGCTTGATGTGGACTCTGGCGCCGATCGCGGATCTGTTGACGGTCATGCCGTTGCCCTCCAAGCGGATCTTCAGCCAGTGGTTGTCGTTCCCCTTGTTCATGAAGAGCTTACCATCCGTCACCAGGTCCAGGTCCCCGTCACTGTCGACATCGCCCCAGGCGGCCTGGTATGTTGAGCCGATGCGCGGAATCCCTTCAACGCCCGTGACATCGGTGAACGTCCAATCACCGTTATTCCGATAGAGCCGCGCCGCGTTATGCCCGTAAACCGTCGTAAAGAACAGGTCGAGGTCGCCGTCGTTGTCATAGTCTCCGAGCGTCGGTGAGGCGTAGGATTCCTGGAAGGCCACGCCGCACTGGCCTTTGTCCGCGAATTTATACCCTTTCTCGGGACCGAGATTGTGCAGGAAACGCGACTGCGGCTGGCCGGGGTGCGCGAAGTTTCCGGCGAAAATATCGAAGTAGCCGTCGTTGTCGACATCGCCCCAGCAGGCACCGACCGAGTGGGCGCTGCCGCCGGTTGCACCAAAGGGGCCAGCCTGGTTTGTTGCCCCACCTTTGCCGTCGCTGACCCACAGGGAATTGGCAGCCAGCCAGTAGTTGGACACGTAGAAGTCGATGTCGTTATCTTCGTCAAAATCACAGCCGACGACGCTGCGGGCGTAGGCGCCGCCCGCCTCCAGGACAAGCTCCCATTTATTTTCGTGATTCGGATTCTGCCGCCATAAGGTGTCCTTATTGCCGACACCGGCGCAGTAATAAATGTCGAGCAGACCGTCGTTGTCGATGTCGCCGAGGCTCGCGGCATTACATTCTCCGCCGAACGGCCCGGGCGGACCCAAGCCGCGCGTGTAACCGCCCTCGCCATCACCGAGCATCACGACGCCGCTGCCATTGGCCCGTACCTGATCGAGGTGGCCGTCGTTGTTTAAGTCACCCCACATAACCAAGCCGGCGCCGCTGCCGATTTTCTTGTAGGCCTTGCCTTCGAGGTTCACAAAGAGCATGTCGTATGTAATCAGATCGACGTGTCCGTCATTGTTAAAATCGCCGAAAGCCGCCTTGGTATCGCCGATGTCATCCACGCCGGTGAACGACTTTGTCTTATCCTCAAACGCACCAGCCTGTGCGAACCCCGGCAACAACAGGCCCCCTGCAACGACGGCGATTTTAAGTAAAGCGATCGAGCGGATTCCCACATATACGTTTACTGTCAACATCTGAGAGTCCCCTTCTTGGGTTGTTGAATTTCATCCATGGAGCGGCTGTTTACTTCAAAATCAGATAGAGCACAACGTCGTCAGGCAACAGTTTTTGAACGCACAACTTGTCGGCCAATCCGAACGAAACCCACTCAGTGCGTCACGAAAATGCCCAAAAGTCACAAGGCAGGCTCACCGTCCAGGAATCCAAGTGAGGCGAGGAACCGATCCGTCTCAATGACACTCGCTTTGTAGTTCTCATAATGTTCAAAATTAAAAAAGCCGTGCCCGACCCCATCGTAGAGATGTAGATCGCAGCGGCAACCCTGATCGTTCATCAGTTGCTTGTATTTTTCAGCGGTTGTCGTGGGAATCAGGTCGTCTTCCGTTCCGAGGAAGACGATGGTTGGTGGCGTAGCATTATCAATATTGTGCATCGGTGAAATGTCCTGCCAATATTCCATCATCCGTTCATGACCGTATCCGCCGGGCCCATTGTCGAATACCGGGTTGAACAGTACCAGCGCATCCGGCCGGCAACTGACACTCCTGTCCTCACCTTCTTCCTCAAAGCATTTTACGGTTGCAGCGGCAGCGGCAATATGCCCACCGGCCGATCCACCGGCAGCCACTATCCTTTCGGGATCGATGCAAAAGTCGTCGGCGTGATGTCGCAACCATCTGATCACGGACTTGGCGTCTTTCACGCTTTCCCGGGTTGAACTGCCGTGCCGGACCGTGACGCGATACTCCGCAGATATGCCTACCATACCGCGGCCAGCAAAGTATTCGGCCTGCGGGTAGTACTGAGTCGGCGTTCCGTCATTCCAGCCACCTCCGAAAAAGAACACGATCGCCGGACGCTTTTCCGTCGGGCTCTGCGACCCGGGCATAAAAACATGGAGCTTGAGCTCGGCCGGACCAAACTCGTCGCTGGCCACAGTCTTGTAGGTCAGAATCTTGTCAGGCTCGAATTGTGGCATATGGGATGACTCAGTGGATCTCGAGCGCGAAGTCGCCGTGGCATGCTGGAGACGTAGACGGCGTACTAATGCGGAGGGCGTCGCCCTGCTTCAATAGAGCGTACTATACGCTGCCACATTTTTTCATCCAACCGCTTGCAATGTGTAGTATATAGTATACAGTACACATTATGAGTTTTGGTAGCCATGTTCGTTTGAGCCGAGAGGCTCGCTTGAAATCGGATCGCAGCTATTCCGTTCGCCAGGTGGCGGCACGGATTGGCGTCGAGCCTTCCTACCTCAGCAAAGTGGAAAGAGATGAGCAACCACCGCCATCAGAGCAGAAAATTCGTCGTCTTGCTGAAGAGCTCGATGAGGATGTCGATGTGCTCCTCGCGATGGCCGGCAAGGTGAGTGAAGATCTACGCCACACAATAATTAAACGTCCTCAACTTTTCGCGGAAATGATTCGAGAATTGCAGGACATGCCGGACCACGCGGTGCTTCGTCTCGTGCGCGAGGTTCGCGATGGTGACTGGTAACTAAGGAGGAAGAGTTATGATCGAGTTAAGAGAAGACAGTCTGCACATTTCATTTCCCGAAGTTCATCCCGACGCCAGCATGTCGGTGGAATTCCAGCGAACCCTACGGATCCCCGACGACGGTAAAACCTATCCGTTGCCGGCTGGGTTGGGCGCTTTTCCCTGCCAGCACATCGACGATCACGTCCAGACAGTGCCGACAAACTGGCTGAAACGCGGGGGCATAATGCTGCCGATGTATCAATCAGAAGCAATGTGGATCAATTTCTCTGGCAGCTATATTTCTGACCGGGAAACCTGCTATCCATTTGCAATGAAAATTGCCGCCGGAAAAATCAATGCCGTAACCGGCAAACAATATAAGAACAAACTCAAAAAAGCGCCTCAGGACTATGTAGTCGTCCCTGAACAACCGTGGTTGGATGGCTATTGCGTTGAACGGGGGCTAATTCGCCAATTCGTAGCCATGCCGCTCGGCGATGGTTACTCAGCCGAAGAGCAAATCACCGGCGAAGGGGAGCACGGGGGTCTTCAGATCATTGTGTATCCCATGAAGCGAGAAGTGTTCGAGCAACGCTTTCCCAAGATCCAGCACCAGGAGCTTCGCGACGAGTCAATGTTGCTTCACTCACCCATGCAGAACGTTTACTCTTGTGACGCAACTCCGGACATGGGACTCGCGCCCGGCGGCAGAATGAAACAAGAAATCTATGATGACCCGTTTGATTTTTCTGACTGGGACCAGGCAAACGCCAGTCGGTGCTTTGTTCACCTCGCCAACTCGCTGGTATGGCGGCAAATCACCGGCGAAGACGCCCCCACCGTTCCGCCGACCTCTAAAGAGTACGCCAACAGCGATCTGCCGTGGTTCGACTACTACGGTGAAGCAACGGCGGTGGAGGGATCAAAGATCTTGAACAACCTCAAAAGCGTTGCGACGCTCGGAAAGCAGGCCGGGAAGAACCCACTTCCGGAAAACCAATCCGTCACGGTCGATGACATCCAGCTGATTCGTAGCAGACTATCGGAAGACGAAGTGCGCGACAGTCAGTTTTAGTCGCGCACCAGTTGCCATCACCTCGGCGGCGATCTCGGAGTTCACCATTGGCACGTGCGGACAGAATCAAGTTTGGCATCGGCGACTGGGCGGCAGATCATTCAATGCACAACAAGTTGGTGCATTCCGTCATTCCTGTTGCTGGATCAGCGTGTTTTCCCATATCGTAATCTCACCGGGCCGCGCCGGGAGTTGGGGTGGTGCCTGCATCCCATCCAGCGAAAGATTGCCGGTAACCAGGTCCAGATCACCGTCGCCGTCATAATCTGCAATATCGACCGTCACATGATCGCCGTGCATTTTCTCAATCGTGTGGTACTCGAAAACCAGCGGCGCCGTCTGCTCGAGCCAGATAATCGAACTGAGCCGGAGCAGGTCCCTGGCATTGTAGAGGTCGAAGTGCGGCGTGTCCCGACGCGCGCTTGGCCCCTCGTTACTGACCGGGAGCCAGGCAACCGCGACGATGTCCTGGTCACCGTCGTTGTCGAGATCCGCCGCGGCAACGCCATAGGCGCCGGGGAACGCCGTCAGGACGTGCGCTTCAAACGGGAAACTGCCACGGTTCTCAAGCAGCCGCACGCCGTGTTGCGGCTTAAGCAGCTCGATGTCGGTCGAGTCGCCGTTGGTCACCAGGATGTCGATGTCTCCGTCGCCATCGATATCGGCGACCTGCATACCGCTGAATCCGAAGTCGGGATTGCGCGCCTCATACACCAGTGTGCCGCTGAAATTTCCATCGCCTTCGTTCAGGAAAGCGACCACATCTTCATAAGCCTGGCTGAACAATGCAATGATATCCGTCAGCCCGTCGCCGTTGAGATCGGTGAGCTGCAAACGCATTGCGCCGGTGCGCCGATCAAGCTTCCGTCGCCTGAACTCCGGCCGGGAAAAATCCACGGTCCGGTTTTCAAAATACAGCAGTTCTCCCGCCTCGGTCCAGCCAAACACTGCAACGACCAGATCGACGTCTCCGTCGCCATCCATATCCGCTGCCCGGAGGTCGGCGACACGCCCGAGGTCCTGTGCCAGTATAATTGGTTCGTAAACGGCTGTCTCCGGGACGTACCGCAGCCACACAACCTGACCGATCCGCTCATTCGACGGCTCGAACCTGCCGAGGTTGGCAACGACGAAATCCCGGTGACCATCCCTATCCAGGTCGACAGGCTCGACGTGCGCCGGGGCACTGATGTTCGCCAGGACCTCCCGCCCAGGCGCCGGGCCTGCGACCTGGAACACACTTATATTTCCGGCCCGCAAATCGGCGACCAGGACATCGGGCAACTGTCCAGAGTAGCGGATGAAAGTAGTTTGCGAGACACCATGCATGGATGACTTACCGCCAAAATCGTGGCGCGCAAAACGAACATTAGACGGCGGTCCCTCAGGCTTGATCTCCGGCCGCGGAAGTTCCTCGGGCGCCAATCTGACAAACCAGGCTTCGACAGCACGGCGGTCGGGCATGACACCTGAGCGCGCGAGCTCAGGCAACTGCAAGCCGACAAACCGATACATCCGGTCGACCACGGCAGGCCACACGATTTTCGGCATCACCGACGGCTCCGCAAAAACATGACAAGTCGAACAAAAACGGCGTATGTCGTTTTCGGTGATGCTTTTTCTGGACGGCGTCCCGGAATCTGCCTGCTGTCCCCTGCGCTCCGGCGGTGGAAGGGCATCCCCAGCCGATTGTCTCAGAATCAGCCAACCGACCAGCGCTGCGGTCACGAGCCCCGCAGTGACGAACACGGGCAACTTCGATCTTCGGCTTTTCCGCCTGGACATAATCAACTCCTATATGTACGCTTAATCGCTCCGGCTCCCACGCTTAAACCACGCAATTAAGAGTATGATCACGACGAGAGATTGCGAGTCGGATTAAAAGACGAGGGGAAGCTTGCGGCCACCGGAGATGGCCAAGACTAATCAATGCAACTGTCTTTGCGAAGTGGCCGTTAGTGGCCGACCCTGTCCTCGTAGCCGTCATACTCGACCATCCACAAACGCTCCATTTCGGCAATGTCGGCGGCCGAGACAGGTTTTTTCCAGGGCGAGTGCGGTGCGGTCGTGCTTTCAATAAATTCGGCGTGCAAATCGGCGAAGGCAACATTGAAGCCGAGACCGTCGTGGCGCGCATAGCTGATGGCTCCGGTACCAGCATATGAGATATAGGGCTCCTTCGTCATCGGATACGGCCCCCGTTCATAGTTGCAACCCGGCCAGGTATTGGCGAATTCCCACCTGGCACCCGCGACCGCGGTGTAGTGCGTTTCGCAAAGCAGTACTTTCTCCCCGGGATTCTCGGTCCGGTTGATTCTTATGTAGTTAAGTTCTCTGTTTTCTGTCATAGGGCCGTTACCTTTGGCATTGGTAAAAAAATAATTTAGTGAATAGGACGGCTGTCGTCGGTAAATGCCACACCACCAACCGGTTTTGTTGCTGTAATACCTAAGCGTGCCCTGGAAACGCGCGACGTCCCCCAGACCGCCGTAGGTCTCGTCCCCGGGGCAATACCCGAGCGGATTCGTCTCCTCCGGCACAGCGGACAAATCGATCGTCTTGTCTTCGATCTCTTCCAGCCACATCACTGAGTAACCCATGGCAGTATGAACGGCATACTGTCCCTGGTCTCGAATCGCCGGCGTGTGGTCGCGCGTTGTCGGCCCTTTCAGGACCGCCGGCACGACGACCCTGTCGTTGTCAGTGGTATAGATGCCGCCCGCAGCCATCGCCAGTTGGCGGATGTTGCTCATGCATGCCACGCGTATGGCAACGCTCTTTGCATGCTGAAGCGACGACATCATCATGGAGAGAAGGATCATTATGACCACAATGACGACTAGCAACTCAATGAGTGTAAAACGCTTCTGCTCGACGCAAGATCGCAACCGGTGCGATTCAAATGAGCTTTGACAAGGCAATGATAGCAACTCTCTAATTTGCGAGGACCACAACATACGGAACTAAATTTTTACTATACATATCATCATCACTTCGACAAAGTTTTATCAATCAAATATCGTATATCATCCTCTTGATCCTGCCTTCGCAATTCTCGTAATTCACTACTTCAATCCACTACCCACGCGATGAGACGGACACTGCGGCGGTGGCCAAGACTACTCACTAAAGTGTCTTTACGAAGTGGCCGTTAGTGGCCGATCCTGTTCTCGTAGCCGTCATACTCGACCTCCCACATACGTTTCATTTCGGCGATATCGCCGGCCGAGACGGGCTTTCTCCATGGCGAGTGCAACCCGGCGGGGCTTTCAATAAATTCGGAATGCAAATCGGCGAAGGAAACATTGAAGCCGAGACCGTCGTGGCGCGCATAGCTGATGGCACCGGTATCAGCATATGAGACATAGGGATCCTTGGTCATCGGAAACGGCCCCCGTTCATAGTTACAACCCGGCCAGGTATTGGCGAACTCCCACTTGGCACCGGCCACCGCCGTGTAGTGTGTTTCGCAAAGCAGTACTTTCTCCTCGGGATTCTCGACCCGGTTGATTCTTATGTAGTTAAGTTCTCTGTTATCCTCATGAGCGCCGTTACCTTTGGCGTTGGTAAAAAAATAATTTAGTGAATAGGACGGTTGGCGTCGGTAAATGCCACACCACCAACCGGTTTTGTTGCTGTAATACCTATCTCCAGTCGGCGAAGGGCCGCCGTAGAGCTCGTCTCCGGGGCAATATCCGAGTGGATTCGTCTCCTCCGGCATTTTGGACAAATCGATCGGCTTGTCTTCGATTTCTTCCAGCCAACTCACCGAGTAACCCATGGGAGTATGGACGGCATACTGTCCCTGGTCTCGAATCGCCGGCCCAGTGTTCGTCCGCGTCGTCGGCCCTTTCAGGACTGCCGGTATGACGACCCTGTCGTTGTCAGTGGGATAGATGCCGCCGGCGGCCATCGCCAGTTGCCGGATATTACTCATGCACGCCACACGTTTTGCAACGCTCTTTGCATGCTGAAGTGACGATATCAGCATGGAGAGAAGGATCATTATGACCACAATGACGACTAACAACTCTATCAGAGTAAAGCGTTTCGGTCCGACGCAACACCGCAACGGGTGCGATCCAGATAGTCTTGGGAAGGCAATTATGGCAAAAACCTCATTCAGCGTGACCAATTGTATAGCTGTAACGGTCCCAATATACACGTTAAGGAAATCATCGACAAACCTTTGTCAATCCAAATCTCCTTCCTCGCGCAACAGTCTGATCGTCTGGCGAAAAGCCTCGACAGTATGGACCAAGTCTGCATCGCTGTGGGCAGCGGTGACAGGGGCGCCGGGCCAACCCTGGATGTCCACACCATGCAGCAAGACACCGATTCGCAGTTTCATACGAAGCGCCGGGACCACCGGCGCCTTGAGCGTGTCGTGGCTGTGTTCACCCGCTTCGATACGCTGCCGAGTCGTGCTTATGTTCTCCGGGTTGAGGAAAACGTGAAAGCCGCCGTAGGTGCCATACGAGATCCAACTGACGTTTTCCTCGTTAAACATTTCATTGAGCGAATCGATCAGTTTGTCACCATACGCAATTGCTTGCCCACAGGCGTCGGTTGAGCGGATCAACTCAAGGGCCGCAACCCCGGCAGCGGCAGTCGTGGGCGCGGCATTGAAGGTGCCCATGTGAAAAACCTTCTCATCGCCCCTTTCCCCTGCCACACGGAAGTCCAGAACATCCAGGACATCCTTGCGACCGACAACCGCCGCGCCGGTCAAGCCACCGGAAACAATCTTGCCCAAAATCGCCAGGTCAGGTGTCACCCCAAGAGCTTCCTGGGCACCGCCGGGCGCGCAGCGAAAGCCGCTGATCACTTCATCGAAGATCAGCATCGTACCGTACTGGCTGGCAAGCCGTCGCAGACCCTCGATGAATTCCTGCGTCGTCGGCACTTGCCCCCAGGTCGAGCCGGTGGGTTCCAGAATAACGGCGGCAATGTCGGCGTTGGCAGCGAAGACCTGCTCCGCGGCGGCCAAATCGTTGACCGCTGTCAGTAGAATGCTGTCGTTGGTGCCGGCGGGTACACCGCGAGCAGGCGTGCCATCGAAGTGTGAGATGAAGCCAGCCGAAGCGTAGTCGTGCCAACCGTGAAAATGGCCTTTGATGCGCAGGACCTTTTCACGACCCGTAAAAGCCCGCGCCAGGCGCAACCCCAGCATCGTCGTTTCCGTCCCCGTATTGGTCAGGCGCACGCGTTCGGCGCAGGGCACCATTTTCTGGATCAACTCACCCCACTGAATCTCCAGCTCGTGGTTGGCGCCATAGTGGGTGCCTTTGCTCAACTGCTCCTCCACTGCCGCGATGACGACCGGATGATTGTGCCCCAGCAGCAAGGCACCGTGGCCACCTGAGTAATCGACATACTCGTTGCCGTCAACATCCCATTTATGCGCCCCCTCCGTGCGCGTCACATAAATGCCATGCGGCTCTATGTAGCGGGCGTCGTGGGTAATGCCGCTGGGAAAGACGTTCCGGGCGCCGTCGGACAATCGCGCCGATCCCGCCGTTTTCTGGCAATAGGCCGACACCAGCGGCGAGTTGAGATCCAAGGGAGAAGTCGGGTAGGTCATCAGCACGATTCATGGGTTTGGAGTTTTCAGGTATCAGCTGTCAGCGAGCAACAAAGACATGCCAACAATCTATCCGGCACTCTGCCCAGCGGTCATCTGAAACAACTTATGGTTCGTCCGTCAGTCGTTCCAGGGCTTGCGCCAGATACTCCGCCATTTCGTCGGGCGGCGTCAGTGGGGATGTCACGTCTTCATAGGGGGCAACAGCATTCGTTCGAGCGTCCCAATGCACACAGTTGTACTGAGCCGGCCGGCCGGTTTCAGCCATAAAATGATAAAGAGGGTCGCCTTTGTTGTAATGCCAGAATTCACCGGGATAATGTAGAAAGCCGTGTCGCTCCATCAGCGCCGTGATTGCTTTGCGGTTTTCCTGCTCAGCAAGGCTGACAAAGGGCGAATCCATCGGCGTGTACTCGCTCATCTCCAAATATGATTTTCCACGCGAAATCTCGCTGCCGTCTTCCAGGCTAAAAACCGATATATCCACGGCTGCGCCCATCGTATGGGTGCCACGATTCGGATAGTTCGCGACCAGGCAGGTTGAGCGCCGAAAGATCAGGTCCAGGGGCGGCGGCTCACCACCGAGCTCCCACTGGCAGGTACGCACAATCATCTCGAAGACCGACGGTTTGCGTCCCAGTTGCGTTTGCATATCCAGCGTTCGAAAACCGTCTTCTATCTTCAACAGCCAGCCACGTTCGCGCATGTCCCGGGCGATTGCCATCAGGTCGGGAATGAGTCCGCTGCGAATATAGAGGATCCTGTCGAGGTCACCGGCTATCTTGCTGGTGGAAAAAAGCATTTCGATCCCGGCTTCCTCAGCGGCATCAGGAATAGAGGCAAGCCCCTCGCCGCACTCTTCCGCCGGGTAGCTTGTCATGGACTGCAGCAGCTCATAACTGCGCTCCATATGCTCTGTCCAGAACTTGCGTCGCGCGGCCTGATCGGTCGCTGTGTCAGTGCTTTCAGGCATTGCGTGCTACCATAGAACAAGGGGCTGGGAACGAGAAGGAAAATTCAACATACGTTTCGCTTTACACAGAGTCAAGGCACAGACAATCGTGCCCACCGAGAAGCTCGAGGATGTCGGTTCAACTGTCCAACACCAGGACAACCGGATCCAGCCGCTCGGCAGTAATCGATGTGCGCACCGTGACCGCCCCGTCTGCAGCAGTATCGATGCTGAGGTCCGCCGCATCCGTCCATGTGCCATCATCTTGCAGGTGCCGCGCCGACACCGGGACGATACCCGGCACGGCCAGTTCCAGGGTCAAATTCAATACGGGATCGGCCATCAGGTTCGTTACGCTCGCGATCAACCGTTTTTCCTGCCGGATCAGCAGCGGATAGACGGACGGCGCGCCCGGGACGAACAGCGGCAGCGGCCCGCGGTTCAGCCACTCGAGTACCGCCTTGAGCTGCGCCTGGCGTGGGAACGACAGGAAACCTGGTGTACACATCGACTCATATGTCAGGCCCAACGTGCCGATCTCGACCTGGCTGTCGTACGGAATGACAGCGACACGCCCGCCCAGGTCGTTCTCGTACAACACGATCCCGTGCCCGGTTTCACGGTCGTCGTAATCGCGAACGAGCGACACAGTCCGCGCGCCATCGAGCCAGTCGAACTGCCGGGCGCTGCTTTCCCAACGGAGGTTGATCAGGTCACCTACCAACCCGCCGAAGTCAGCATCTTCGATAGTCTCCAACGATGCATTCGACTCACCGGCAGCGCTTTTCAGGCCGGCAAGGGCACCGTCTCCGGACCGCAGCAGCGTCTCGGCAGCACGCCCGTCAAGAAGCACGCCGCGACCGAAAAACTCATGCCGTTCCGCTTTGTTCAGGCAGGCAATGTGTTCCCCCGCAAAAACAGTCACGTCCCCGGCGCCGTAACGAGTCGCGAAGCCAAGCAGCGGCAGGGCATCGTCGATCGGCCGGCGGCGGTACAGGAAAATAGGTTTCGGCTGATCGGCGACGTCACGCGTATGGCGGCAGACCTGGCCATGGTGGAACATCGAGATACCCTGGAACTGATGCCGCTCGACACCGAGCTCGGCGATACTCTGAAGATACGGCTTTACGTCGTGCAGCATGCCGCTCCAGGCGTCATGTCGCTCGATCTCGAGATCGAGACGGCCGGCGTAGCGATAGGCCGAAATGATGGCCCCGCCCATGCCAAACAGTTGCGAGAATACAAGGCTCATCTTGATGCCACGGGGCGATGTCATGAATCTTGACTGCGGGTAATTCTCGATCTCAGGCGCCATCTTGACGTGGCCTGGAATGACATCGAGCGCCAGACGGCAGCTGTTCAGAGATGAGCAATAGGCGATTGGTGTCGCCTCATGGTACGGGCCGATCGGCGGCCGACACCAGGGCTCGTTGCCGCCAAGCGCATCAATCAGGCGATCCCAGCGCCGCCCCTCGGCATTGTGGATTTCCGGCATCGAATGCATCAGGCACGTCTGTGTCTCCGGGTTCGCCTCGCGAACCGCATCGGCCAGGCCACGAACATTGTCGTGACACAGGTCATCGAGAAACTCCAGCCAGTTGTCGCGCACAGCATTTGGCGGATCTGCCATAATGGCGGGAACAAGCTCGCCGCGCGCAATAGGACGCCCGATACGGCGACTCATCTCGTCGAGGCACACGTCACAGAAGCAGGCATCATGCAGGTCGGCGCGCAAAGTCATGCGCATGTCATCGTCGATCCACATGCGCGCCGGGTTCAGTCGCGCAAAGATGGCGTACATCTCACGGGTATGTTGCCGCCATGCCTGGTCCTGCGGACAAGCAACGGTACGGCTCTGGCGACCGTCCTGTCCTACGGCCCAGCGAAAATCGAACTTCTCCCGATGATCCCGCGGCAAGCCGGGAAAATCGCTGAAGGACACAGTCCACCATATATTGATCGACGGCACGACCCCCTCACCGCGCAACCTTTCGAAGATCGGCGCCAGCCGGTCCGCACAGCGCTGGCATTCGGCAAGCGTCTGCAGGCCGGAAGAGCGTTCCTCGAGATTCGGCAGAAAAAATAGCGCCTCATCGATGTCACCGCGCCGCAGGACCTCCAGACTGGCTTCTTCTTCGGCAGCGCTGAACGTCGAGTTGAACGGAACGCGCAAAGTATATCGAACTGTGTTTTTCACTATCTTACCTCTCAAAGTTAAGGTGACGGCAATATATATTTATGAATAGCACGTCGCAACAGACGGCAGAAATCTGTCTTTCCCACGACTTGCCCCAACAGCTCCTCCCACTCTTGCCGTGCCACTCTCCTACACATCCAGCAAATACCGGGCTGCTGGTGAGAGGCGGTCATAGGTCGACTTGCGAATCCGTTCTTTCTGGCAGGGTTGCTGGTCGTAATCGCGCCTGCCAAACGCGCAGTGGATCGCCCGTCTCAATGAGGTGCTCCGGTTCTTGGTCCCGCTGTGCCAGAGATGACAGTTAAACACAAAGACGGATCCGGCGGAAGCATGGACCAACTGTTGTTCCGCGTGGCTGTCCTCTGGATTGACATAGTCCTTCGGCTCCCCCTTCAGGTTGTGCGTGCCGGGCACGATCCGCGTTGGGCCGGATTCTTCGGTAAAGGCATCGAGGAGCCAGGCGGAGTTGACCAACTTGTACGGCTCATCGGGATTTCGGGCGCTGGTGTCGGTATGGAGTGATTGTTCTCCCATACCCGGCAGGGCATCGCGTCCGTTTACGGAATGCAGCTTGAAGTCGGCTTTCAAAATCTGGTGAACCGCGGCAAGCACTTTGGGATGAGTGTACATGCGCTCGAAAACTTCCCCTTCACTGACCATATCAAACCACCTGCGGGTACCCGCATTGAAGTGCCTGCTGGTTCCGTCTGCAGCCGGTTTCCCGACAGTCTCGGGTCGAAACGCTCCGTATTTTTCTTCCATCAGGGTTTCGTAACTGCTCCGAACATCCTCCATCCATGCATCATCCATCAGATTTTCGAGGAGCAGAAAGCTTTGCTCATCGAGGATCTTCTTTTCCTCTTCCGTAAGGGTGTTGGCATGAACATCCAAGCCGACGAGCGCAGTCTGCATGTTGTGGGCTGTGCAATCTTCCATTTCAATCCGCCATTAAGTGAAAAAAGCTAACGTACTGTAGTCGATCAATACCACAGCAAAGGCCAGGCGATGTCACACCGGAATCATTCCCAATGATGAGGATCCTTCATTGCCGCGACCAGACCACCGGATTCTGCTCATCATCATTGAACCGGTCCCCCACCTTGAGCGCTTCCATTTGTTCAGCGGAAAGAATATTTTGGATGCCGTTGAAGGTGACGCCGTCCGGCATGTAGATGCCAACCATCGCCTGCCTGGGGTTCTGCGTCATATTCACCCCGGCGCCATGGGCGAGCAAGCCGTTGTGGACACTGGCCGAACCAGCCTTCAACTCAATCGGCACCGCATCGAGTCCGTGCCATTCCGGGTAAATGTCGAACAGGGCGCCCACCTGCGTACTGAATTCAGCATTTCGTTCGAATTCCGCGGTCTTATGGGTGCCGGGCACGAACCACATGCAGCCGTTCGTAAGCGTTGAGTCACTCAGCGCGATCCAAATCGAAAGCACATCACGGGAATGGAACGACCAGTTGGGGGCGTCGAGATGCCAAGACGTGGGATTGGACCAAGGCAGCTTCTGCAAGGTCTGATCGTGCCAGAGCCGAACGCTGTTAACGCCGGCAAGCTCACACGCCATTCTACCGATTTCAGGATTGCGCACGAAACCTGAAACCGTATCATTATCTTTCCACAGGTTGATTTTCTGCAGGAAAGTCGTGTCGGGGTTTTTCTCTCGGTCATATTGAAATTGCTCGTTTCCCTCGCCAACCAGCTTACGATTTCCCATCTGCTCGACTGTAGTCGTGACGGCCCCCTTCAAGCTCTCCAGTTCTTGCGGCGACAACAAATCCTCGATGATCAAGTAGCCCTGGTCTCGATAGCGGGAAATCTCTTCAGCTGTCACTGTCGTTTTCATTGCATAACCTCAATTCAATAATTCCACGCCCCACGAACAGCCGAGCAATCTACCAAATCTCAACTATAATTGCCAACTTCCCTATTTATTATGGCGTTCGGGCATCCCACATCCCGCAATTATACTTGATCTGGCATGGATTTAGCGTACAGTTTTGGACCGTCTACAGCGTAACACTCAATGCCCTAAAACAGGAATCGACACCATGCGCACAACACGATCTTTTTCTAATATCCTTATTTGTAGTCTCGTATGCTGGCTCTGTGGCAGTGGCGCCCTGGCCCAGGACGATCCGGTCGACCCGTTGGCCAGGGTAAACGGGACAGCAATCTACGAGAGCAATCTCATTCTCGATGAAACAGGGTTCATCCGCCCGCTCCAAATTGCCATCGATCACCGATTAATCGCGCAGCAGGCCGAGACGGAAGGCATCGAGAAACCCGAGGGTATGGAGTCGCAGATCAAAAAGATGCTGGCACTGGAGATACAGCGGAGCTCAGGCCTCCTCGGCATGTTTTACGAGAAGGAGCTTCGTTCCGGGCTCGAAAAGAAGGTGAAGGTAACAAAGGCAGAAATCGATGCCTGCCTGATCGAGCATGCGGACTATTTTGCCAAGGTAAACCCTAAGTTCCACCGGCAGGAGGCACGCAGCGTTGTGACACGCTTGCGTAAGTCAACGGCGTATGGCGATTGGCTAAAAACGCTGATGGCGGACATTCGGCTTGCCGTCAACGGTGACGCCATACCTTCGGCAGTTATTGATCAAGCGTTGGACTCGGCGAGTACCAGGCAAGTGGGCTCGGGGGCTAAAGCAGGGCAAGGCGCACCGCTCCGTGACAAGATCATCGAATTGGCGCTGGCCAGCGAAGCGAAAGCGCGAGCCGTCGACCCCACAGAGTTGGCTGGCGATCCGGAATTGATCGACGAACTTCTGGCGAAGGCCGTGCTGACTGTTAACGGCAAAGATCTGGTGCTGGGCTACCTTCCCGGGTGGGACAATATCGGCACCCAGACGACGGGGGCAAAGGCGGATGTGATGCTGGTGTCGATCTTGAGGATTCAGGTGCTAGCCGCCGAAGCACGGGAAAAAGGATTCGACAAGGAGCCGAAAACAGTGGAACTACTGTCAAAGACCACTGAGACGGTAAAACACCTAGCTGACACGGTCGCAAAACTAAGTGCTGTTGTCGATCCCGCCCTAGTCGAAGCGTATTACGACGCGCACGGGTTGACTGCCAAAAACATCGAAGTGACCGATGAGGAACTCGATGCATACTACGAGGCCGTAATGAAGACGGTGATGGGCGGTAGCGCTGACGACAACGACGCTCTGCGCCGACACCTGAATGCGGCGAAGCAGGAAATCCTCCCGGACGAACTGACCGATGACGAATTTCGGTCCTGGCAGATATTGATCACCCGGTCTTTCCTCAACGACGGGGGCAAAGGCGCCTTCCACGATCAGGTCGCAGCGGCCAAACTCGAGTGGACCCGCCGCGCTCACCTCAAGGAACTCCGCGGCAACGCCGATATAGAGATTCTCGTCGACTTGGATTGAGACGCGCCGGGCGTACCTCAAAAAAATCCACGAGTACGCCAGTCAAGAGATCCTCGCAGACAAATTGGATTAATGCGCTCCAATTGTATGCGAAAAAAAGTCTTGCAATTTGCAGATGGATTTTCTACACTGATTACAGTTGAAGCGGGAAACCGCTGAAGTTCGCAACTTCCGACACCAGAAAAAAAACGGAAATTAAAAATTAAGGAGACCCACAGGATGAAAAAGAAATTAACCGCAATCATCGCAGCCGTGACCCTGGTCCTGGCAATCGACGCAAGTGCGTTCAACGTCACTATCTCTGCAAATGATGCAAACAACCCTTGGGCATGTTACGCTGCACCCGGCACGACCCTGCCAGGGGGGCATGTTTGGCTTCCTTGGGGTACTAATAATGGTGTTGAGGTAGATGTACCGACCGGCTCATACAATTGGACCGGAAGGTGGGCTCATTTTCAGAATGCAGTGACGTTCGACGTTGACGACAGCGGGAATTTCCAGAACATTCAACCGGCATGGGCCGGCTCCGGCGAAGGCACCAACAGGTTGGACATCCAGGCGCCTTCAGTTTCTTACGGCTTCTCAGGTGCCGGAACTGGCCTGGTGTGCCATGTGCACAAATGGCCACACGGTGCTTGCATGGACGGCTGGGTCGGAGACGGCGATCACACTTCAGCGGGTATGTGGCCTGGATTAGCCGAACCTGCCGCACTTTATCGGCACCTTTCAGCACCGGGCGGCTATGATCATGTGCCGTACCTACAGTTTAGCATGAACGCGGATGGCAAAATCGTTGATCCTTTTCCGGCAACTAACGGTGTATTTACAGTAGACGGCACTACCGGCCGGGCTGAAATCGACACCGCAGGCACAATTATCCCTATCGGCTCGGCTTACGTCATGTGCGACCCGGAACTCACCTCGGATGCAGCCGCGATCGATTTCGACTCATATCGTTTCGCTGAGCTGCAGAGCAAGATCGATAACATCTCACCGCCTCCTGGCCCGCAGGGTCCGCAGGGCAAGGTCGGTTCGGATGGTGCAGCCGGTGGCCAGGGCCCCCAGGGCAAGCAGGGCGATGCCGGCTCAGCAGCTCCGTGTGTCGATTGTGAGACGCTCTCCGACGCCACCTTAGAACTCGCCTGCGCACTGCTGCTGGCGAATCCGCCGTCCACGGTAACCGACTTCCAAAGTTCCGTCCAAGCCATCAGCGCGGTCACGACCGTCGGTTCCAGCGACAACATCTGCGATCCGATCCCGGGCGGTTTCGCAACCTGTCTGGAATACATCAACGATCAGGTCCAAGGCATCTACGACGCTAAGGCCGCCGAGTAAGGGCCGCCATACCGTACAACTCAAAAAGCCCGGAGATCACAATGAACTCCGGGCTTTTTTTTGCGTACGGACACACACGCCAAATCGCTCCCCTTCATCTCTCCCGACATAGTTTCCTTCATTCTTACGAAGAGCAGTCGTTAGGGGCGGCTCAAATACTACCGCAATTTCGACAAAAAAAAACTTGCAAACCGCAAAGGATTTTTCTATACTGAAGACTGCTGAATCGGAAAAACGCAGAAGTTCACAACTGCCGATCAACAGAAAAAACGAAAATTGCCAATTAAGGAGATCCGCAGGATGAAGAAGAAATTAACCGCAATCATCGCAGCCGGGGCCATGGTTCTGGCAATCCCTGCAAGTGCCTTCAACATCACGATCATTGCCCCGTCATCTAGCGCGCCGTCGATTATTTCGGACCACACTCGGGGCGGCTATGCACCTGCTCCCTTTGCGCCTTGGGATTATGGGTCTTGTTGGCCAGGCTGCTACGAAAAAACCGGCGACATGATGACCGGTTCATACTCGTTTGGCGGATTCTGGAATCATTTCCCGGGCGCTCTGAAGTTTGACGTTGACGATAGCGGCTTGATCCAGAACATCCAGCCGTCGTGGGGCGGCAACGGCGCAGGCACCTCCACCTTGAACATCACACCGCCTACGGTTACTTTCGGTTTCGCAGGTGCTGGAGGTGCTCTAACGTCTGCTACCAATAGTTCGCAAAACGGTGTTCCTGGTGCCGTTTCGCCACCTTGCTGGTGCGGAGATGGTGAGTTCACCACTAACGCTCTGTGGCCGCAGGACAGAGCATCCTCAACTTGGCTGCACCCTTCCCAAAGTCCCACAGGGAAGGACTTCTTCTACGTCGACTTCACGATAAGCCCTGAGACCGGCACGGTCTCCTCAGCTTCTCCGGCGGGTTCCGGAACCTTTTCGATAGACGCTACCGGCCGGGCTGAACTTAACACCGCAGGATCAGCTGTCGAAGTCGGCTTGGGTTACGTAATGACCGATACGAGCCTCGTCGCAGAACAGGGCCCCATCGATGGTGACTTGCTGAGGATCAAGAACGAGTTGCAGGCATCGATCGACAACATTCAACTGACTCCCGGCCCGCAGGGCCCGCAGGGCAAAGCCGGCGACCAGGGTACCCAGGGTAAGATTGGCGCAGACGGCGCGGGAGGCGCGGCGGCTCCGTGTGTCGACTGTGAGACGCTCTCCGTTGCCACCTTCGATCTCGCTTGCGCACTCCTGGCAGGCAATGCGCCATCCACGGTCTCCGATTTCCAGAGCTCCGTCGATGCGATCGCCACAGTCGCTACCGTCGGTTCCGGCGGTAACATCTGCGATCCGATCCCGGGCGGTTTCGCAACCTGTCTGGAATACATCAACGATCAGGTCCAAGGCATCTACGACGCTAAGGCCGCCGAGTAAGGGCCGCCATACCGCACAACTCAAAAAGCCCGGAAATCACAATGATCTCCGGGCTTTTTTTTTGCGTACGAACACACACGCCAAATCGCTCCCCTTCATCTCTTCCCGACATAGTTTCCTTCATTCTTACGAAGAGCAGTCGTTAGGTTCGACAAAAAGAGCCGACTCCATACGCTAAAACCTTTGCCAAGTCTCGAGTATAAAACCTGCCTGCCTGGATAAACGGGAATAAACACGCATTATCCGAGAGTACTTCCTTTGCCCTCCGGTTAGCGAACTATCCTAAAAAACATGCGCAACACACTCTAATAAACGAGTCAGTAACCCAAGCGGCACAAGGCCACCGGGGCGGCTCAAATACTACGCGCAATTTCGACAAAAAAAAGACTTGCAATCCGCAAAGGATTTTTCTATAATGTCTCTTGAGCGAGTTAATAGACCAATCATCAAAACAGAAAAAAGGAAGACACTCATGAAAAAAACATTAATCGCAATCATCGCAGTCGGGGCCTTGGCCTTGGCAATTCCGGCAAGTGGGTTCAACGTCACGATCTCTGCAAATGCCGACAACACCCCTTGGGCATGTTACGCTCAACCCGGCACGACCCTGCCAGGGGGGCATGCTTGGCTTCCTTGGAATGCAGCCTCAGAGATGACGGGAGATGTACCGACCGGCTCATACAATTGGGTCGGAAAGTGGGCTCATTTTCATGAGGCAGTGACGTTTGACGTCGACGGCAGCGGCAATGTCCAGAACATTCAACCGCCCTGGGGCGCCAACGGCGAAGGCACCAGCACGTTGAACATCACCGGGCCGACTGTGGAATACGGTTTCTTCGGCAACAGCGGCAGTCTCGTGGGCCTTTTTGGACCCGGACATTACGGATGGGTTGGTGGCGATAATGTCACTACGGGCATATGGCCGAGTGAAACCGGTCGGCCAAGACTCAATCGGCACTCTACATCCAGTAACCCAGCGGGACTCCCCGAGATCAACTACTTGACCTTCAGAATTAACAGCGAAGGCAAGGTACATGATGTCAAACCGGAGACTGGCGGTGTTTTTGCAGTAGACGCCGCCGGCAAGGCCAGTAACGATACCAGCGGAGAGGCGATCGATATCGGCGGTGCTTACGTCGTGGCCGAACCCAGCCTCGTCCCAGAACAGGCCGGAGTCGATTTCAACTCGTATCGTTTCAACGATATACAGGACCAGATCGACAGCATCGAATCGACTCCTGGACCGCAGGGTTCGCAGGGCAAGGTCGGTTCGGATGGTCCAGTCGGCGACCAGGGTCCGCAGGGTAAGTTGGGCGATACCGGCGCAGCAGCTCCGTGTGTCACCTGTGAGACACTCTCCGACTCCACCTTCGATCTCGCCACCGCATTGCTGCTGGCTGATCCGTCCAACACGGTCACTGATTTCCAGAGCACCGTCCAAGCCATCGGCACAGTCGCTACCGTCGGAGCCGGCGGCAACATCTGCGATCCGATCCCGGGCGATTTCGCAACCTGCATGGAATACATCATCGACCAGGTCCAGACAGTCTACGACAGTCAGTAAGACTACTCCGTAAGGGCCCTTATACAGCACAACTCAAAAAGCCTGGAGATCACAACGATCTCCGGTTTTTTTTTTGTGTACAGACCACGCCTAATCGACCTCGTTATCCTTTTTCGGCACTGTAACTTCATTCAACGAAAAGCAGCCGTTGAAACTGTGATGAAAAAAAACGGTTGTATTCGCGAAAATGTTTGCAAAGACTATGGTAAACACGTTCCGGACGAGCCGCATACCCACGCAATAACCGAGAGTAGACCCTTTGATCATCTGTCAGGTCAGAGCACATCGCTGCTGGATTACAGTCTCAATCATCATGCTGTTCTGCCTGTTTTTCAGCCTACGCCATGGCTGTCGGGATCCGGAACCTGCCGCAAGCCCCACAGCCGTGACGGCGACAGTCTCGAGCGAACCCGAGACGATCACCGCCACCATCGACGGCCGTCCGATCGACTCGCTCTTCACCGACGACCCCGCCGACGACGGCTGGCACACGGAGGTGTTTAGCAAGGCGGCAAAAGCCCAATTAAAGATACTGGGCAGTCTGCTCGAGCAGACCAATCCCATCGACACGGCCCGGCTCACGCCCCTGGTGACAAACAAGTTTTCCTGCAGCGGCCTTCGGCCCGCAAATCTGCAGGAACGCTATGCCGACGAGGTCCTGACGGTTCTTGCCGCCGAGAATCCGCAGGATCCTGCTAAGGGCCTCGGTCCCTATCATGGGGTCGACGGCCTTGCCGAAGCCCTTGGCCGGCTTCGAGAGCCATTCGCTGGGGGCGGGGAACTGCAAGTCGATATCAAGATCTTCCGGGTCGAGCAGGAACCTGACCGGATCACCACGCGGCAGCATGTGTCGATCCGAGCCCGGGGTTCGGCGGTTTCATCCATCTGGGAAAGCGTCTGGCAGACCAGTAACCCACCGCGTCTGCACACCATCGGCCTGGTCGATTACCGGGAGACGATTCTGCGAACTCCCGAAACGCCGCTGTTTGCAGACTGTACCGAGGCGGCGATCGGCGGTAATGATTTTTTCCGGGAACAGCTGATGCACGGCACGTTCCATTGGATCGGCAGGCTCGAACGGGCCCATGGCCAGCATATTGCCGGCTACTCCGGCCTGGCAATCGGCGACGTGAACGGCGACGGCTTAGACGACCTGTATCTCTGCGAGGCCGGCGGGTTGCCCAATCGCCTCTTCATCCAGAACCCGGATTCCACCGCAACCGACCGCTCGAGCGAATCAGGTGTCAATTTCGCCGATACAACCGTCTCCGCTCTGTTAGTCGACCTCGACAACGACGGCGACCAGGACCTGGCGATCGGCACGCGCGCCGGGGTGGTTATCCTCGAGAATGACGGCACGGGACATTTCGAGCAGGCTTCGCACGTCACCAGCGCCGGGATGGGCTTCGCCCTTTGCGCCGCCGACTACGACGAGGACGGCGACCTCGATCTTTTTGTCGGCCGCTATAACCGCAACGCCGCCGAATCGGATCGCGCCGCACTGCCGATTCCTTATTACGACGCCAATAACGGCGCCAGAAACTTCCTGCTGCGCAACGACGGCGACTTCGAATTCACCGACGTCACTGTCGAGACCGGGCTGGATGCCAACAACAGTCGTTTCACCTTCTCCGCTGCCTGGGAGGATTATGACAATGACGGCGATCAAGACCTCTATCTGGCCAACGATTTCGGGCGCAACTGCCTGTATCGCAACGACGGCGGCACATTTGTCGATGTCGCCGCGACGGCGGATGTCGAGGATATCGCCTCCGGCATGTCTGTTACATGGGGCGACTACAACCGCGACGGCCTGATGGACGTTTACGTCAGCAACATGTACTCAAACGCCGGCAACAGGATCGTTACACAGGATCAATTCACACGCGACCTCTCCCCTTTCGCCCGCAAATCCTTCCAACGCCTGGCGCGCGGCAACACCCTTTTTGCCAACAACGGCGACAGCACCTTTACCGACGTCAGTGTCGATGCGGGGGTGACGATGGGGCGGTGGGCATGGTCCTCTCTATTCTGCGACCTCAACAACAACGGCTGGGACGACATCCTGGTGACCAACGGCAACCTGTCCGCTCCCGACACGAAGGATTTGTGAAGTTTTTTTTGGCGGCAGGTCGTGTCGCAAATACCAAGTCGTGCGGGAGAGCAGGAGGCCTACAGGGCGGCCAACTTCGAGGTTGTGCGCATGCAGGAGGAGGGGCGCTCGATGAGTGGCTACGAGCGGCACTGTGTCTTCCTCAATATGCAGGATGGGCGATTCGCCGACATCTCCCCGATCAGCGGCCTCGACTTCTCAGACGACGGCCGTGGCGCCGCCTTCGTCGACTGGGATCACGACGGGGACCTCGATTTCTGGCTGCGCAATCGCACGGCGCCGCAGCTCCGATACATGCGCAACGACGTGCCTACGGGCAACCACTTCCTGGCGATTCGCCTGGAAGGCAAGACGTGTAATCGGGACGCCATCGGCGCCCGGGTCAAGGTCCACTTGGGTGGCGATGAGGCGAAACCTTTGATCCGGACCCTCCGCGCGGGAGAGGGATTTCTCGCCCAATCCAGCAAGTGGCTGCACTTCGGGCTGGGCAGCAGCACCTCGATAGAGAAGGTGACTGTCCACTGGCCCGGCGGCGAACCCGAGATGTTCACCGGTCTGCAGGCCGACCGTCAGTACCATGTCACTCAGGGCACCGGCGAAGCCCGTCGGTGGACGCGCCCGCCCGGGAGGGGGCCCCTTACGCCCACGATCCTTGCCGGCAAGCCGGCGACCAGCGCGGGGCGTGTGTTTCTGGCATCCGGACCGCTGCTGCCCCATATCAGCTACCGGGATCGACAAGGTACGCAACGATTACTGAACCTGGACAATAAGGGGCCGACGCTGGTCAACCTCTGGGCCAGTTGGTGCGCGCCCTGCCACCGCGAATTGATGCAGTGGACCCGGGACCAGCAGCAGCTCAAAAATGCCGGGCTGAACATCATCGCCCTGAGCGTCGACAGCGTCGATGAAAGAAAGCAGACCGAGACGGCGGATGTCTGGCGATTGCTCGACAAGCTGCAGTTCCCCTTCGAGGCGGGTCTGATCGATAGCGCGTCGATAGACGGACTGCAGACAGTCAACGACCATATCTTCGCGCGCGTCGTGCCACTAGCAGTGCCGACCAGCTTCCTGATCGATGACAAAGGGCGGATCATGGCGGTTTATCGCGGAACAGTCGATGTCGACACGTTGCTCGAGGATGCCAAACTGCTCGACGCCGACGTACGGCAGCGCCGAACGCTGTCCGTCCCGTTCGAAGCACACTGGCTCGAGTCACCGCAGCATATGAGCATGGAGCACCTGGCACAGCTTTTCCTTCTGCGATCGGAGGTTGCCGAGAATAGGCAACGGACTCTCGACAATGGCGCTCTCTATCTCCGCGATGCAGCCGAGCATCAGCGGGGCGGGGCGGGTGTCTACGGACAGCTCGCCACTATTCTGCGGTATCAGAAAAAGAACGAGGAGGCCGCGACGGCACTGAGAAAAGCCGTCGAGCTCGCACCGGACGTCTACGAGTGGCGCATTGAACTGGCGGAGGCTCTGGTCCGTTCCGAACAATTTGCCCAGACGGCACAGCAATGCAACGAGGCGCTTCGGATCAATCCCCAGTCGTCCCACGCACACGCCCTGCTAGGCAATTCATTGGTCTATCTGCAACAGCTCGATCGGGCCCTCCAGCATTTTCGCGAAGCGGTGCGGCTCTCACCCGAGAACCCCGAATGGCTGCGCCTTCTCGGGGCCTTGCTCAACCAGAAACGTGATCCTACCGCGATCGTTCACCTGAAAAAATCGATCGGGCTGCGACCGAACAGCACCCATACCCGGATAAATCTGGGCGACGCCTTCTTCATCCAGAATATGCCGAACGACGGGATTGCCCAGTACCAGAAGGCAATCGAACTGGCGACCGCAGAGGGAAATGTCCAGTTGGCCGAACACCTGCGCGGACGCCTGCAACAACAGTAAGCAGCCTGCAAATATATTCTACCCCACCTCGGGACCCGCGATCGCGAACTGCATCTTCGGCACACCCGGGCACTTCAGCTTGCCCTTACACATGCGAATGAACGGGCGCTGCACCTGAAAGCCGAGTTCCGCTAAAACCGCATTGAACGCCGCCTGCCGGTCGAGGCTATCGACAATCACATCCTGCCCCCGGCATTGTGCGAGCGCTCGATAGAGCAGCGCCGCGGCAGTGGCCGGCGAATCGGCTACCACCGGACCGATTTGCGTAAACTCATCCCCTCCCCTGCCCAGGCAGAACCCGATGATCGCCTTGCCGTCCATCGCCACGTATCCAAGCTCCGGTGCCATCGACTGCAGGGATTTCAGAACGGACTTCCGCTCGGCCCCGAATATTTGCGCGTCATAGGTCGCTACGGCATTGATCAATCTCGCAGTGATCGGCTTGATTCTCACCGCCACAGACGGCGGGACTTCCGCGAAACTCCGGCACTCGTAGCGGGCCAGTCGAGACTCCTCCCGAAACCCCAGTGCATCGTAGAGCTTTTCGCCGGCCGGCGTTGCGTCGAGCCGAACCGGCCCGAACGCCTCGGCGTAATCGACCGCAGCCGTCAACAGCGCCTTACCCACACCGCACCGGCGGCTGGGCGGATCGACAAGCACCATGCCGATCCATGAAAAGTGATCCTGATAGGTCACCGTCGTAACCGTGCCGGCCGCAAGGCCATTGTGGAGCGCGACGAAGTTTCCGCCACCGGATGCAGCCAGCAGCATCCGCCAGTCATCCTCGAGCTGGTTCCAGTGAGCCAGGCCCTTCAGGCGCATGCCAAGGGGAATGTCCGCTTCGGTCATCGGCCGCAAAGCAACAGGTCCCGGGCCGCCATAGCGCCGATCCTGTGACAGGCGGTCGAGTTGCTTGTTGATATGCAGCAGCATGCTCGCCTTCATCCCCGCCAGCCACTTTCTGCCCTTTGCGGCACTGGCTTTCGTCGGGTATCCCCACACTCCCGAGCAACTCATCCGGCCGAACCCGAACGTGTTCAGGTCGCTTTTATCGAACGGCGGTTCCGCCTTGCACGGATCCTCGTCGACAGCGTTTTTCTTCACCAGCGACGGAAAGAGGTGGAGCATCAGGCTGGTTTCGAACTCGCCGCCGTGGACCTCTTCGGTGGCAGGAGAAATCAACTCCCAGGAATTGACCAGGAGAAACTTGATGCGCCGGTCTTTGCGATTGATATCGCGGATCGCCGGAGCCAATGAAAAGTTGCCGCCGTGAAAGTTGACGACGATGCAGGTGTGAAAATTCTGGGCTTCCAACTCATCCGCCCAATTGCGGACGAACTGCATCAGCAACTCCGGGGTCAGGCTGAAAGATCCGCGAAACCCGGTGTGTTCCAAGCTGGTGCCGACGGCCTGCAGCGGCAGCAGGCAAGCACCCAGCCCGGCAGCGACGAATTCGCCAAAATATTGCGCCAGTAGACCATCCGTATTCACCGGCAAGTGCGGACCGTGTTGCTCAAAAGCTCCGACCGGCCATACCGCAATACCGCTTTCATTCAATTGCCAGGCAGCCGCAGGGCTGTCCCCGTCTGCAAGTGCATGCGATCTCGCCATCGTATAAAGTTCCATTCAGTTGGAGGCGGGGCCCCATCTTGTCCCTGCCCCATCCGTGGGTTTCATCGATCCGTCCAGTACATCTTACTGCAGTTTCGCTTGACCTTCCATGACCTGCGAATACCGTAACTATACTGCCAAACCGAAATTCATACATATCTGTTCAGCGCCTGAATAAAAATCCTCGTTCGGCGAGGTTTTCGTCAGGGACCATTCATCCAGTAGCCAACAGGACGGGTCACATGGCCAAGCAACTTTTCAGCGATGTCGCAGGCAAAGTCGCAGTGATTACCGGAGCCGCCAGGGGACTCGGGCAAGGGACAGCGGAAACATTGGCTGAACACGGCGTGCACGTTGTGGTTGCCGACATTTCACCCAATGTTCACGAAATGTTCGACGCCATAAAAGAAGCCAATCCGGAAAACGATGGCTATTCCAAGGAAGTCGATGTAAGTGATGAAGCCGCTGTCCGCGACTTGATTGCCGGCGCGGTCGAGAAGTTCGGCCGGCTCGACATCATGGTGAACAACGCCGCCATGCATCTGAAAGAAGGACTTGTGGCCGATATGGATGTCGAGATCATCGATCGGATTTTCTCGGTCAATTTCAAGGGGATTTTTTTCGGCTGCAAATACGCCTCGCAGCAAATGCGGGAACAAAAGCACGGCGCCATCGTCAATCTGGGTTCCTACGGAGGAAAACTCGGTTTCCCGGGGTATGCGGCCTACTGTTCCTCGAAGGGCGCAGTTCATACGCTGACGATCTCCCTGGCCCGCGAGATGGCCCCGTACAACGTGACCGTCAACGCCCTGTGCCCCGGCCTGGCGGCCACCGAAATGCACTGGAGCTTTATGCGTAACGAGGCGAAAGAACGGGGCATGACGTTCGATGAACTGAAAGACGAGGAACTGGCAACGATTCCCCTCGGCCGGTACGCGGAAGGACGGGACATGGCAGGCACAATCATGTGGCTGTCGTCCGATGCCGGCTCGTATATGACCGGTGGCCTACTCAATCTCAACGGCGGATTGTATTTTGCGTAAGCATCGCAGTTCAAAAGCAAGGAGACTTCTATCATGACTCTGGGATTAATGGCCAAAGATTGCGAAATCCGCATTGACTACGACAAGCTTCGCAAAGATCGGGTTCGCAAGACCAACGAACAGATGGTCAAGGAAGGGATTGCAACGCTCCTGGTCTTCGATCAGGATTGGATTCGCTACATCACCAGCACAAAGGTCAACGACTGGGCCAACAACAAACTGCTGCGCAGCGCCCTGATGGTGGCCGGCGAGGAACCCATTCTCTACGAGCTCGGCAGCGCTATCGCCGCCAAGAAAAAGCTCTGCCCGTGGATCGCCGACCGCATGTTCCCCTCGATCGGTACCTGGCGGGGCGCCTTCCCACGGGCGGTAGGCGAGGCGAATGCCAAGAAGTTTGCCAGCATGGTCAAGGACCACCTCACTCAGTACGGCGTACAGAATGAGCCGGTGGGCATCGACCTGTCTGAGATTCCAATCATCCAGGCGCTGGAAAACGAGGGGATAAAAGTCGTTGACGGCCAGCAATGCCTGCTCAATGCCTCGAAGATCAAGACCGCGGAGGAGGTGGAGTTGATCGAGACGTCCATTTCCATCGTCGAGGCGGCGTTTTGGGAAGTCGTCAACACGGCGGCACCGGGCGTTCGCGAAAGCGACATCGCCGGGTCCATGCGCGAGACCATGTATCGGCTGGGCTCCGAGGAAATACAGAATATCAACGTCATATCCGGCAACCGAGCCTACCCGCATCCGCATGACTGGTCCGATCGCATGCTGCGCATGGGCGACATGCTTTTCATCGACGTGGTCAGTGTCTTCAACGGCTACAAGACATGCTACTACCAGACATTTGTGATCGGTAAGCCCTCCAGCCTGCAGCTCGATGTATACCAGAAATCCTATGACTGGCTGTTTGATGCCGTTGCAATGGTGAAGCCCGGTGTGAGTACCGCGGAAATTGCCGAAGTTTGGCCGTCCTATGAAGAGATGGGGCTGTCCAGCGAGGCCGAGGCCTTTGCCCTGCAGGTGGCTCACGGGATCGGCATCACGCACTGGGGGAAACCGGTGATCAGCCGGTTTTTCTCCTTCGACAACCCCGAAGTGATCGAAGAAAATATGGTCATGGCCTTTGAAACGTATTGCGGCGAAGGAAACGATGCGGCGCGAATTGAGGAGCAATTTGTCGTAACCAAGGACGGTGTGCGTCAATTGAGTAAATTCCCGTCGGCAAACCTGATCTCATGCCCCTGTGTCGGTTCCCTGCTGCCGTGAATGATATCTGAACGAAAAAGAGGTTAGAAGCAGTGATCAAATTAAGCGACGACATAAAGTCGTTAGCCGATTGGTGCCAACTCGGCTTTGTGGCACCCGACGCGAAAACAATGATGGACCGCCTGGTGGCGATTGGCTTCGGACCGTTCAAGGTCTATAACGTGGAAAGCCGCAACTGGGAAGGTGTCAATTACCGGGGCGCTGCCGCAGAGGATTATGCCCTCGAGGTATGCATGGCGGATTCGGGTACCTGGGATGTGGAAATCATCGTTCCACTGCCGGGAAGCGGCAAGACTATCTATTCCGAATATCTGGACAAACAACCCGAAGGCGGCCTGCATCACCTGGGAACCTACTTGCCCCCCAGCGAATACGATGCATCCTACAAATACCTTGAAGGGCTTGGCTATGCCCAGATCCAGGGCGGACCAATCTTAGGCAACGACCGCAACGGTCGCTTTGATTATTTCGAATCAGACCACGAATACGGGATTCTTCTGGAGCTCCTCGATATGCCGGAAGTTTATGGGACTCCCGATTATGAATATCCGGAATAGCTACTATGGCAAAACCAATCATGATGCCGGATCTGGCAGCCACGGCCGACACGATCACGTTGATCGAGTGGAAAGTAAAACCGGGCGATACGGTGAAGCGCGGCCAGCCGCTGGCAGCTATTGAAACCGACAAGGCAGTGACGGAACTCGAGTCGGTAGCCGAGGGAACCGTGCTGAAGCTGCTGGCAGAAGACGGCGATGTCATAGAGGTCGGCGAGGTAATCGCCTATGTCGGGGCGGCCGGAGAATCGGTGCCGGACACCGTGACGCCTACCGACACCACTGCCGAACAGCCGGAGCCGGACAAGGAAAAACCGATGGCGGCCAGGCGACCGGCAGAAGATGCGCCGCGCGTATCGCCCCTGATCCGCAATCTCGCGAAAAAAATGTCAGTTGATCTGGCGCAGCTCAAAGGAACGGGGAACCATGGCATGATCACCCGTCAGGATGTGCTTGACGCCGCGAATTCAAAACATTGAACCTCAACCCTGCACTCCCCACATGCTATATTCGACCGACGACATGCTCGAATTCTATCGCCAGATGCTGCTCATCCGGAAGGTGGAAGAGCGCTTGAGTCAACTTTTTCTGGAAGGCACTATTCCGGGCACACTGCATCAGTCTCTCGGCCAGGAAGCAGTGGCCGTCGGCATCTGTCGCGCCTTGCGTCAGACGGACGTTATTACCAGCACCCACCGGCCCCATGCCCATGCCCTGGCCAAGGGCGTCTCCCTGCCGTCGTTCATCGCCGAATTGCTGGGCAAGACTTCCGGCTGCTGCAAAGGACGAGGCGGCTCAATGCATGTCGGTGATATTACCAAGGGCATGGTGCCGTCCATCGCCATTGTAGGCGGCGGCATCCCCATCGCCACGGGCGTGGCGCTGGCCTTCAAGAGGCGCGGGGAAGACCATGTCGCCGTGTCGTTCAGTGGTGATGGCGGCGTCGCCGAAGGCATCTTCCACGAAGCAGTCAACATGGGAGCGATCTGGGATTTGCCGATTTTGTACGTCATCGAAAACAACCGGTACGCCGCTTCCACACACTACTCCCGCAACACCAAACTGGAGCAGTTGTCCGGGATAGCAGCCGCTTACGGGATTCCGGGTGTCACAATCGACGGTAACGACGTGCTCGAGGTGCATGAAACGGCTCGAACCGCCGTCGAGCGAGCCCGCGCCGGCCAGGGGCCAACCATCATCGAGGCAATGACCTACCGCATCACCGGGCATAACCGACGGGACCCGTGCAACTACATGCCGGAGGAAGAACGCGACCACGCGCTGGAGCAGGAGCCCGTGAAACGCTTTGAAAAAGTTCTCTTGCGCGACGGTCACGCGGAAGCATCGCTGCTGGCGGAAATGCAGACCGAACTGGAAGCCGAAATCGAAGCGGTCATCGAGACCGCCCTGGCAGCGCCGGATCCCGATCCGGAAGAAGCGTTTCGATATGTCTACGCGGAGCCGCTGGAATCATGAAAAAACTCGCCATAGCACCCGCACTCCGCGACGGGCTGATAGAGGAAATGCGCCGCGACAAAAACGTTTTCTGTATGGGCGAGGACATCTCCATACCCGGTGGCTGGGGTGGCGTATTCACCGTCACCCTCGGATTGGAAGAGGAATTTCGAGATCAACTCATCGACACCCCAATCGCCGAAGCCGGGACTGTCGGTCTTGGCATCGGTGCGGCGCTGGCAGGGTTGCGTCCTATCCTGGATATCCAGTACAGCGATTTTCTCTTTCTGGCGATGGACCAGATTGTCAATCACGCCGCCAAACTCCGCTACATGTCGGGTGGCACGCTTTCCGTGCCGTTACTTATCCGAGCCCCGGTCGGCGCCACCGGCAGGGGGGCTCAACATGCGCAGAACATGGAACGTTATTTCACTGGCGTACCCGGCCTCAAGGTCATCTGTCCCGCCACCGCCTATGATGCCAAGGGCCTGCTGAAGGCCGCGATCCGCGATGACAATCCGGTTCTCATGTTTGAACACAAGCTTTTGTACGGGTCGAAAGGAATCAGCGCCACAACAGGTGATGTCGATGCCTCCAGCGAAATTCCCGATGAAGACTACATCGTGCCAATCGGCAAAGGAATCATTCGCCGGCCCGGTGGTGACGTCACCATTGTCGCCACGTTGCTGATGATGCATTTAGCACTCGCGGCAGCTAAAGAACTGGCCAGCCAGGGTATCGAAGCCGAGGTGATCGATCCGCGTACGCTCGACCCGCTCGATTGGCCGTTGATCGAGCAGTCAGTGGCAAAAACATCGCGTGTCATTATTGTCGAGGAAGGACCGAAAACCGGCGGTTGGAGTGCCGAAGTCGCCGCCAGCCTCGGCGAACGGATGATGGAATATTTGACCGCACCGATACAACGTGTTGCTTCGCCCGATATCCCCGTCCCGTTCGCTCCGGCACTCGAGAATGCCTATCGCCCGAACATCCGCCAAATTATTCAGGCTGTCGAGAGCCTGATTGCCCTCGGCTGACGCCCGCCCCCAAGCCGGACGACCCCCTGTGCTCCTGATCACGATCGATACGGTTCAAGGATCTTCTCCGCAGAATCAACCCAGGATGAGCCACAGCCCTCCGACCGACGCGAGCACCAGCACCGCGTGATCGAAAATCCGCCGCGGGATATACGGCAAAAGCCACCACCCCAGCAAGGCGCCGCCAATGACCCCGGGCAAGACACAGGCATCGAACCGCAACGTCTCGAAAGTGATCTCCCCGGCAAAGACGTACAGCGGCACCTTCATGCAGTTGATGATGAAGTAATACCATGCCCCCGTACCGATGAACTTCTCCTTCGAAAACCTTACTGCCAGCAAATAGATACTCATGATCGGCCCTGCCATGTTGCCGACGGTCGTGGCAAAACCCGCAGCACCTCCCATACCCCAGACAAAGGCCGAGTGATCCGGCACCTCATCGACCTTCAGCTTCGACGTAATCACCTGCATGATGACCAGCAACAGGATCAATATCCCGAGAAGCGGCCGTAGCACAGAACTGTTGATGTGCAAAAAAACGAAACCGCCTATGACCATCCCAATGAGGACACCGGGAAAAAGCCTCCACAACTTCGACCAGTCCGCATGCTGCCGGTAGCGAATCAGCGACATGATGTCGCCACAGATAAGCATCGGCGTGATGACTCCGACCGCCGCCTTGGCGTCGAAAATGAGAATCAACAGCGGCATTGAGATCACCCCCAACCCCGGCATGCCGGTCTTCGAAAAGCCTACCACTGCTCCGACTGCCAGCGCAATCCCCCAGAACCAGTAGTCCATCACATCACCTTTCCAGACAATCGGAGCAACATGGCGTCCGTTTTAATTTCCAGTGTGTCGTTCATATGCGGCAGGAAGTATGACAACAACATGGGCAAAAGCAACGTTGCACACGGTCCAATCACCGATGTAGTCGTATCCGCATCAGATAGCACGGACGCTTCGGCACGGCAAAAACCACCGCAAAACTTTCATCAAGATTACAATGATTGACATTAAAAAAAAAGTGAAGCAACAAATGGAGCTCGAATTGCCCGAGACAGGATAGCCAGATTTCTGAAATTCCCTTATCAAACGCCTATTATCTTCTGCCAATTCTGTATTATTGTACCGCGTACAGCAATCCAACTGGTAGAGGACTGGCATGAGCAAGGAACGCGTTGTGTGCACCGCGTCGATCGATGACGCCGCGGTCGACATTCTCAGCAAGCAGCTTACCTGTGAGGTACTGCCGGATACCAGTGTGGAAACCCTGATGAATGCCCTCGAGCACACTGTCGGCATCGTCTGCCGCGGCGAGGGCAAGGTGCCGGCCGAAGTCATCGACGCAGCCACGGAACTGCGGGTTATCGGGCGACCCGGCGCCGGCTATGATGCCGTCGACGTCGAGGCTGCAACGCGGCGCGGCATACCGGTGGTACTAGCACCGGTCGGCGGATTTGCGGTCGCCGAAGGTGCTGTGGCCATGCTGTTGGCCCTCATCAAGAACTTGCCACAGGCCGACGAATGGGTCAAGACCGGCCAGTGGAGCCAACGCTACAATACGCCGTGCGGCGATCTCACCGGACACACTTTGGGCATCGTCGGATTCGGCCGCATCGGCCAGCACCTTGCCAAGCTCGTGCAACCGTTCGATCTCCGGACCGTGGCCTTTGACACCCAGGTGTCGACCGACGCCATGGCGGACCTGGGCGTCGAGAAGGTCGAGCTGGAGACGTTACTGGCGCAGTCCGACTATGTCTCACTGCACGTACCGCTGCTCGCGGAGACGAAAGGATTGATAACGTCCGACCGCCTGGCCCAAATGAAGCGCGGCGTGATCCTGATCAACACGAGCCGCGGGGGCGTTATCGAAAGTCTTGACATCATCGCTGCGGCCCTGTCCTCCGGCCAGCTCGGCGGTGTCGGACTCGATGTTTTTCCCGACGAACCGCCGGACCACAAACACCCGCTGTTCCGTCACGAACGTTGCCTCTGCGCCCCGCACTATATCGGCATCAGCAAACTGGCGTGGAACCGCATCTGTTGCACCATGGCCGAAGGGATGGACGCGGTGCTGCGTGGCAAAAAACCGGAATTTTGTATCAACCCACAGGTGCTGTGACTGTTCCTGGATTGATCAGGACGGCAAGTATTAATCAACGCGGGAGCATTAAGACGGGAGAATCAGGGCGGAAGGACGATGAAAAGACGCGATGAGGAGGATAGATGAAGGAAAAAAGGAATACGATAAGATGAGCACCAGTTCAAATATACGTATCGGCATCGTCGCGGCCAAGTGGCACAGCGAAATCATCGACACGATGATCGATGTCGCCACCGCCGAAGCCGCGGCGACCGGTGCGGAGATCACAGAATGCATACGCGTGCCCGGATCCTACGAAATGCCGTTGGCTGCTGATGTACTGCTGGAGAAAAACGAGATCGACGCAGTCGTCGTACTTTCCTGCATTTTTCGCGGCGAGACCCAGCATGGCGAAGTCATGGGGCACGTCGTGCATCACGCCCTGGTGAACCTGCAGCTCGTGCATCGAAAACCCATCGGCATGGGCATCATCGGTCCCGGCGCCAGCAAGGAACAAATGCTCGCGCGCAAGGACGAGTACGCCCGCGACGCTGTCAGGGTTGCGCTCGACATGCACAACGTCCTTACCGAGGCTCCGGACGAAAACCGGTAGACGCTTGCCGGCTTTCACAGTGCCGACAATCGATCCGGCAACCTTCCGGGACTGGACCGGCAGCAATGCCCTGCCACTTCGGAACAGCCCTGCTTCCTGCATTGAATGTTGGTCGGATTACCCGATAGTAAGGCTGGGAGCTCCTCCCGTCCTCAACACTATAAACTCACTGCCCCCTCACCCGCTATGGCCAATCGACCTACAGCAATCATCACGGGTGCTTCCCAAGGAATCGGTGCAGAGACTGCACGCGAATTCGGACGACGCGGCTACGCCGTCACCGTCACCGCACGCACTCGGGACAAGCTCGAAAGTGTTGCCGATGATATCCGCGGCGCCGGTGGCAAAGCGCTGGTACACGCCGGCGACCTCTGTGACCTTGACTTTGCGGAGTCCGTAATCGACGCAACGATCAAAGAGTTCGACCGCATCGACGTACTGGTAAACAACGCCGCCTGGCGTGATGTCGTCACGATGCGCAACATCACCAAGGAATCGTGGGAGCGCACACTGCGCATCGCCTTGACAACGCCAGCTTTCATGGCACGCTGGGCCGCGGTGCAAATGGAAAAGCAGGGCAGCGGGGTAATCATCAATATCTCAAGCACGATGTCGGAGCGAGCCGGCGGCATGAGCCCGGCCTACGAAGCCTGCAAGGGCGGACTCAATTCCCTTACCTACGAACTCTCGGCACTGTACGGGCCAACCGGCATCCGTGTTGTCGGCGTCAATCCCGGTGCGATCGACACAGAAATGTCAAACGATTACACCGACGAAGAAAATACCGCCGAGATGCATTCGACGATGTGCGGCATGACACCGCTGCGGCGTTTCGGGCAACCGGTGGAAATGGCCCGGACCATCGCCTGGGTTGCCAGTGACGAAGCCTCCTTCATAACCGGCACATGTATCGTTGCCGACGGTGGAATCCAGACGCAACTACATCCGTCAAACATGCAACATCTGACGTTTCCCGATGAATTCGACAGGTGAACCCGGGCGTCAGGCAGAGCAATTTCGATTCTCAGAATCGCGGAATATAAATACACGCCCCCCCCAACCAGAGAACGCGTGCGAACAACTCCGACTCGTGTCATCTTTACCCTGACTATCGACACCGCCCACGCGGGCGAATTCGAAAACGGCACGGGACCGGTCGATCGCACGGTAGAGTTCGTCAGCATATGTTGCCTGCGATGAACATTCCTACAGACTTCCAGCGTGACTGTATGACGCTCCGCTCGATCGCCGACGAGGTCTCGGCGCTCGCCGGGCACATGGCCCAGGCGCAAAACGAGATGGGCGCTCGCAAGCGTGGCTATTTCCTGCCGAACGAAGATGACCAGGTTCGCCGCATTCTACTGGCCTATCGGAACTATCGCATCGCTCTTTTCGAGATCATTCACCGCTATCGGGAACTCGACGAATTCGATCAGGATGAAGAGCAAATGCTGGCCTTCCTCCTGGCATTCGGCAGTGCCGTCATATTGTTCAACTGGTCATCACTGCTGGTTAATACCTATCGGGACATTCCGCACATCCGTGCCAAACTGAACGAAGCCGATGCCCGCTTCGGGATGCCCGCGAACCTGTTCGAACAGATCTGCGACTCACTAAGCAACGCCGATAACCTGGTGCAACTGCGTGACGCCGCGGACAGCTTCGCAGACCATGACGACTGGCACACGAGCGCCGCCGTGAATACGGATTTCGCGTGGCTGATAGACGAGATCAGACGGCAATACGAGCAAGTCCGCCGGTCGCATGTCGATATCTTCCGCAGCCATGTCGGGCGGCGCCTTCAGAATCTTCAGGACAAGGCAAAACAGCCGCTGCGCAACGCCGGCTACCTGATCCGTTCGTGGGTCATGGATGTCTTCGGCAATACCTGGCTGACTTTGGCAGACTATCCGACCGTACCCGAACCGCATATTGACGCCTTCCTCGACCTCCTGCAACCGGGAGATTTTTTCATCGTGCGTCCGGAACAAAAAGCGAGTACTGTATTCTTACCCGGATGGTGGACACACGTCGCGCTGTACCATGGCGGGATCAAAAAACTCCGGACTATCGGTGCCGACCGCTGCCAGCATGTGACGGCAACGATGTCGATGCTTGGCGACGACTCGCTGGTGACGATCGAGGCACTGGCGGCAGGGGTCGTCTGCAATCCGATCGAACGGACGTTACGTGTCGATCATGCAGTGGCCGTCCGCCCTCGGCTGACGCTGAAGAATCGGCTGCAGGCAATTGACAACGCCTTCGGGCATTTTGGGAAACGTTATGATTTCGAATTCGACTTCAGCCGCTCGGACCGCCTGGTCTGCACGGAATTGCTGTACCGCTCCTATCACGGTCTCGGTGACATTGCCTTTAGCCCAGTTACCCGCCTCGGACGCCCGACCATCTCAGCCGACGACATTGCGGCATACATTATGCGTACACTGACTGACAACACCGGAACTTTCGAACTGCTGGCGATGAGTTTCAAGCCCCCGGACAGTGATGCGGAATTCCTCACTGGCGAGGCATGCCGTCAACGATTTAAAATGACAGCCTCCACCTAACACCCGGTGCAAATCATGAAAACCATCGGCATGATCCTGATGGCGTTTTTTGCGATAGTAGCGGGTGCTCAGAGGCTGACATTCGAAAGAAATCTCCACGACTTCGGGGACCTCACCGGCACGGAAACCGTCAGCACGACCCTCAAATATAGCAACACCGGCGACCGGGAACTCGTCATCAAAAACGTCCGAACCACCTGCGGGTGCACGGCCGGAGTCCCGGCAAAGATGATCCTGGCGCCCGGCGAAGAGTCTACAGTCGAAGTTTCTTTTTACGCGAAGGGAAAACGCGGCAAACAACGCAAGCCAATCACCTTCACAAGCAACGACACGGAGCAGGCGAGCCAAAAGATTTTCATCACGGCAAATATACGGACCCTGTGGGCATTCAGACCGTCCACGGTCGATTTCAACATCTCTGACGGCACCTACGAGAACACTCGTGACACGTTTGTTGTGGAGAATACCAGCAACGAGACATTGACGGTCCTGAGTATCGAACCGCAAAATTCCCGGATCTCTGTACTCCAGGCCCATCGCGTCAAACAGGAACTGGAACCCGGCGGCAGCACGACCTACACCATCGCAATCGATCCGACATACCGCCCGAAACGTCGGCTCAGCTACAGTCGCGTGACTGTCCACGCCAAGATCGGTGACACCACGAAAGTCCGCACGCTGGGTGCCTACATTCGCAACATAAGAAAAAGATCTATCCAAGGCCTCAAGCCGAAAACTGCCGCCCCGGAAATCACCCCCAGCTCCGGCACCTCCGAGAAAGCCGAACTGTAAAACGGTAAAACAACTAACCCAACAAACGATCGCCGGACGCTTATCCACTCTTGCAAAAAAAGTGATATACTCTAACGTAATATGTGAATAAACGACGACGACATATCGTCGAATAATCCAGTTTTCAACACGCCGCCTCAACGTGAGAAACGAAAAACCGGAGTTTCCAAATGAAACGTATTTGCTTCGCATTCTTCATCGCTATTACTGCCATCGGGTACAGCCAAACCCTTTCGTTTGAGAAAAAAACCCACGACTTCGGTGACATTGACGATGTCGGCAAAGTCGCAACGCAGGTCAAGTTCAAGAACGCCGGTGTCAAAACGCTGGTCATCGAGGATGTCCGCGCCAGTTGCGGATGCACAGCTGGGACGCCGGCAAAGAAGCAGCTCAAACCCGGCGAAGAGTCGTACCTGGATGTCACCTTCAACCCGCAGGGAAAACGTGGCAACCAGCGCAAGTCAATCACCTTCAAAACCAACGATCCGGTGAATCCGACGCAGGCGATCTACATCACGGCACGGATCAAGTCGATTTGGGATTTCCAGCCGGCAAAAGTCCAATTCAACGTTCAGAACGGCGTCTACAGCAACTCGGAAGCGAAGTTCGACGTCGTCAATAACAGCAAGGATACGCTGAGCATCCTGAGTATCTCAAGCAGCAACCCGAACATCACGGTTGTCGACCCGGAGAAGGTCAAGCGCGATATCGAACCGGACAGCACCTCGTCATACGAGGTTCGTGCCAACACCGATTTTGTCCCGAACCGTAAAGCGCTCTACGCCCGTTTGACCTTCAAAACCAAGCTCGGCGACACATACAGTTCCCGCACGCTCTCGGTCTATATCCGCAATCTCACCTTCAAGTCCCCGCGCTATGAGGGCTCCAAGACGAAATTGAAAAAACAAGACTCCGGCACTGCAAAGAAAGAAGGCTCCAGCACCGAGAAAAAGGAAGCCCCGGAAAATCCGGAAGAGTCCAACAAGGAAGGCTCCAATAAATAACCCGTTTTGCTGGAGAAACAGTCAATTTTGACCGTCGCTCTTCTCTGGCTTTCTGGAACTGCAGCTGCGGTTCTTCTTGACCGTCTTTCGTCTCTGTCTTCCTGTAGAGTTTCGGTCATCCTCGACCGTCAACGTACTGTAAAATGCTGATTGCCTCGCCAACCGCATGAAAAGACCAGCCGTCGCTTTACTCAAATGTCTGACGGAAGCCCATGGCGCACCCGGCGATGAAGGCATGGTACGCGACATCGTCGCCGCCAAACTCACGGGTACGCCTATCTTCGACCGCACCGGAAGCATCATCTACGAATACAGCGGCAGCAGGAAAACGCCGCGGGTGATGATCGAGGCGCACATGGACGAGGTCGGCTTCGTCGTCCACTCGATCACTCGCGAGGGGTTTCTCCGTTTCGTTCCGCTCGGCGGTTGGTGGGGGCACACGCTTCTGGCGCAGCGCGTGCGAGTACGCACCAGTGCAGGGCAAGAGCTTACCGGCATCATCGCCGCCAAACCCCCTCACCTGCTGGGTCCCGGCGAACGCGACAAGGTCCTGAAACTCGATCAGATGTACATCGATATCGGCGCTGCAAACCGCGACACGGTCGCCAAGCTCGGTGTCGCCATCGGTGACACCGTCGTCCCTGATACCCCTTTCACCCGCCTCGCCCACACCAATTGCTACGCCGCCAAAGCCTTTGACAACCGCGTCGGCGTCGGCATGCTGATCCAGGCAACCCAGGCCCTGCAGAAAGTCAAGCATCCCAACACCCTGCTTGCCGTGGGAGCTACCCAGGAAGAGGTCGGCATCCGCGGCGCCCGCACCGCCACGCGCGTTGCCGACCCCGATGTCGCCATCGTCCTCGAAGGTCCTCCTGCCGATGATCTGCCAGGGAGCATCGCCGACGAGAACCAGGGGGCATTAGGCAAGGGCGTGCAGATCCGCATGATGGACCCGAGCGCCATCAGTAACCGGCGCCTGGTCAATTTCGTCATCCAGACAGCCGTCGCGGAAAAGATTCCGCATCAGCTTGCAGTACGCCGTTCCGGCGGCACCGACGCCAAGGAGATCCATCTTCACGGCATCGGTGTGCCCACCGTGGTGATCGGTGTGCCGGCGCGCTATATCCACACGCACAACAGCATTATCGATATCAATGATTATCTCGCCGGCGTCAAGCTCGTGACGGCACTGATCCGTAAACTCGACAAGAAAGCAGCTGCCAACTTCGTCAAATTCTGAAATAGGGTAACGAACAGGTTTTATTCGTTCCTCTCAGCGTTACCCGACTCGCCTTCAACACGACTTTTACCCGGTTGCAGCACTCTATTTTGCACTGGATGCAGAGTGGGTGGAGGATTGCGAATGCAACCTTACAGCCGGCAATTGGTGATCTGTGTCTCGAGAATCGCCGACGCACCGAGCGCTTCCAGACGGTCCATGACATCGATCATCTCGCCGCGCCGCACCATTACCTGCACCGCACACCATGCCGAATTTTCCAGTGCATTAACCGTCGGCGAGTTATACCCCGGCGTGATTTCCTCCGCCGCAGCCAGCTTGTCTTTCGGGATATTGTACTCCAGAAACGAATAGCTTCGGGCGATCACCACCCCTTCGAGCCGGCGGACAACGCGGTCTGCCAGTTCCGCATGCTGCGGCGTACTATTCTGGATCACCACCGATTCGTAGCACGCAATCTCGTCGAGCACCCGCAAACGGTTCGCTGCCAGCGTGCCCCCTGTCTCCACCAGATCGACGATAACGTCCGCCACGCCAAGCGCAATCATCACTTCGACACTGCCCGTTAGCTTTACTAGATGCGCTTCAACGCCGTGCGACGCCAGATAAGCCCGCGTCACATTCGGAAAACTTGTGGCAATACGCTGACCGGCAAGGGAAGCAACCGAGTCGCCGGGCGCATCCTCCGGCACACATACGGCCAGCTGGCACTTGCCGACCCCAAGCTGCAGGCGGGTCTGTACGTCGGCCCCCGACTCGGCAACCAGATCACTGCCCGTGATCCCCATGTCGATAGCACCTTCCGCACAGAGGACAGAAATGTCGTCCGTACGCAGAAAGGTGATGTCCACATTCATATCGCGGACACGCGCGAACAGACTGCGGTTCTGGCGACGGAACGAAAGCCCCGCCTGCTGCAGCAACTCCGCTGCGATCTCTGCAAGACGCCCTTTGCTGGGCACGCCGATACGTAGGTTTTCCATATTGCACTCCTGTTTCAAGGATTTCAGGTTTCAGTGGTGATCGGCAAATGGCGACCTGCTCATCTGACCAATTCCTCCCTCACCTCTCCTTCCCGTCACTTCTCCCGTCCTGCTTTCTCGTCTAATCCCGACAAGCCAAAACGTCGGGCCAGCTCGGACTCGACTTCCTCCAATTGAATCATTTTGTAACCGAGCATCACGAAAAGATGATAAATCAGGTCCGCCGCCTCATGGATCGCATGTTCACGGCCTGCGTCTCCCGCTTCACCGGCAGCCTCGACGACTTCCGCCGCTTCCTCGATGATCTTCTCACCGATCTTGGGCACACCCCCGGAAAAAAGCGTCGTTGTATAGGATTTCTCCGGCGGATTCTTGCGACGGTCCTCGATGATTTCCATCAACTGCGCCAAGACTCTGCCGGTCTCTTCGGTTGCCATGTCATTCTCCCACGCATCAATTGCGGACATGTAAGATGCCGGAACGATGAAGAAAGTAAAGGCAAAGCGATTGCAGACGGGGAATTTTTCGCATTGTTTTTTTTCCTTTCGCGTGTTCCGAAAGTCCCGAACGCCGCTTCAAGATTGGAGGCTGTGGATGCGTGGCTTCCGCAAGCGTTGTTTTACGGGCTTGCGTGGCTATAATCATCTCCAATGATCACACGAAAACAATTGACCGACGATCTCACAGCGCTGGGCCTGAAGCCCGGCGATGTAGTAATGGTGCACAGTTCGCTCAGCGCCCTCGGGCCGGTCGACGGTGGCGCCGACACGGTGGTAGACGCCCTGCTCGAGGCCATCGGGCCGACCGGCACGGTGATCGCGCCGGCCTTCCGTGACAGTGTCTGGGGCGAGCCCGAAAACTTCACCTGCACGGACTGCGACTGCAGCAACTCCGACGGCCTGTGTCACAGCCGGCAGCCTGGCTTCCAGGGGATCATTCCGGAGAAATTGCGTCAGCGCGCAGATACCGTGCGCAGTTGTCATCCAACGCATTCCTGGGTGGCACTGGGACCTGCTGCTGCGAAACTGTGCAAGGACCACCGCGACAGCCCCACGCCATGCGGCCGCGGCAATCCGTTCGAAGCGCTGGTCAGGCTCGACGGCGTCGTATTGATTCTCGGGGTTCAGGTCAATGCGATTACGCTGTGGCATTACTACGAGGAAATTCTGTGCGTTCCCTACCTCGGACATTACTGGCCAAAGCAACGACATTTGAATCACTGTGTGCCCGGCAAGCGCATTCAATATGAATTCCCCGGCATCATGCAGGACGTCTGCCGGGCCTCCGGCATCCTGCGCACCGGCCCGGTCGGCAAGGGCTCGTCCGGAATAATCCGATCCCGGGACTTCGAAAGTTTCATGGCAACGATCATGGCCGACGACCCGTCCTGCATGATCCTGCGCCCGCCCGATCGCGACAGCGATGACCTGGCTTTGGACGCACTGAACAAGGGCGCTGCCATGTTGCGCGCCTGGGCTCAGGGCCCGGCGAAGGCGCCAAAGAGCTTTGAAGTCCAGCTGGCGCCGATCGACCCGTTTGCAGACCGTGCGGTTGAACGCGCCGATTGTCCAGCCTGCCTTGGCCGCCACGATGCCGACGGTCGCAAGGTCGCACTCTGTTCCGCAAACGGCATTCACCCGGACCTGGTCCAATACGGTGGTGAATTCCGCACGTCCGGTCCGGCCCTGTGCGAAACCTGCCCATGGCACCAGAAATATCCAGATCAACCCGCAAAATGACTGGCGACGGAATCAGCAAATCCGACGACTGGAAAAGCACATACGATGAATGATCAAAATGAAACGGCAGAGATAATCGTCCTCGGACGCAACGTCCTTGGACCAATCGAGGGGCCGTTGTTCGGACAGTTTTTCGAACTCGGCGGCCGCTGCGTCAACAACGGCGTATTCGAACCGGGCAGCCCGCGGTCGCGCGAGGATGGTGTACGTACTGACGTGCTCGAGGCACTGCAGGAACTGAAGGTCACGCATATCCGGTACCCGGGCGGCTGCGGCGCCTCCTACTTCAAGTGGGAGGAACTCGTCGGACCGGTGGCAGAGCGGCCACGGGCCAAGTTGTTCCGGATGACCGGCGCCTCGCAGTCTACGGCTTTCGGGATTGCGGAAGCGTATAATTACTGTCAGGAGCTTGGTGCCGAACTGTACATGATCGTCAATGCTCATATCGAATCGCCGGACGATGCCGCCAACCTGGTCGAGTATCTCAACGGCACGACGCCGACCCGTTACGCCGACCTGCGCCGGGCCCACGGCCGCGAGGCCCCATACAACGTCAAGATCTTTGGACTGGGCAACGAGATTTACGGTGACTGGCAGAACGGGCAGATGACGGCCGAGGAGTACGCCAGGTGGTTCCGGCAGGCAGCGATCCAGATGAAGCGGGTCGATCCGACCATCAAGCTCATCGCCTGCGGCGCCGGCCGTGTCAATCCCGAGTGGGATCGGACCGTGCTGTTCGAAACACTCGGACACCTGGACATGATCAGCATGCACAATTACGTCGGCCGCCCGGTCTTTCGCGACTGCATGGCCGCCAGTCGAGTGCTCGAGGAGATGCTGACAGCAGTCAATGTCGCGATCGACGAGGCCATGGACACCACGCTTGGAGCGCATCCCAGAACGCGCCGCGAGCTCGGAGAAGCACCGCAAGTCGACAGGCGCCCGACCATCGCCTTCGACGAATGGAATGTCTGGTACCGAGAATCCCACGCAGAACTCGCCGATGTCGAAGAAAAATACGATTACACGGATGCGCTGACGATCGCGACGATATTTCATTTCATCCTGCGCAACACCAAAAGCATCGAACTCTCGAACATCTCCCTAGCGGTGAACATGATCGGCCACATCTTCACCGACAGTGAACGCTGCGTGCGCCAGACCATCTGGTACACACAGAAACTGATGGTCGATCATCATCGCGGCACTGTTGTCGACAGCGCGGTCGACGCACCAGTGTTCTCGGCCAAGCACGAACGCTTCTTCTGCGGCATCGTTGACCCGGAAAGCGCGAAAGACGAGAAACTGCCGACGCTTCTGCATTACGACGATGTCTCAGCACTCGACGTACTCGTCAGCATCGACAGGGAAAGAAAAACTGCATGTCTGTCTGTGGTACAGAAACTGGAGGACAAGCCGTTGACGGTGACTCTGACGTTCCGCAGCCTGCAACCGACCGGTGACACCATGGAAGTGGCGCGGTTGACCGGTGACTCGCTCGACGTGAAGAACACTCTCG
>Ga0302123_10000175_pt1 | contig 49787 bp, 41 predicted proteins | sample CB21_321_MG_FD_203109 | JGI IMG/M metagenome (GOLD analysis project Ga0302123, IMG submission 203109) | Marine microbial communities from Western Arctic Ocean, Canada - CB21_32.1 | ecosystem: Environmental > Aquatic > Marine > Oceanic | place: Canada: Western Arctic Ocean | collected 2017-09-28 | reverse complement strand
TGCCATCAAGGACTACATCGCAATCCACAACGCCGACCCTAAGCCTTTTGTCTGGACTAAAACCGCCGACCAAATCTTCGCCTCCCTCGCCCGCTTCTGTAAGCGGACTTTAGAGACGGGACACTAGAATCGCTGGGGTGGGTTAGCCCCTTGACCGCGCGGGCCGGGTAGCGCATATGGACAAAAGGCGTCGCGAGCAATATCGAAAGAAGCTCGATCTGAAGCGGACCGATCTGGAGACCCTGATCGCGCGAACAGGTGAGGCGGGCCGTACCACCGGCGCCGCATCCTCGGAGGATACCGCCGAGTTAGCCGCGAACTCCTACGCGAAAGAGCTCCTCTTTCGGCAGAGCGACACGGAACTCGCTCAGTTGCGCTTGGTCGAGCAAGCATTGACCCGCACTACATCGACCGATTTCGGGCGATGCCAGACGTGCGATGAGTTGATCGACAAGAAACGCTTGGACGCCGTTCCCTGGGCTCGCAACTGCCGGGATTGCCAGGAAGCCGAAGAGCAACAAGGCCTGGACGCGATAGACTCAGAAACGTAACAAGCAAACGCCACCTTGGTTGTCAGGAGACATGAGCCTTCTCGAGTAGCCACGCGAGCCTCCAATCGACTCTGGAACGGGTTCCCCTAGCGAACCCGCTGCAGGCGTGGTTCTCCGTTCTTTTCCCTGACCAATGCCGGTTGTGTGAACAGCCGCTGATGCACTTCACCTCGGTGCCGGTCTGCGCCGACTGCCTCGCGAATCTACAACCGCTGCCGGAAGCACGCTCGTGCGATCTCTGCGGACTTCCCTTTGAAGAGTCCGCCGCCCTGCAAGGGACGACACGTTGTGGCGCGTGCATGGCCGAGCCGCCCACGTTTGACCGCGCACGCAGCTTCGGCGTCTACGAAGGTCAACTCCGGCAGCTCATTCACCTGCTCAAGTACGAGAGGATGCGACCGCTGGCCGGCCCACTCGCCGACGGCATGGCAGATGTGTTGGAGTCGTTTCCCGCGCCGGACCTCCTGATGCCGGTTCCGCTTTTTAGAACCCGGCGGTGGCAGCGCGGCTTCAACCAGGCGCTCACGCTCACCCGAGAGGTATCCCGGCGGACCGCGATTCCCTTCGACAAACGTACGTTGCAGCGCAGTCGCGCCACCCAGCCGCAGGCCGGGCTTTCGTATGCTGAGAGAAGACGGAACGTCCAAGGGGCGTTCGTAGTTAGTCAGAGACATCGGGTCAGCGGCAGGACAATCCTTGTGATTGACGACGTGATGACAACCGGAGCAACTCTCGATGCTTGCGCACGTAGCCTCAAGGCGGCCGGCGCGAAGGCAGTCCTGACTCTGACCGTCGCGCGGGCCAAACGACGACTCCGCCCGGTGAACGCGCCACGCGTTCCGAAAGCCAAGGGGCAGGTGGGATGACGAACGGCACCCTGCTCGGTAGTCCCGTTCTTGTGTTGAACGCCAGCTATGAGCCGATCCACGTCTGTGTTGCCCGCCGTGCCTTGATTCTGCTGCTGAAGGGCGTCGCTTCCGCCGAAGAGCTGACTATCGAGGAAGTGCACTCACCCTCCCGTGCCGTGCCGGTCCCATCCGTGATTCGGCTCTTGGAGTACCGCCGCATCCCGCGCCAGACGCGCGCGCTGTCACGCAAGAACATTCTTATGCGTGATCGCTACACGTGCCAGTACTGTGAGAAGGTTTTCTCCGCCGGTGAGCTGACTCTGGATCACGTCATGCCGCGTTCACGAGGTGGTGGGAGTAGTTGGGAAAACCTTGTTGCTTCCTGCCGTCGCTGCAATAACCGCAAAGGGGATCGTCTGCCTGGCGAAGCCAAAATGGATCTCAAGCGGCGCCCGCGGCCGTTCAGCTTGCACACCAGCCGCAGTTTGATGCGTTTGCTGGGACATCACCAGGAAACCTGGCGCAAGTACCTCTTCTACTAACGAAGGAACAGCTCATAATGGGACTATGCGCCGCCCCAAGGCGATCAAAGATCGCGGAGCGGAATTGACCGTCCCCCTGCAGCCTCCCCCGAGTGCCCGCATTGAGGAACGACTTCAATCGTTTGCTCTCTCCCTCGTGCTCCACGCCGGACTGGTGACATTGCTTCTCACTGGGGATTTGTCCGGCCGGCCGCCGGGCTACAATCCCGCCATCGCCGCCCAAATCCTCGCGGACCAGCGGTACGAAATCACGCTCTACACGCCGAAACTCGATCTCCCCGCCGTCGAGCCGATCAAGAAAGCGTCTCGAGACGGTGCGGAGCGGGCCCTGGAGCGTTTCCAGCAGAAGATTGTCGCCGACGATCCCGACCCACAGAGTTCGCGTCAGAAGATCGTTGGCCCTGCGCCCGATATCGAGATCGAACAGGATATCCGCTCGCCGAACTTGCTTGCTTGGAATGCGCCAAAGGTCAGCCGGCCGCGGTTCCAAGCAAAGCAGCAGGAAGCACGCACCCCTGATCGCGAAGCCTTGAGCGCGGTGGCGGCTCCCGAGATCACTGCGCGGCTTGATGCCCCATCCGTGCCGGTAAGGTCCGAGCCTCGCCTCCGTTTCCAGAGGGATCAGAGGGCGGAACCCGCGCCTGCGCGAGAGGCGCTGGCTCCAAGGCAAGCGCCCGAACTCCAGGCCGCGGCGCCGAAGGTTGACGTGGCCGCCTTGGAACAGCAACCGAAGATGCGTTATTGGACTCCCGAAGCCGGCCCGCAAAACACTCCACAGCGAGAGGCGATTCGTGGAGATACCGCGCCCGAGGTCGGTGCCGGCCAAGAAGCCCTCGACCTTGGCGGTCTCCAAGCTAAGACTCGCCTGCGCTATTGGGCATCGGGCAACAATCCGCAAACGCCCGGCCGCAAAGCCATCGCTGTCGCGGACGCGCCCTCGATCGAAGCCAAGACCAACGGGGTTCCGCAAGTCGGTTCGCTTTCGCAACAACCCCGCGTGCGTTATCAGAACTGGGGCCAGGAGCCGGCCGCTCCTAAGCAAGGAGTTCTTACCGCCGGCGTGGCCGCTCCGAAGATCGAAGGCGCGGACGGTCTCGGAGGCAACGGGAAGGTTGGTGCAGCCCCTGGGATGTTGGCCGATTACTCGTTCCGTGACGCTGTGAAGAAACCTGCTCCTGCTGCCGGTGCGACCGGCCCCAACGGTCAACTCATAGCACCCGGCACTGGCCCGGATGGCCCGGTCGTCGGTCCCGGCAACAAAGGGCCCAACGCTCTTGTCATCGGACTCGACCCCGACCCAAACGCCGTTGCCGCCATCCCTCTTGGCTCGCGGCGAGGGCGCTTCTCCGCTTCGCCCGACGGCGGACCCGGAGGCGGTGACTTGAAGATCGGCTCCGGCAATGGAGCTTCGTTGCGCGCATCGAATCTCTCGATCGACGGAGCGGACCTGACTCGCCCCGGCCCCATCGTGCAGCGCGACCCTGCCGGAGTCACGAGATCCGGCCCGCGCGGTGCTGCCAAAGATCCCGTCGCACTGTCCGTCTTCCAGCGAAGACGCAATGTTAGCGAACTCGCCGTGCCGCCCGTCATCGATCCCGAACCTGTCCCGACCCGATCGAAGCGCGCGGAGATCCTGTTTCTCGACCGTCAAGTATTCGTGCTGGCCATCAACACGCCCAACGTCACCAGCTACAGCGGCAGTTGGGTGATCCGGTTCGCCGAACGTACGCTGAACAAGAAGAAGCGACTCGATGCCGGCCGGTTCGGTAAAGAAAACGATGAGACGCCGGAAGACGACTCGCAGGGTCGTCTCAGTGCTCCCGGCGCTCGGCTTAAGGTTGACCCCAAGTACATCCGCACTGCCGCCAATGAAGGTATCGAGGGGACCGTCACGCTCTACGCCGTGATCCAGACGGACGGCAAAGTCCGAGACATCGAGATCGTGGAAAGCCTCGACGAGCGGCTCGACAACAGCGCAATGGCCGCGCTCGCCCAATGGGAGTTCCACCCGGCCACGAAGCTCGGCGTGCCCGTCGAAGTCGACGTCCTCATCGACATTCCCTTCCGCCTCGCTCCTCCCGAAGAGAAGCGAGTCATCCAACGCTTCTGAGCCTGCCCGACTGTCTCCCCGCTATGCACCAACCGAAGTGGCTCCTGATCGACGCCGACGACACCCTGTGGGAGAACAGCGTCTACTTCGAACACGCCTTTGATAAGTTTGTTTCGCTGCTCGATCACTCGCACCTCACTGCCGGACAGGTGCGCGAGGTTCTCGACGAGATCGAGATCGACAGCATCCGCATCAACGGCTACGGCACCATCAAGTTCGGCCACAACATGCGGGCCTGCTACCAGGCGCTTGCTGAGAACCCCGCAACCGAAGAGGACCTCGAAAAAGTCATGGGCCTCGCTCACGAGATCATCGACCGGCCGATCGAGTTGCTCGAAGGGGTTGCTGAGACGCTTGAATACCTCAACGAGCGTTACCACCTCACCCTGTTCAGCAAGGGCCATCCGGACGAGCAACATGCCAAGGTCGAGCGGTCGGGCGTTGCGCACCACTTCCACTCCTGCTGCATTGTCCCTGAGAAACACCCCGACGCCTATCTTCAGGTTGTCGCCGAGCAAGAGATGCAAGCCGACTCCACGTGGATGATAGGAAACAGCCCGAAGTCCGACATCAACCCGGCGTTGGAGGCGGGTTTGGGCGCGGTTTTTGTGCCTCACGAGATGACCTGGAGTCTCGAGCACGCCGAAGTACCCCCTACTTCAAATCGGTTCCAGGTCGTTGAGCGTTTTTCGGACCTGCGGCGTATTTTCTAGGGCATCCCGCGCACACTTCACCGAATCTGCCATGTCAAGATGGCCGGAACACCGCAACATTCCAGGAAACCCTGTGTTCAACCAACACGAGGGAGGATGATCGAATCATGAGGAAACTATTTGCAGCTTTCGCCATCGGAGCCCTGCTGTCCACTGGAGCTCTCACCGCTCAGGTTAAGAAGCGGGAGGTTCGCCAGCAGAAGCGCGTCAACAAAGGCGTCAAGAGTGGCGAACTCACCAAGAAAGAAACGCTGAAGATCGAAGCCGCCGAGGCGAAACTCCACAAAGAGATCAAGGAGGACCGCAAGGACGGTCCCGGCCCTCACACCGAAGGAGCGCGCCAAGATCAACAAGAAGCAAAACAAGCTCAGCAGGAAGATCTACAAGCAGAAGCACGACGATCAAAAGCGCGGCAACAAGAAGTGAACGCCGGCGCTGCTACAGCTTGAGCGCGAAGTGATGGCACGTAATGTCCATGCGGTGCGCCAAGTAGAACCGATGCGCGCCGTAACGCTGAACACCTGAGTCCAGATGCAGTTCACCGCAACTGTTTTCACGGGCGTGGTCTGCTAGCCATTTCAGCAGGCTACGCCCGTATCCTTTCGAGCGGCCGCCAGGCTGGGTCACCAAGTCGTCGACGTAGAGAAACCGGCCCCAGGCCAGACTGAGCGAGATTCGGAACCCCGCCACGGCGACCACGGACCCTTCATCCTCCAGGTATGCGAGACGGTAACCTTCCTGCTGCTGCCGCGGGATTTGCTCAACGAAGGATTGCACGTCATACTGTGGCCGCAGCTCTTTCATTACCGGAAAGCACGCTTCGATTTCGGCGGCGGACTTAGCGAGGGCAATGCGCATCCCCATAGTGTGAACGTTCGAGGCTGCCGGTGCATCCGGTCAAACACGGATGAAGATCTTGCGCTTGTAGAGCCACCAGCACAGGTACCACATCACTAGGAATACGGTACACGTTTGCGCGACGACTCTCCAATCGCCGAGGAAGGTGTAGCTCCCCGTGAACACGCCCACCGCCCGATCAAACCAACCATGCATGATCATGTGCAGCCCGTAGATGAAGATTGAATTCATCCCCACCACGACGAGAGGGAATGTCAGTTTCTTCATCCCCTTCACTTCCACCAGCCAGTAGAATCCCAACAAGATCAGCAGCACCCAAGCGCCGCTCGCGAATGTGAACGAAGCCGTCCAGATGCGTTTCACCATGGGGTTGAATGGTTGCAGCGCGTACCCCAGTACGAAGCATCCCACGATGGCAGCGCCCAGCAATTGCATCCGACGCTGATGGGAGTTCGGCTCGCGCATCAAGTAGCCCGCCCACACGCCGAACAGCATCGTCACCGCGCTGCTCATAAAGTTGATCGTCACGTAGGAGCCGCTGTATTCCAGTCCGAAAAACTTGTCGATCACTGCGCCGACGTTGTCCACTTTCGAAAAGGTGCCTTCCGATCCGGGAAACAGTGCGAATAGCGCCCAGTGCGCCGCCAGCAACGCTCCCGCCGCGATCGCCTGGCCTCGGAACGGCAGCTTCATGATCCAGTAACAAAGGAAGTACGCGAAGGCGATCTGTGACAGCACGTTGATGAGTTGGAACGACAGTGCGCCCCTTCCGATCGAGATGAATACCTGGCTGAGCAGCAGCAACATGAACGTGCGCTTCAGAACGTGCATCCATACCTGCCCGGAATTCGCGCCCTTGCGAAGCCGGTTCGCGACCGAGAACGGCATCGCCAACCCGACCATGAACATGAACGCGGGTTGAATCAGATCCCAAAACGCGATCCCTTCCCATGGGACATGCTCGAACTGCCGGGCAAGCCAACCCAGCGCTGGATCGCCCTCGAACGTACTCAGTCCGAAACCCCGAGCGGCCAGCGTCACCATGATGAAGCCGCGAAACGCATCCAATGAAATCAGTCGTTCCGGTGGCGACGAACGCGAGGGTTGGCCCTCCGGAGCGTCCTCTCGCCGAAGCGGCTCGCGCGATTCTGCAACCGGGATCGGTGGCGCTTCTAAGACCGTGGACATGAGACCTCCCGCACCATCAAAACACCTGTGGCTACTGAAACCGGTCGGAGTGTATCACAAACAAGCCGAAATCCGGGTTGATTCCGAACCCTTCCTTCGCGCACAATGATGAGCTATGGCCGCAACGCAAGTCGATCTGGATCAGTTCATTGGGCGCTCCTGGGAGCGCCTCGACCTCGCCGAGCGTGAACTCCTCTACGGTTCGTACATCGCCCGCGAAGTTTATACGCCCAAGACCCTGCCGCTCCAACGGATCGAAGCCATCGGCGATTCCGTAGAAACTTGTGTCGCCAAACTCCAACAGCGCGATCTCGACCCCCTCAACTTCGAGTTCGTTCGGCTCGACCCGTCCTACTAGTGCTCCGCTACAGAACGTAGAGGCGCGGCATACCGCCATTCGGTGCTGGATAACCCAGCGGGGTAATCCGCTCACGGCAAGGCGCTAAACTCGAAGTTTGGCCTTGACCATGCCGGGCCATGGTATTCGTCCCATGATTGTCATGAAATTCGGCGGCAGCTCTATCGAGAGCGCCGAAGCGGTCAACCGAGTCGCCGGCATTGTCGCCGCGCGCGCGGACAAACATCCCTTGGTCGTCGTTTCCGCTATGGGAAAGACGACGGACCGCCTTCTCGAGATTGGCCACACCGCCTCGGCCGGAGATATCGACACGGCCCTCGCCAAGCTCGATAGCCTGCGGCAATTTCACGCCATCGAGGCCGGAGGAGTCGTCAGCCCGCCAGCCGAGCCCGCTATCGAGAAACATCTCGATGACCACTTCCAGGAACTGGCGGAATTGGTGAAAGGGCTCTCCATCTTGGGTGAACTCGGTGCTCGCTCGATAGACGCGCTATCGAGTTACGGCGAACGCTTGTCCAGCGTTGTTATCACCGAAGCGCTGCGTGCACATGGCCTGACGGCCGAGCATGTCGACTCCCGCGACGTGATCGTGACCGACGACCGCTTCAGCCAGGCCTCGCCGCTGTTCGACGAGACAAATCAGCGGCTCAGCGAAAAGGTTCGCCCGCTCATTGATGCCGGCAAGATCCCCGTCATGGGCGGTTTCATCGCATCTACGAAAGACGGCATCACGTCCACCCTCGGTCGCGGCGGATCTGACTTCACAGCTTCGATCGTTGGGGCCGGCCTGGGCGCGGAAGAGATTCAAATCTGGACCGATGTCGACGGCGTGCTTACCGCCGACCCCACTCTGGTCTCTTCGGCTCGGCGCATACGCGTGATGTCGTTCGCCGAGGCCGCTGAACTCGCCTATTTCGGAGCCAGGGTGCTTCACCCCAGCACGATGCTTCCCGCCGTGAGAAGCGATATCCCGATTCGCGTGCTCAACTCGCGCAAGCCTGATGTGGAAGGCACGCTCATCGTTTCCGAGCATGCGGCGGGACAGTCGATCGTCAAGTCAGTCGCCTACCAGGAAGACATTACGGTCGTCGAGGTGCACTCTACCCGCATGTTGATGGCCCACGGCTTCCTCAAGAGGATCTTCGAAGTGTTCGACAAATATGAAACCGCGGTCGACATGGTGACAACGTCCGAGGTCAGCGTATCGCTGACGATCGACAACACCAGCCGTCTCTCCGGCATCGTCGGGGAACTCAAGCAGTTCGCCGAAGTAACATCCGTATCGGGCCAGAGCATCGTATGCGTCGTGGGTGACAACATCAGTTATACTCCGGGGATTGCGGCACGGGTCTTCCGAGCTCTCGAGGACATCAATATCCGAATGATCTCTCAGGGCGCGTCACGATTGAACGTCAGTTTGGTCGTTGACGAAAAGGACCTCCGGGCCACGGTCGAGGCGCTGCACACGACGTTCTTCTCGGAAGTCAACGAGCAAGTCTTCGCCTAAACGCTTTCCGGGCGGCCATCCCCTCCCGACAACTCGTTAGACATGTCCAGCCAAGAAACAACCCATCGCTTGGCCCTTGTCGGCTACGGCAGGATGGGCCGTATGCTCGAAAACCTCGCGCCCGAGTTCGGTTTTGAAGTCGGTCTCAAGCTCGACGAGTTCAATAACATCGACGGCGCGGGCATCACCGCTGAGAACTTCGACGGCATCGACGTCGCGATTGATTTCTCGATCCCTCCGGTCGTGGCCGACAACGCGGAGAAGCTCGCTTCCGTAGGTGTCAACGTCGTCATCGGAACCACCGGCTGGCTCGACCAACTCGCGCGCGTCCAGGCCGCGGTCGAGCGTGATAATATCGGCCTTGTTCACGGCGCGAACTTCTCGGTCGGCGTGCAGGCTTTCTACCGCATAGTGCAAGAGGCGGCGGCCGTTTTGGCGAATGAGGCCGACTACGACGCCTGGGCCTACGAAGTTCATCACAAGATGAAGAAAGACGCCCCATCCGGCACACTGCTCCGCCTAGTTGAGAAAATGCGGGAAGCAGGCTATTCCCGCAACATCGATCAGGCCAGCAATCGCGCCGGCGCGGTCCCGGGTAGCCACCAGATCGCTTTCGACTCCGAAGCCGACACGATCCAGCTCATCCACACGGCGCGTAGCCGCGAGGGATTTGCCCGTGGCGCTTTGCGCGCGGCCCGCTGGGTCATCGGCCGCAAGGGTCTTTACGAATTCTCAACGGTCTGGGATCAGATGGAGGCCGCGCCGTCGGCGAGCTAGACGTCTCGGGAGGAGATCATGTTCACAGGTTGCGGTACCGCACTCGTTACACCATTTAGCTCAGACGGATCGCTTGACGAGAGCGCTTTCCGCTCACTTGTTCGCTGGCAACTGGAAAGCGGCATCCACTTTCTCGTGCCCTGCGGCACCACCGGCGAAAGCCCCACCCTTTCGAAGCGCGAGCATCTTCGCGTCGTCGAGATGACTCTCGAAGAAGCAAAGGGCAAAGTGCCCATCATGGCTGGCTGTGGAGGGTACAACACCGCGAAGGTCGCTGCCTTGGCTGGTGAGCTGGAAAGTATGGAAGTCGACGGCCTACTCTCCGTCACGCCCTACTACAACAAGCCCACGCCCGAAGGGCTCTACGCGCACTACACGGCGATCTCCAAAGCGACCCGCCTGCCGATCGTCGTCTACAACGTTCCCAGTCGCACCGCTTCGAACGTCACGGCGCAGACCCTGGCCCGGCTGGCCTCGATCGACAATATTGTCGGTGTGAAAGAGGCCTCCGGCGACATCAGCCAGATGGCCGAGATTTTTCAGCTCGTCCCCAAATCCTTCTCCGTTCTTTCCGGTGATGACTCGATCACGCTCCCCTTGATGGCTCTCGGCGGAACGGGAATCATCTCCGTCGCCTCGAATGAAATCCCGGCTGAGATGTCTCAACTCTGCGATGCCTGCGCCAAAGGCGACTTCGCGAAAGCACGCGAGATCCATCGCCGCTACCACGCCCTGATGAGCGTCAACTTCATCGAGGCCAGTCCCGGTCCCGTAAAGTGGGCGTTGTCGGCGATGGGCCGCATTCAGCCGAACTACCGCTTGCCGATCGTTCCGCCAAGGAATGAAAGTAAGGCCGAAATCGAAAAAGTACTGGCGGGCGTCGGCCTAGCTTAGATGGCCGCCTCGGCGGACTAGCGAGACCTTCCCTCCGCAAGGCAGGGCGAAACAGCCAAGCGCCGCGCAACGCACTTCCCTTCATCCATCATGCTCGAACAAACCATCGATCAACTCTTCGAAAAGAATCCCGAGAGCTACGACCACCGCGATATGGAGGCCTTCCAGGAATTCAAGAAGGCTCTGAACGCAGGCACAGCTCGCGCCGCCGAACCTGACCCCGAATCCGCCCTCGGCTGGAAAGTGAACCCGTGGGTGAAGCGCGGCATCCTCGTCGGCTTTCGCATGGGCAAGACCGTCGACATGTCCGGCGGCGATGAGCGTTTCGCCTTCTTCGACAAGTCGACCTACCCGTTGCGGAGTTTCGATCTTTCAAGCAGCGTCCGCATTGTTCCGGGCGGCTCCAGCGTCCGAGACGGCTGTTTCGTCGGCACCAGCGTTACGTGTATGCCGCCGATGTACATCAACGTCGGGGCCTACGTCGACAACGGGACCATGGTCGATTCACACGCCCTCATCGGCAGTTGCGCCCAAGTCGGCAAGAACTGTCATGTCAGCGCGGCGGCGCAGGTCGGCGGCGTGCTCGAACCAATCGGGGCGCTGCCGGTCATCATCGAAGACGGTGTTCTCGTCGGTGGCAACTGCGGCATCTATGAAGGAACGATCGTCAAGAAGGGAGCCGTCCTCGGCTCCGGGACGATATTAACTCGTTCAACTCCCGTCTACGATATCGTCAACGAAACCGTGCTTCGCGCCGAAGGTGACGCGCCCCTCGTCGTTCCCGAAGGGGCTGTCGTCGTCGCCGGCAGCCGCCCCATCACCAAGGGCATCGGCAAAGAGTGGAACCTCTCGCTCTACACCCCGGTCATCGTCAAGTACCGCGACGAGAAGACTGACGAACGAATCCAACTAGAAGACTTGCTTCGCTAGAATCCGTAGGGGCACGGCATGCCGTGCCCGTGGCTCGAAGAGACCGAAGCCAGCCGACCTTGATGGACGGTCACCGTGTTGGAAAGCGAAAAACTACTAAACCGGCTTTCCAACTTCTGCTTTGCGCTGGTCGCGTTGAGCATTGCTGTTCCCGTTGCGCTCGTTGCGCTCTCCGTCTATTACCAAATCAGCAGTCTTCCACCGACAGAAAAGTCCGCCCCGCAGGCTGAGACAACGCTTCCAGAGACGGCTGAGGAAGCTGATAGCGGTGATGCGACGGCTCAACCAGCCGAGCCTGAGTCAGCACGCGAGAAAAGGGAGCCAATGCCGAAATGGTTGTTCGGCTTGCTTCTCGCTCCGATGTTCCTAGTCTTTGTGGTAATGATGGCTGTGGTCTTAGGCGTGACAATCGTAGCTCCGGCCGTGCTGGGTCTCCAACTACGAGCCCGTCATCGCTACGACCTGTCGCTGTCAGCGGCGGCGGTTACCTGCGGATACCTTCCGTTCGGAACGATCCTTGGCGGCTGGACGCTCTTGGCACTTTCGCGCGAGCCAGTCAGAGCCCTCTTCTCGGATCGTGCTTCCGTCCCCGTTTCGGAAGATGACGCTTTGCACCTGAGACTCTTGTCACGTTTCCACTACGTCGCGAGTGTGCTTCAGGGAATCACCTTGGCCCATCCGCTGATGTTTCTGTCAGTTCCCCTCATGGCATTCGCCAATCCGCGGTCGGGTAGTCCGCCATCCTTCGTGCCATTCTTAGTTCTCGGGATCGTTGGTGGAGCCATGTTTCTGTGGCTGCTCGCCGTTTGTATCTCTACTTGGCTTGCTGGTCGCTATCACACACAGCGCCGTCACAGGGTGTTCTGTCTCGTCGTCGCCGCCGTCAACTGTATGACGTTTCCCCACGGAACTATCCTCGGCGTCTGCACCATCCTCGTACTTTCGCGGCCATCGGTTCAGCGCTTGTTCGAGTTGGCGGAGGCTCCACTCGAACCACCGACCCCCTAGCCTCTCGTGACAACGCCGCCGAGAGCCACCACCGCGCGTGTACCGTAGCTGTCGCGAAGCTTACCCCAATTCCCACACCCGCCGTTGTATCATGGACCCTTTGCCGCCGCCCCTTCCCTGATGCATCCCATCCTGATTCTCCTCATCGCCGTAGCCGCGGTCTTCGTCCTCATCATCCGGCTTCGCGTCAACGCCTTCGTCGCGCTCATTTCGTCCGCGATCCTCATCGGTCTCCTATCGCCCGACGTCGCCCTCATCGAAGTCATCCCCGCCGTTGGTGAGCGCTTCGGCGGCGTCGTCGGACGCATCGGTATCGCCATCGCCATGGCCGCCATCGTCGGCCAGTGCTTGATGGAAAGCGGCGCGGCCGACCGTATTACCCGGCGTTTCGTCGCCTTGCTAGGGGAAGCCCGCTCATCTCTCTCACTCGTCGCCAGTGGCTACGTCCTGTCGATACCCGTTTTCTCGGACACCGTGTTCTACCTGCTCGTGCCGCTCGCCCGCGCCATGAGCGTCCGCATGGGTGGACGCAACTATGTCCTCTACGTCCTCGCCATCTCGGCCGGTGGTTCGGCTACGCACGTCTTCGTGCCGCCCACGCCGGGACCTCTCGTGATGGCCTCCACCCTCAGCGTCGATGTCGGAATCGTCATCCTCGTCGGTCTTTGTGTCGCCCTGCCGGCCTCGCTCTGCGGCTGGCTCTATGCGATCTGGATCGACCGCAAGCTCAACATCCCGATCCGCGAAGCCCCCGGGCTTTCGCTCGATGACCTCAGCAAGATCGCGACCCGTCCCGAGGACGAACTGCCGGCCTTCTGGGTGTCGATGTCGCCGATCCTGCTGCCCGTCGTATTCATCGCTGGGAACACCGTCGCGAATACTTTCTACAAAGACACCGACATCGCACGCCTAACCGCTTTTCTCGGGAGCCCGAGCTTTGCGTTGCTGGCCGGAGCCGTCGTTGGTTTGTGGGTTTTGGCGCGTCAGAATAAGCTGTCGCTTAAAAAGTTGGCCATTCCCGTTGAGGAAGCTGTCAAGGCTGCCGGTGTCATCATTCTGATCACGGCGGGCGGCGGCGCGTTCGGTGGCATGCTTGTCCTCGCCGGTGTCGGCGACGTGCTTGGCAAGTGGGCCGGTGAACTCGGCATGTCGCTCATGCTGCTAGGCTTCCTGCTCGCCATGCTCGTCAAGATCGCGCAGGGGTCCGGTACCGTCGCCATGATCACCGCCTCCGCGATCATGGCCCCGCTACTTGGCGTCGCGGACTTGGCCTACCACCCGGTCTACGTGTTGATGTCGATTGGCAGCGGCGCGCTCATCGGCACCTGGATGAACGACAGTGGCTTCTGGGTCTTCCGCACCATGACCGGGCTCACCGAGATCGAAACCCTACAAACCAAGACCGCGCTCCTCATCGTTCTAGGCGGAACCGGCTTCACTATCACTCTCCTAGGTAGCTGGCTCTTCCCACTCATCTGACCGGCCACCTCAATCCCCCGGCCCTTCCAACTGAATGATCGCGAAATGCGCACCCTGCGGGTCACGCAACTGGCAGATGCGCCCTACCGCGGGAATATCCAGCGCGGGCATCTTGGCCTCCGCTCCCAACGCGCTGGCCTTCTCGATGATGGCGTCGCAATTGTCGACGGAAAAGTAAACCGCCCAGTTCGGCGGCATGGGCCCCCACTCGGGACGGATCTCCAACATGCCCCCGGCAAGGTCGTCGCCGTTTCGAAACTCGGTGTATTCACCGCCCATTGGGCTCGCCGACTTCTTCGCCGTCCAGCCAAAGAGCCCCGAGTAGAACTCGACCGCGGCCTTGGTGTCGCGAGTCAGTAACTCGTTCCAGCACAGCGCGAATGGCTCGTTGACGATGCCCGCACCGACATTCTTGTTCGCCTGCCACAGTGCGAAACGAGCGCCGGTCGGGTCTTGCACGACCGCCATGCGGCCCGCTTCCATCGCATCCATCGGAGGCATGATCAACGTGCCACCGAGCTCTGTTGCCTTCGAGGTGCTCTCATCCACATTGGCGACCGACGCGTAGCTCTGCCAGTGCGTCGGCACGCCCTGCTGCGTCATGTCCGCGCTGAGTTCATACAGTGCGCAGACGTCCTTCCTGTCTTGACGGAACATCGTATAGACGCTCGGTCCGGCGGGCATGTCCGTCGCCTCCCACCCGAATAGGCTCGGATAGAAATGCTTTGCCGCCGCGGTGTCGCTCGTGACGAGATCGGCCCAACAGAAAGTCCTGGGTTTGTACTCGGTGCGCTCTGGCATGGAAACATCCTCCAGCGGAAATTCTAGCCAATCACGATGACGTACGGGTTACAACTCTGCCTGCCCTAATTCAGGTGCCTAACCGCGAACAAGCTTCTTCTCGATCAACCCCAGCCCAAAGTCCGCGCCTAGCGCCATCAATGCCGCCGGGACCGCCCCGAGCAAGATCAGGTTCGAGTTAACCGTTTGCAGCCCGCGATAGATGAAGTCGCCGAGTCCCCCGGCCCCGATCAGCGTCGCGACGGTTGCCACGCCAACCGCCGTCACCGTTGCCACCCGCAGCCCGGCCATGATCGTGGGAGCCGCCAGCGGCAATTCGACCATCCGCAGGATCTGTCGGTCGGTCATGCCCATCGCCAGCGCCGCCTCGCGGACCGCCGGGTCCACCTGCTTGATCCCCGTATAGGTGTTGCGCACCATCGGCAGCAACGCATAGAGCACCAGCGCCACAATCGCCGAGCGCGGCCCGATGCCCCCGATGAACGGAAGTGGGATCAGGAACCCGAACAGCGCCAGGCTCGGGATCGTTTGCACCGTATTCGTGAAGCCCAGCACCCAGCGTTGGATCGTCGGCCGCCGCGTGAGCAGGATGCCTGTTGGGATCGCGATGTTTGCCGCGATGAGCATTGCCACGCCGACGAGCCAGAAATGTTCGCCGATGCGGGCGATGAGTTGCGGTTGATACTGATTGAGAATCTCAGAGAAGGTCATGCAAGGCTCTCCCGGAAGTCGACAACGTGTGGGTCGGGGCTTTCTCGGAATTCGTCAGGCGTCCCCATCCATACGAGACGGCCTTGGTCCATGAGGCCGATGCGGTTGCCCAGCAGCAGTGCCTCGCGCAGATCGTGCGTTACGAAGAGGATGGATTTACCCAGCGTTTCCTGCACCGACAAGAACTCGCGCTGGATGTCCGCCCGCGTGATCGGATCGAGTGCGCCGAAGGGTTCGTCCATCAACAGGACCGGCGGGTCGGCGGCCAGGGCGCGAGCGACCCCAACACGCTGCCGCTGTCCACCGGAAAGCTGGTCGGGATAACGCGATAGCACTTCGGTCGGCAGCCCGACTTTGTCGAGCAGTTCGCTGGTCCGCGCCTCGACGCGCTCCGCTTCCCAGCCTTCCAGCGTTGGGACGAGGGAAATATTGCGCGCCACGGTGAAGTGAGGAAACAGCCCGACCTCTTGGATCACGTAGCCGATGCGTCGCCGGAGTTGGATCGGGTCCCAGTCGGTCGTGCGCCGCCCCTCGACAATGACTTCGCCGCGCGTCGGCATCAGTAAGTGGTTGATGAGCCGCAGGGCGGTTGTCTTACCCGAGCCGCTACGCCCCAGCAGAACCACGGTTTCGGCGGCGTCGACCTCGAAGCTGAGATCCCTTACGAGAGTGGCGGTACCTACTTCGTAGGTAACACCGCATAGGCGTATGGGGACGTCGCTTGCCATCACACCACGCCACAAGTATTCATGGAATTCGACCGTAGTCGCCCGCCGTATCCCATTCGGGGAACGCCAAGCCGTGGGCATCGAAAACCAGCTCGCCGGCGCGAAGCGTCATAACGGCCTCAACCTTCTTGGTGCTGACCATCCGGCGGAGGTTGGCGTCGTTGAATCCGAAGACGCCACGGCGAACCTGTAGCAAAGCGACATCAGCGACTTTCCCTTTGCCCAGCGTGCCGACCTCCGGGAACCTTTTGATCGCTTGCGCCGGGCGGACGGTTGATTTGTAGATTGCGTCCTGAAGACTCATGCCGAAGTGCATGAACTTCGAGATGACGTTCGGCATGGCGGGCTTGGTCTTCACGATGCTGGCGTTGTGCAGATCGCTGCTGAGCGTATCGGGCGGAAAGCCGTGTCGCATTTGGTCGTACGCTGTCGGGAAGATGAACGCGCCCGCGCCGTGGCCGACATCGAAAATGACACCGCGCTCGCGCGCCTTCCACATCCAGGGCTGCATCTCGCGGGTGGCCCGGTCGACCATCTCAACCTGCCGGTCGCTGTTCATGTGGGTGTGAATATCGCCCGGCCGGAAGATCTTGAGCAGCTTCGTTTCCGTGTCGCGTTCCTGGTGTGTCAGGACCTGCATGTCGACGATCACCGGCGTGTTCGTGCGAGTGCCCGCCTCGATGGCGAGTTCCAGCGGAAGGTAACCCTTGCGCGAGAAGTGCGCAGTCTTAATGCCGACGATCTCGTTGGGATACTGCTCGATCTTTTCAGCGGTCTTGTCCGCGTTCATGTCGGTCGTATCGTTCTCGGCCCGCGGTCCGACCATGCCCTTGCCGACGATGTTGATGAAAGCGTAGACGCGCGTCTTCGAGCGGTCGATGACGGTTTCCTTGAACTCATCGAACGTCCGCCAACCGGAGCCGCCACAATCAGCGACGGTCGTCACACCCTGGGTGAGATGAGTATCGTCGGGCCAGATCCAGCCTCGGTAGCCGAAGACGTGCGCATGGATGTCGACGAGTCCCGGAGTGACGTAGTAGCCGGTTGCATCGATCGTTTTCTTCGCTTGCCCGGCGGGGATGTTCGCGGAGACGCGGGCGATGGTTTCGCCGGATACGGCTACGTCCATGATGCGGTCGATCTCATTCGCCGGGTCGATGACGTGACCGCCTTTGAGAAGGATGTCGTAGGGTTGCGCGAGGGCGGCCGAGGCGAAGATAAGAGCCAGGGGCCACAAACGCGCGAAGGTCATGGAGTCGGGATCTTCTGGTAGTCGCCCGCTGTGTCCCACTCGGGAAACGCAAGACCGTTCTGATCGAAGACAAGCCGGCCCGCGCGGATGGTGAGTACGGCTTCGAGTTTCTCGTTCGCCATCAGTCGACGCTGCGGGGCATCCGCGAAACCGAAGACGCCCTTGCTCAGCTTGAAGACAGCGATGTCGGCAACGCGGCCTTCGCCAAGCGTGCCGATCTCTGGGAACTTGTTGATGACCTTCGCGGGGCGCACGGTCGACTTCTCAATCGCGGCAGACAGCGTCATGCCGAAGTGCATGAACTTCGAGATGACGTTCGGCATGTCGGCCTTGGTCGTGAAGATGCTCCCGTTGTGCAGGTCGGTGCTGATCGTGTCGGGCGGGAAGTCGTCCTTCATGGCGTCGGATGCGACAGGGAAGACAAAGCTGCCGTTGCCGTGCCCCACATCAAACAGTAGACCCCGCTTGCGGGCTTCCCGCGTGAAGGGTTGCACCTTGCGCGTGGCGCGGTTGAGGATCTCGACCTGGTGGTCGCTAAAGGAGTGCGTCCGCAAATCTCCGGGTCGCATGATCTCGTAGATCCGCTCCATCGTGCGGTCGTACCCGGTGAGGATTCGCATGTCGATGATGACCGGCTTGTCGGAGAGACGTCCGGCCTCGACCGCGCGCTCAAGAGCTGTGTAGCCTTTCCGAGCGTAGTGAGCCGTCTTGATGCCGACGATCAGGTCGGGGTACTCGGCCATCTTGGCGGCGGTCTTTTCGGGCTCCATGTCAGCGGTGTCGTTCTCGGCCTCGGAGCCGACCATCCCCTTGCCGACGATATTGATGAACGAGAAAACGCGCGTGCGGGTGTGGTCGATGACCGTCTCTTTGAACTCGTCAAATGTGCGCCAGCCCGAACCGCCGCAGTCAACAACGGTCGTGGTCCCGGTGACGAGATGTGTGTCGTCAGGCCAGAGTGAACCCGCATAGCCGAAGACGTGCGCATGCAGGTCGATGAGTCCCGGCGTGACGTAATAGCCGCTTACGTCGATGGTTCGTTTGGCCTGATCGGCGGGAATGTCTTTGGCGACGCGAGCAATCTTGTCACCCGAGACGGCGACGTCCGCCACGCCGTCGATGTCGTTGGCGGCATCAATGACATGACCGCCTTTGAGGATGTAGTCGTACTGCTGCCCTAAGACCGGGCAAGCGAGAACGAGGGTGAGTAGGAGGACCGTGAGCCGCAATGACATCTCGGACCTCCTAGCGGAAGTTGCTGTACGGGCCGGCGCTGCTCCACTCGGGCATGGCGATGCCCTCGGCGTCCCAGATGATGCCACCCTTGCGAATGGTCATCATGCAACGGATATTCTTGTCCGCGGTGAGTTTGCCGTGACCGGAATCAAGAAAGGCGAACTCGCCCTCTTCGATCTTGAGCACGGCGATATCGGCGATGCCGCCTTCATCGAGCCTACCGAGATCGGCGCGGCGAATGGCCTTGGCCGGGTTGACGGTGACCCGCTCGATGACCTGCTCAAAGCTCAAGCCGATGTTGAGGAACTTTGACATGACGTTGTTCAGGTGAGCGCGAGGCAGCATGATGCTGCTCTTGTGGATGTCGGTCGAGATCGTATCCGGCAGGAAGCCCTGCTTGATTGCGGGGACGGCGATGCGGAACCAAAAACTGCCCGAGCCATGGCCGACGTCGAACAGGACGCCGCGTTCGCGGGCTTTCCACATATAGTCCTGCACCTTCTTGTTCTCGTCGAGCTGCGGTGTGAGGCGTCCGTAGAAGTGCGTGTGGATATTGCCGGGCTTCATGTGTTTGAGGATGAGCTCTTCGTAGCCGCGGCCTTCCTTCGGATGGAAGTCGACCATCAGAACGCTATTGCTCATCTCGGCGGCTTTAACCGCGCGATCGACGGCTTCCCAATCCGTCGGCTGGTAGTGGGCGGTCTTGATGCCGACGATGTCGTCCGGATACTTCTTGACCATGGCGACGGCGGCATCGACATCCATCTGTGCAACGTCGTTCTCGACGCCTTTGCCGTACATACCGGCACCAACAATATTCAGAAATGCGAGTAGGCGGACGCGCGCCTTGTCGATCGTTTCCTCTTTGAACTTCTCGAAACTCTTCGCTCCGGAACCTCCGGCATCCACGGCCGTCGTCACGCCGTACCGGAGAGTATTGTGGTCGGGATTGAGGTTCAGCCAGGCGCCTTTCTGGTCGAAGTGTGCGTGGATATCGATCAGGCCGGGCGTGACGTAGTACTCGCTGAGATCAACAACTCTCTTCGCGCGCGATGCCGGCAGGTCCTTGCCGATCGTGTGAATCTTCTCGCCGATGATCGCAATGTCGAGGCGGCCGTTGCGATTGTTCTGAAGATCGACAACGTGGCCGTTCTTGAGCAGCAGATCGTAGATCGTCGTATCAGCGACATCGGTCTCCTGCGCCGCGAGCGGCAGAGTCAGCGCGAATAGCAGTGTGAGGATGAACTTCTTTGATGACAGCATGATGTGTTTCTTAACCTTCGATCTTTCAAATGCCCATGGCGGACCGGTACGGTATCCCTCTACGGGATTCTCTCGTACTCTCCGGCGGTATCCCATTCGGGGAAGCCCAGCCCCTTTTCGTCGAAGACCAGCTTGCCGGCCCTCACGGTCAGGATGGCGCGCAGTCTCTGCTCGGTCAGTTTCTTCTTCTTCCAGGAGTCGCCGAACCCGAAAATGCCCTTCTCCAATTCGAGCACCGCGATATCGGCCTCTTTGCCTTCGCCGATGGTCCCGATCTCCGGGTACTTGCTGATGACTTGAGCCGGCCGCGCAGTCGAACGGAAGATGACCTCTTGGAGTGGCATACCGAGCGCGAGCATTTTCGACATGACGTTCGGCATGTCCGCCTTCGTCGTGAAGATGCTCGAGTTGTGTAGATCGGTGCTAATCGTGTCGGGGTAGAACTTCTGTTCCATCGCCTTGTGTGCCGCGGGCCACACGAAGCTGCCGCTTCCGTGACCGACATCGAAGAGCCGGCCCTTCTTGCGCGCTTCGTACATGTAGGGCTGTATCTTGCCGGTGAAGCGGTTCACGATCTCAAGGTGACGATCGTTGAACATATGCGTGTGGATGTCGCCCGGCCGAAAATACTTCAGCAGCTTGGTTTCGGTATCGCGGTCGTTGCTGGTGAGGATGCTGTTGTCGACGATCATCGGCACGCCGGCCAGGTTGCCTGCTTTTGCGGCCTGCTCGAGGTTGTAGTAATCCTTCCGTCCGTAGTGGGCACACTTGATGCCGACGATCAGGCCGGGGTACTCCTTGATCTTGGCCGCAAGCTTCTCGTGTTCCATGTCATCGATGTCACTCTCGGTGCCGACCATGCCTGCGCCGACGACGTTGATGAACGAGAGCACGCGCGTCTTCGAGCGGTCGACAACGGTTTCCTTGAAGGTTTCAAAAGTACGCCAGCCTGCGCCGCCGCAGTCCACAACGGTTGTCGTCCCGGTAAGAAGATGTGTGTCATCGGGCCAAAGCCAGCCCGAGTATCCGAAAACGTGAGCGTGCAGATCGATGAGGCCCGGCGTGACGTAGAGGCCGGTGGCGTCGATCGTCTTCTTTGCTTGATCGGACGGAATATCCTTGGCGACGCGCGCGATCTTGTCGCCTGAGACCGCGACGTCCATCACGTCATCGATCTCGTTACCGGGATCGATGACGTGGCCGCCCTTGATCAGCAGGTCGTATTGTTGTGCGGATGCCGCCCCGCCGAGCAGCAGGAACGCGATGGCGGCTTGAAGCCAAATCGGATTGAACGCGAAACGAAAACGAGACAAACGAAGTTACCCCCGGAGCCCTCCACGATACTACATGAGGTCAATGGACAGGGACTCGCGCAGCCACGATTCCCCCAAACATGTCCAAGCAATCGGCCGGCAAGAGAACCTCCAGGGAGGCAGGAGAACATGCACGCCCGAAAAAATGTGCGCAAGAGATGCGCGGTGGGTTAGAATTGTCGCGTGGGGGCAGTAATACCCTCGGGTACCTATTCGCGGTCTCAAGTACGCCGGATCCTCAAGATCCGGGAAAACCGCCTGCGTTCATTTGAGCGCAATGGCCTCTACGAATCTCCTAATCAGTTCGGCTTCTCTGACCTCGTTGCGCTCAAAGTATTGCAGCGCTTGCGGCAGGACCGCGTCCCCGCCAACCGTATTAAGGACTCACTCTCGTCGCTGTCGCGCAAGCTACCCGGGATCGAGCGTCCGCTTTCGCAACTGAAAATTGTACCGGAAGGCCGCCGCGTCGCCGTTGAGTTGCCGAACGGCCGTATGGAGGCGCTCACCGGACAGATGTTGCTCGACTTCGAGACGCCCCGTCCCGTGGCGCCGCTTTCACACACTGCCGGCCGGCCGATGGTGGAGCGCCTGCAGGAAGCGGAATCTTGGTTCCGCCGCGGACTCGATCTGGAACAACAGGGAGCTGACGACGACGCGGCGATCGAGGCTTACGGGCACGCGCTTGAGCTGAACCCCGAGGCCGCTGGGGCGTGGGTGAATATCGGGACGCTACGCTACCGGCGCGGCGAACTTGAGCAGGCCGAGCGTTGCTACCGGCAGGCGCTCAGCTCGTCACCGAACTATCCGCTGGCGCACTTCAATCTCGGTAACATCTGCGAGGAGTTGAGCCGCTTCGACGAAGCGATCAATCACTACAAGCTGGCCTTGCGGCTGCAGCCCAGCTACGCCGATGCTCACTACAATCTTGCGCTCGCCTTCGAGAGACGCGGCGAGGCCATGCGAGCCGCCAAGCATTGGCGCGAGTACCTACAGCTCGATTCGACAAGCCCTTGGGCGCGGATCGCCCGCCAGCAACTTGGCGTTCTGCTGCAAATCACGCAGGGTGGGCGGCAAACCGATAACGCGGTCTAGCCTCGGTTCTTCCCCTACCGGCCCGTGTCTAAAGATGGATGGCGCTTCTTCGGTGACTGCCACCTTTTTTCGCCCGCTGTGATATCAACGACTTGCCAACATGCCGTCCGGCAAAAATGGGCTGGCTGTCACCAATAGCACACTTCTGACACGGGCTACTAGGGGACGACGATTCGTAAGATCCTCGTTTCGGTTGTGATGCGGTCGAGCAGATCGTCTCCCGAGACAAGCCGTCCGAAATTCGTGTAGCGGCCTTCCCACAACGGCTGTGGCGAAAGGCAGATGAAGAACTGGCTGCCCGCCGAATCTTTCTCGCCCTCCGCCATCGCCAGGCTTCCTCGCAGAAATGCTTCATAGTGAATCTCGGTGCGGACCGTATGACCGGGCCCGCCCGTACCATCGCGATCGCCCGACTTGGCATAGACACCAGGGACTACCTCGCCGAATCGTTGTCCGTCATAGAAACCCTCGATAGCCAGATCGACAAAGTTCTCAGCGGTAAGCGGTGCGTTGGCGTAGTCGAGACGCAGCTCGATCAACCCCACCGATGTCTCCATCCGTATGAGGCGGCTGCGTGATCGCGCGAGTTCCTGGTAATCGTCAGGCTCGCGGGTCACTTCAATGGCGCCGATCTTTTCGTCGTGGCTCTCGTTGAACACTGTGCGCAGATAGCGTACGGCGCGCTTCCGCACCAGCCGGTCAGGATCGTCCAACGCTTGGAGCAACAACGCGCGGGCGCCGTCGCGGTCCTCCGAACGGGCCGCCGCGTCAAGCGCACTCGTCCTCAAGTCGGTTTCATTCGCTTCGAGGCCACGTTCGTACAGCACCCGACACCTTTCCAGCGGGGGCTCCGCGGCGAGCCGTAAGGCGATGGTCACGACGCGCGCGTCTTCGTGAGCCAGCGCCTCATCTAACAACGCTTCATTGTCGGGAGCGGTTCGGGCGAGTAGCCCGGGCAGGATCTTCGGCTTCACCGCGGCCAACTCTGGGTCGTTCGACCGCCACAGGCCGAGCAAGAACGGAACGGCGTCTTCGGACTTGCGCAGCCGCAAAGCATCCAACAACGTTTGCAAGCCCGCGCCCTGGTAGCGGGCAGGCAACTCGGATCCCTCCGGCAGTACCGCGAAAACGCCCAGCCGCGCCAGTGCTGACTCGGCGTGTAGTGACAACAAGCGTCCCTCGTCGAGCAACGATTCGAGCAACGGGCGCGCACGGGCATCACCGAGTCGGCCCAACGAGTCCACCGCGACGGCGCGGACATTCTCATTCGCGTCGCCCAGCGCTTTCACGAGCGTGTCGAATACTTCGGGCTTTTCCCTCGCGGCCAGGGACGCGAGAGCTTGCAGACGGACTTTCGGGTCTCTGTCGTTCGAGATCTTCGTCAACGCGGCGAGCACCTGCGCCGACGGCTGGGCCCGCCCAAGGCCGCGTACCGCTTCGATCCGAATCGAAGGGTTGAGGTCTCTGGTGAGGTTCAAGAATGACCGCGTCAACTCGCCATCAACGTCAGCGCGCAGATCCAGAAGCGCGCGTGTCGCGGCCCAGCGTACTTCCTCATCGTTGGAACGGCGCCGCGCGGCAATCCATGGGATGAAGTCGCGACTCCTCATCCGCACCAGGGCCCGCATCGTTACCGCGAGCGGGGCGGGCGTCCGTGTGATGCGGTCCGCGGCGGCTTCCCAGCGCAGCTTTCCCAGCGCTTCGACGCCATGTTCGACAACCGTTCGTTCGCGATCATCGAGAGCGGCGATGAGAGCGTTGGCGGCCTCGGCGCGGGGTGTCCGGCCTGTTTCAGCGACGGTTTCGCTGTCTTCCATCTCACCGATCGCGAAGGCCGCCGCGGCGCGAACACGTGGTATCGGATCTCGCAGCGCTCCGATCAGGACATCGAGCGAATCGGGATTGCCGATCCGGCCCAGCGCGAGGCACGCCCGCGCGCGGTGCTCGGCGACGGTGTGTCGCAGTTGGTCGAGCAGCCAACCGTCGACCACACGACGGTCCTCGCGCTGCAGGAAATCACCTTCAATCAGGTGCGGGGGGCGTGTCAGCATGAGCCAGCCGACCGCGATGCCGAATAACACCATGCAAACGCTGAGGTACTTGAGTTCGTGGCGCTTGACGATGTCGATCATACAGCCGCCATCCTAGCAAAGGCCGTCGGAAACTTCGGTTCGTTAGACTGGATTCTCCAAGGGGCCTCGCTGATGCGCATCCAGATTTTTTCCGACATTCACAACGACCTGAAGCAGCTCGAACGAGTGGCTGCCGTAAGCGCGGATATCTACATCGCGGCCGGTGATCTAGTCACTTGGGCGCGGGGCCTCTCCGATTGCGCGAAAGTCCTCAAACCGCTCGGCGAGAAGTTGTGGGTGCTGCCAGGCAACCACGAGTCCGCCGACCAGATCGCGAAATTTTGCGAGGACTACGGCTTCCGCAATTTTCACGAACAGGTGTTTGAGGTCGATGGATGGCACTTCGCCGGGCTGGGTTACTCGAACCGCACGCCGTTCAGCACGCCGGGAGAGTTCAGCGAAGAGCAACTCGCCGAACGGCTCGGGAAGTTTGCGGGCCTGTCACCGATGGTTCTGGTATGTCATGCACCGCCCGCTGAGACGGGTCTCGACGGCGTCAAGCCCGGTGAACATTTCGGAAGTCCGAAGGTCCGCGAGTTCATCGAAGCCGAGCAACCGAAGTACTTCTTCTGCGGCCATATTCACGAAGCAGCGGGTAATGAAACGAAGATCGGCAAGACAACGGGGCGCAACGTCGGCAAGCAGGGGTATCTTCTGGAGCTTTGAAGAATCGCGGTCCGTCAGCGAAGGGCCTCGTGCAATAGCCGTCCGTCTGCCTCGGGTTTCAATGTAGCGCCCAGCATCTTCGCCAGCGTCGGCGCTATATCTTCAGGCCCCGCTGTTTCGTTGAAACGGCCTGACGGAATTCCCATGCCAAGAAAAGCCACCGGTACGTGCCGGTCGTAGTCATACGGACTGCCGTGTCCCGTGCTGCCCTGCGACCGGTGAACGTAGTGGTTCCTCTTGAGCTGCACGATCAGATGCTGGCTGCGCGGCGGATAGAACGAATTGCGGTACAGCGACTCCATCGGGTCACCGGAAGGCTTCCCCTTCAGGTCCGCGTGGCGATATACCTTCTCGACCATACCCGTCGCGAGGATGGCCTCGCGGCCGAGGGTTTCCGCCTCGGCGCGTGTGATGCCCAAAGCCCCAAGCCGCTTGAGATCGAAGTGGATGTGCGGCGGGTCGAAGTAGGCGACCACGTTTCCGGCGTCGGGATGCTTCTTGTTGACGGCCTCGTTGACCGCATCCGGAATGAGCGTTTTCGGGAACCGTACCGCGGGAGTGCCTTGTTGCGCGAGATACTCAACGAGAGGCAGCACGCCGTGGTCGGCCGTCAACGCGATGACGGTGTTGCCCAGACCGACTCGCTCATCCAACTCGTCGAACAAGCGGCCGAGTACGTAGTCGAGCCGCAGAAGCTGATCCATCGCTTCCTGACTGAACGGCCCGAAGTCGTGCCCGACCCGATCGACACCGGCGAAGCTCACGGCCAACAGGTCCGAGGCATCGTCGGCACCGAGCTGATGGCCCTCGATTGCCGCAAGCGCTGCCGCCAAGACGATCTCGTCGCCGAGCGCTGAGTTCATGACGTCGTCGTAGAACTCGCGATCCGGCGGGCTTCCACGGAAATGGTGCGGGAAGACTCGGTCGCTGCCGTACTTCTCGCTCGGGAAATCATCTTCCCGCGCGTACTGCTCATAGAGCGAACGGTCTTCGAGAAAAAGCTTCCATACCTCGCCATAAAAACTATCAAGGAGATTACGTCTGTTGAAAGTTTCAACCCAGGCGGGAGCCGCTGCGTGATAGTAGCTGCTCGTGATGAGGCAGCCGCAATCGGCCGAGATCCAGTACGCGCCGTCCGCCTTGGCACCGGTCAACAGAATGGCCGAGCGGTCTTTCAGTGCGACGCCAACGACCTTGCTATCTGGATGCGTCTTCTTGAGTCGGTCGCCCAGGGTCGGCGCTTTGAGAATGCGTGGCGACGATGAGGCGCCGGTGCCCCCGACCGCTGTCTCGTCAGGGTCGACGACGGCCCCGACGCGCTCGCCCGCTTTCGCGTCGTAGAGATAGTTGGCGGTCACCCCATGCGCGGAAGCATGTCGCCCGGTCGCGATCGTGGCATGCCCGGGCGACGTCAGCGTGATCGCTTGCCGAAACCGCGCATTGGTGAAGATGGCCCCTTCGTCAAGCAGCTTCCGGAAGCCGCCTTTGAACAGATCGTCGAAGCGCGTGAGGTAGTCGTAGCGAAGCTGGTCGATCACGACCAATACGACGAGTTTGGGGCGAGGTGAAGCCGGCTCACTCGCCGCGATGACTCCGCTCGCCAGAACGCCCAGCAGCGCGCACGCCGCCAGGAATCGGCTCATTCGGCTTTATCTCCGTCAGCCTCGGAATCGGCATCTTCGGAGCCCGAGTCCTCCGGGACGCGCGCCGCCTCGATCAGTCGCTCGGCCTCATCCTTGTAGGACGAAAACACCTTGACCGACACGCGGCCGACCGGCATTTCGAGCACGTTCTCGCGAACGATCAACGACTCGATCCCCGACGATTCGAGCAAGCCGTGAATCGACTCAGCCTCGATTTCGGCGTCGTGGTGTCGCGAAGAGAAGATGGTCACAAATTCGTCAGTTAGGTCGGGCACGGGTTCTCCTGGTCCGCCCACAGGGCGGTCATGTCTAACCCCTACAAACGGCGGGTTCTGTTCCGTCGCTCAGTATAATCCCGGAAGGTTGAGGTCGATGCCGAATTCGCCCACACAAGCCGAAATCGACGCTGAGCGCAAGAAGGTGCGGCGGCTGCAGTTCATGATGTCGATGGTGCTGAACGTGATCGGCCAGCAGGACTCGATGCCAGTCGAGGAAGCGAGCGAGTTGATTGCGTCCGCGCGCAAAGCGGCATTGACCCTGTTCCCGGGTAAGGAACTCGCCTACGACTTGCTCTACCGTCCGCGGTTCCAACGTTTGATCCATGAGAAGTACGGCTTGCAATAGGGCGCTGGGCGGTACTTCCCGGCATGGACTCCGGTTGACACCATCCTGCAAAAAGTGTTCCTATTGCGAACGGCGGATCTAGTCCGCCCGAAGGCGAGGAGCAACCCGATGGACCGAAGACAATTCATCGCAGTAGGTGGTACCGCCGCCGGCGCGGCGACCCTGGCGGGCTGCAGTCAACCAGCCGCCAATGGCGGCGAAGAGCCAGCCGCAAAGAAAGAAATGAAGCCGATGCGAATGCACGTTGGCACGCAGCGCGGACCGACGAATCCGGAGATGCTGCAGTACTTCAAGCGGCACGGGATTAATCACATCGTGGGCTATCCGCCGCGGCCTCCCGCTGATCGCGGCTATTGGCTCGACGAAGAAGTCGTGCAGACGCGCGAGATGTGCGAGAAGCACGACATCGAACTGGAAGTCGTCGCACTACCGTTCCTCAGCTCAAGCCACATCGACCGTGAGAAACGCGGCGCGATCATGATGGCCGATTCGCCCGAGCGCGACCGCGATATCGAGCACATCCAGAAGATGATCATCGCTTGCTCGAAGGCGGGCGTCGGCATCCTCAAATACAACATGAGCCTGCTCGGCGTTCTGCGCACCGAGCGGACGCCCGGCCGAGGCGGCTCCACCTACAGCACGTGGGACATCTCAAAGGCAAAGCCCGACCCGCCGCTCACGCGCGCCGGTCAGGTCAACGAAGAGCAGGCTTTTGAACGCATCACGTATTTCCTCGACCGCGTGATCCCTGCCGCCGCTGAGTACAAAGTCCATATGGCCTGCCACCCGCATGATCCGGGCGTGCCGCCGGAAGGATATCAGGGAATCAACCGCGTGCTAGGTACGCCTGAAGGGATGTACAAGTTCGTCTCGATCCAGGACAGCCCCTATCACGGCATGAATCTTTGTCTTGGTTCGACGGCGGAAATGCTGCACGATCCGGACAAAGAGATCCACGACGTCATCCGGACGCTGGGCAACAAGCAGAAGATCTTCAACGTCCACTTCCGCAATATCCGGGGCGGTCGCGACAACTTCCAGGAAGTCTGGCCTGACGAAGGCGACATGAACATGGTCAATATCGCGCGCACGCTCTGGGAAGTGGATTACCCGCACATCGTGATGCCTGACCACATCCCGAGGCACGAAGACGACCCGAATGGCCGACAAGGTTTCGCATTCTCCTATGGTCACATCATCGGGATCTTGCAGTCGCTACAGACGATGGGCTAGCGCTAAGGCTTGTTCGGGCGCGGATGCTAGAATGAGCCGATTTTGTAGGGCTCGTTTGCCTTGAAGAAAGTTCAGCAATTTTTGCCGAAGGTCTACCGCGATGTGGTCTCAGACCCCATTGCGGACGAGGACCTTGTGCTCTCCTATTGGGCTTCGACCGTGGGGGAGGTCATCGCCTGCCGAACCCGTCCGGTGGGAGTGTTCGGCAAAAAGTTGTTCGTCGAAGTGACCGACTCGTCATGGCTGAGTGAGTTGCGGGGGTTGAGTTGGCGGATCTCGCGACAACTCAACGACGCCGTCGGTCGGCGGGTATTGTCGGATATTCGTTTTCGATTGGCACTAGTTCAAGGAAAGCCTCTGGCACGGGCCATCAGCCCGAGCGTCACGGATACCGCCGGTGCGGACGAGGCGGACGAGATCCACGACCCGAACCTGCGGCGCATCTTTCGCGTCCACCGCAAGGCGGCCGGGGAAACGAATCATTCATGAAGATCACCGAGAAGGAAGTCCGTCGTATCGCCCATTTGGCCAACCTCGAGTTGAGCGAAGACGCCATCGCGCAATACAGCAAGGACATGGAGCAGATCCTGACCTACGTCGACAAGCTCAACGAGTTAAACACGGACGATGTCGAGCCGATGACGCAGGTGATCTACGACGGCAGCGAAACATCAACCATGCGGGCCGACACGCTGGGGCCGTCGTTCGAGCAGGATAAGGCACTTCGCGAGGCTCCGCTGGCGGGAGCCGGACACTTCAAGGTTCCGAAGGTGATCGAGCGCTAGCTCCGGGCGGGCTCTTCCTGCTTCTTTGTTCCCGAATCTACGTTCGTTGGATAGATGGATAACTACAAGACACTCACGATCGACCAGATCCAACAAGGTCTGCGCTCCAGCAGCTTCAGCGCCAAGGAGTTGGCGCAGGAAGCACTACGGGTTTCCGAGGCCGAGAACGGGCAATACGGCGCGTTCCTACACTTCTGTCCCGAGCGAGCCATCGCGGCGGCCGAGCGAGTCGATGCCGACCTGGCTGCCGGCAAGGAACTTGGTCCGCTTGCCGGTGTGCCTGTCGCCGTCAAAGACGTGATCATGACCGAGGGCGAGCGGACGACTTGTGCTTCGCGCATCCTCGAGAACTACGTCGCGCACTACAACGCGACCGCCGTCGAGCGGCTTGAAGAAGCCGGTGGCGTGATCTTCGGCAAGACGAACTGCGACGAGTTCGCGATGGGCTCGTCGAATGAAAATTCCGCGTTCGGTCCCGTTCGCAATCCTGCCGCGCCGGACCGCGTACCAGGCGGATCGAGTGGCGGATCGGCTGCGGCGGTCGCCGGCGGTTTCGCTCCGGTTTCACTCGGCTCCGATACCGGCGGATCGATTCGCCAGCCTGCATCCTTCTGCGGTGTCGTCGGCGTGAAGCCCACCTACGGGCGCGTGTCCCGTTATGGGTTGGTGGCGTTCGCCAGTTCGCTCGATAACATCGGTCCTTTTGGCCGGACCGTGAAGGATACGGCGACTGTGTTGGATGTGATTGCCGGACACGACGCCAACGATTCGACCTCAGCCGACGTCGAGGTCGCCGACTATTCCGGTGCGCTCGGCGGCGATGTCAAAGGTCTGAAGATCGGCGTCCCGAAGGAGTACTTCGCCGAGGGTCTCGACGCGGAAGTGCGGGCGCGTATCGAGTCGGGGCTGAAGCTGCTTGAGTCCCAAGGTTGCGAGATTGTCGAGATCAGCCTGCCGCATACCGAATACGCCGTCGCCACCTACTACCTCATCTGCACGGCGGAGGCCAGCGCGAATCTAGCGCGCTACGACGGGGTGCGCTACACGCGGCGCTTCGACGATCCGGAGACGCTTGACGAGATGTACGCGAAGACGCGCGGCGATGGGTTTGGCGCGGAAGTCACGCGGCGGATCATCCTCGGCACCTACGTGTTGAGCGCGGGCTACTACGACGCCTACTATCGCAAGGCGCAAAAGGTGCGCGCGCTGATCGCCGCTGATTTCAAGAAGGCCTTCCAAACCGTCGACGCGATCGTGACCCCGGTCTCGCCGTTCCCCGCGTTCAAACTCGGCGCAAAGGTGTCGGACCCGCTCGACATGTACCTGTCGGATATCTATACCCTGACGAGCAGCTTGGCAGGCAACACCGGCATCAGCGTGCCTTGCGGCAAGACGTCGGAAGGTTTGCCGATCGGATTGCAGATCCTCGCCGACCACTTCAACGAAGCGACCATGCTCAAGCTAGGCGACGCCTTCGAACGAGCCGGCGGCTTCGAGATCGCCTAGCCGCACCTAACCTAGCCGCATATTGCACCACCTGACGCTCGAAGAAGCACGCCATAGGGCCGCCATGACATGGTTGTGCTTGCCGGCTGTGCTGGGCCGCGGGCTGGGCCTGCGGACGCGCTCCATGACGGGCTGTGAAAAAGTCGAGGACAGTCCACGGCGCGCCTCGTGCAGTCAAAGCGAATCAAGGACCTGCATGCTGGGTGCTTGGTACAGTCCCCATGTTCTTGTAGCCCATGACTGTCGCGGCTCTGCCCTTGCGTCGAGGTGTCTTGGTTGAGCCGCATACGAACGATCGTTGGTTCTCCGCACCGTTGGTGGCCCTGGCTGCGGTGTTGGCTCAACCCACTCCCTAGCGGTCGGGGCTCGGTGGTTTGTGGTCGTGATAGCGTTTCGCGCGGGGCCGAGGAGGGGAACAATCGGGGACCGTCCACGCTCTGTTGCTGTTGTGGGTCGGTGCGGTTGGGCGCAGGTTGGCTGTGCGGCGGGTGAGGGTGGGGTGGTTCGTGGTGCGGAAGTGGGGTTGGAGCTAGGCGGCGGCCTCCTGATTACTCGTCCCGGCTGGGTTTTGTGGGGCTGGATGGTGGATCTGGGTGTTGCCGGTGTGGATCGGGTTGTGTTCGCGGTCCGATGTGATTGTTGGCGAATCGCTCGGAGTGTTTGATTCTATTGAAGTTGCGGTAGATCGGGTCGGTTCGACGGCCTCGACTTTACGACCGACGCCGAGGCCATTGAGAAAGGCGCTCGCGCGGCGGCGTTTGCGGAGTTCGCGCAGTTCTTTCATGGTGTTCTGATAACGACGTCCGAGTTGTGCCTCATAACGGCTGAGGCGGTTGAGCGCGTTGGTGTGAGCGAGCGATCTGCCGAGTAGTTGATCCTCGTCTTTGTCGTGGTTTCGCGGATGCTCGGCAGCGCTGTCGCAGAGTTCGTTGATGACGGCCGCTTCGATGCGGGCGAAGCGTTTGAGCCGCCAGGTGATGTCGACGATTTGGTCGACGAGGGTTTCTTCCAGAGGAGTCGCCGGCTGGAGTTCTTGTTCGATCTCGGCGCTGTGTCGGTAGTAGTGGTCCGGGTTTTCGCCGGCTATGAGAGGGTCTTTGGCTCGGAAGCCGTGTTTTAGGGCATTGAGCGAAGTGCGTTTCTTGCCTTCGTCGGTGCGTGGTCCGGTTGAGCGTTGCGCGTTCTGTTTGTTGGCCTTCTTCTGTGCTGCTGTCGTCATTGGAAATCTCCTTGTGATTGATTTAGAGGGCCGACGGGGTGGTTGGTTCTCGCCAAGACGCAAAGACGCCAAGGAAGACCGGGCACACCTTCGGCCGGATTGGAGAGGATGACTGGAAGTTACGGCCTCCCCGGCAATAGTATGCACCTGGGTTAGCGGGTTAGCGGTAGTGGGCTAGAGCTAAGTGATTGAGGGGATGGGTGATAAATGTTTCTTGGCGTTGTGATCGCGATGAGGATGTCCGGAAGATCCGCAACTTCAGGGCCTTGCCGACCACACCATCGATACTGGGGTGATCGCCTGCGGATAGATATTAGGCGGTGTCCGACTAACCAGGAGAAACATCCGCGCCCGCATTCCAGACGTCTACGGTCTTTGAATCAAAGATGTGGACTTTGCACGCTACGCGACTTGCAATCCTCTCGATGTGCCGCTGGTCCCCTTCGGAGTACGCACCGATGTAGATGCTCCAGAGCTTGGGGGGAGTTTTGCTGCGCGGCTTTGCGGCGCGATTGATGGCATCGATGATGTGATCGTCGTACTCCCCGAAATTGAAGCCGAAAGAAACCAAAGACCCGTCAATGTTCGCGAGGCTCTCGTAGGCGTGTTCGAGGTATCGATTGTGGCGAATGTGAGTGAGCTTTTCGTGCCCGTTGCCCGCCGTAACGAATACCGGATAGTCACCTTGGTCGATTCGGTTCGTCACCTTCTGGATGAGGTAGTGCTTTGTGTCGTACTGCTCCTTGACGATGTCGATTCCCGTGTCGAAGAGAGGAAGCGCCCCATGGAGGTAGAAGATGTCCTGTTCTGCCTTGTGCTTTCCCCACCTAAGTTCCGCTGAGAAATCGGGGTCTTCACCATTGGCGAGTTCCTCTGGGTTCTCCAGGTCGCGACCGAATCCGTCGGTTGAACTCAGAGACTTGCTGCGCATTAGCACCCAATATAGGAGGAGATCGTAGTTGGTGGTGTAGATTGAACCACGTGTGTCCTGAAACAGCTTTAAGAAGGCTGCGCACGAGTCGAGTTTGACCTGTGGGATGGTGAAGACATGCTCTGGATGAAGCGCTCCAATCGCATCGACCATGCTCGTCTTGAGCTTTGTTCGGGCAGCGTCAAGCTGAGACTGAAACTTCGGGTCGGTGTCGAAGGCCCGGGCCAACTCAATGAAGTTCTCGAGCTGGTGCATTACTAGCTCGAAGTTCTTCGTATTTATGATTCCGAACAGTTTGGACAACAGGGCATCGTCCAGGGTCTCTATGAAGCCGTGCAGCGCGTTGTAGGAGAAGATCCCCGGGTCGTACGACATGCTGAAGCCGTTACCGAGGAGTAGGTGAAAACGTCTCGTCCGATTCGACTGGATCGCCTTTCGCACTTCGTCGAAGGACTCAAGTTTCATCTCCGCCGCGCCTGCCTAACTCCCGCTTGGGTTTGCCTGTACGGAACCTGTCCTCGGCGGCCTAGGACGAAGTCGCCGACCCTATCCCGGGCAGCAGCCATCTGTTTGCAGTGGCTTCCGTCGTGTTCCACAAGTCCCCTCCTGGTTCTAGGCCAACCGTCGTCCGGATAATCCTACCGCTCTTGCTATCAGCGCATCAATTATGACAGACAAATCTGACCTGGTCGCGAAGTGTCGACTACGCCGCCTTCCCGTTGCCCACCGTGTCAACTTCCGGCATGACGGTTGCCGTTCGCCGGTCGACCGCTATCCTAAGAGTTTGGACCTGAGTCGGCGCGACCCGCGTTCGACATTTACCCTTCCCTATGCACATTCGTAAGCTTCGTCTCTTGACGCCGGGGCCGACACCCCTGTACCCGCCCGCGGTCCGCGCCATGGCCGGCGCGGACATCCATCACCGCACCGAAGATTTTCGTGAACTCTATAAGCAGGTCCTAGCCGACTTGCAGTACTTCATGGGGACATCGAACGACGTGATGCTTTTCACCTCGTCGGGAACCGGTGCGATGGAGAGCGCTGTCTCGAACCTGTTCTCTCCCGGCGATAAGGTCGTCGTGGCGGTGGCAGGCAAGTTCGGCGAACGCTGGGAGCAAATCACGCGGGCCTTCGGTCTCGACGTACAAGTTCTCGAAGCGCCCTATGGCGAATCGGTGACGCCCGAACGTGTCGCCGAAGCGCTGGCGGCGGCCCCCGGCATCCAGGGCGTTTTTGTGCAGGCCACGGAAAGTTCGACCGGTGTCTCGCATGACGTGAAGAGCATGGCGAAGGCCGTCGGCAAGACGGACGCGATATTCGTCGTTGACGCCATCACGGGGCTCGGCACGAGCCAGTTGGATATCGACGGTTGGGGCCTCGACGTCGTGATCGGCGGATCTCAGAAGGCCGCGATGATCCCGCCGGGCCTGGCGTTCCTGTCGTTGAGCGCGAAGGCGTGGGCACGGATCGAGCCGCGCCGCCCGACCTATTACTACTTCGACCTGCTCAAGCATAAAAAGGGTGGCGAAAAGGGCGAGTCCCCGTGGACGCCTGCCACATCGCTGATTCTGGGCTTGGCGGAATCGATGAAGTATGTCCGTGAATTGGGGCGCGACAACCTAATCGAGAATGCCCAGCTTCTCGCGAAAGCGACTCGTGAAGCCGCCGTGGCTCTCGATCTAGAACTATTCGCGAAGGGCATTCCGGCCGGCGCGGTGACTTCGATTCGAGCACCCGAGGGTGTCAGCTCGAACGACATCGTCAAGCAATACAAGACCCGTTTCGGCGCGATCATCGCCAACGGCCAAGGCTCGATGAAGGGCGAGATCTTCCGCTTCGCGCACCTCGGCTATTTCGATTTTGCGGACTTGTTCGGGGTCATCGCGGAGTTGGAAATCATTCTTCGCTCGCTCGGCCGGAAGGTGGAGTTCGGAAGCGGCGTGAGCAAGGTACAGGAAGTCTACGCCGAGGCCTCCAAACTGTAGGTTGGACGGGCTTCGGCGAAGATCGGACAGTAGTAAACGGATGGGCCGGGCAGTACCATAACGTTCATTGACCCGCATCCGATGGTTTGATAGGATCGAGACTTCATCCTGGCGTTTCCGGCTCTCGCAGGCCGCTAGCTGTTTTAAGTCACTACCGACGAATGGAAAAGACCGCCCGCCAGTGGCTCGTCCTGGTCGTGTGTAGCGTTTATCTCGCTTGCACGCCTGGCCCAGGCACCCTGACCAAAGCCCCGAAGCCTCCTGTACAGGCGGCTCCGGCTTCTGAAGTCGACCCCGTTGCGTCCGACGTGGCGAGTCTGCCCGCGACCCAGGGCCCGAACCAAGCACCACCCGAGGCCGCCGTCCCCGCTGAACCCGAGGAAGGCAACCTCGCCGCCGCGGAGGAATATCCCACCGCGGCGCCCTCTCCTGATTTCACCGAACCGCTTGCCCTTGAAACGTCCTCACCCGAGCTCGCTGACTTGGCAGCCGGTGCGCCCGACGTTACCGGCGAAGCCGAGCAGGCCTCCGAGGAAGAGTTAGCGCTCATTGATGAGCTGAACGATGTCACTGTTCCGGAAGAGTTCGATTTAGAGGCGGCTCGCCAGCAAGCACTCAAAGACACTCAGTCCGAGCTGCCCGTTGTCTTGAACTCGCAGGTGGCCCAGTTCATCAACTATTTCACGAGCCGCCGCGGCAAGGGAACGGTCGTCCGAACCCTGGAGAGAGCGGGCGCCTACCGGGGCATGATTGAACGGATTCTTGAGGAAGAAGGCGTTCCCAAGGAGATGTTTCATCTGGCGCAGGCCGAATCCGGCTTCCGCCCCAAAGCCCGCTCCCGCGCCCGCGCCACCGGCATGTGGCAGTTCATGAAATTCCGGGGACGCCAGTACGGCTTGCGCCAAGACAAGTATGTCGACGAGCGCTACGATCCCGAGAAAGCTACTCGAGCCGCCGCCCGCCATCTGCTTGACCTCTACATTCAATTCGACGACTGGTATCTCGCCATGGCGGCGTACAACGGTGGGCCGACTCGCGTGAAGCGCGCGATCCAACGCACCAAGAGCAAGGACTATTGGGTTCACAGCAAGCGGAAATTCATCCGCCGTGAGACGCGCAACTACGTGCCGATCATTCTGGCGATGACGTACGTCGGGAAGAATCTCGACATCTACGACATTGAGATCAAAGATCCCGCGCCGCCGCTCGAGTACGACACCGTCGAGACAGATTCAGAAATTCATCTCGACCTCATCGCCGACATTGCCGGTACCACCGCCGAGACCATCAAACAACTGAACCCGGCTCTATTGCGCTCAGCAACGCCACCCTACTCCTACGACCTGCGCTTGCCCAAGGGATCGAGCGGAACGTTCTTGACGGAACTCAACGGGGTACCGAAGGACAAGCGTCTCGCTTGGCGGCGTCACAAAGTGGGTGATGGTGACTCGCTCGCTACGATCGCGACTCGCTACAAAGTCAAACAGTCGCAAATCCTAGCCCACAATCAAGTGCAGGACGACGGGTTCACGGCGGGTACTTGGCTCACGATTCCCACCGCGCCGACGAGACTTAGCTTCTACGGTTCATCGGGTGGAGGCGCCGGTGGTTTCCTCGAATCCGGTAGCGGGCGGTATCGCATTGCGCGCGGCGACACACTCGGGGCAATCTCCCGGCGCTTCGGTGCGTCGATTGCCAACCTCCGAGCGTGGAACGGTCTGTCGGGCAGCCGCATCGTTGCCGGACGGTATCTCATCGTTAAGTCGGCAGGCGTAGGTGGCAAGACATCTTCGCCAAGCAAGCGCCCTCCGACGAATGCGCGCACCTATCGAATCGCCAAGGGCGACACCCTGGGGACCATCGCGCGTCGCCATCGCATCAGCGTGGCACAACTCAAGGCTTGGAACGGACTGCGTAGCAACCGCATCCAGGCGGGCGGTCGCTTGATCGTGGGCGAGCAAGCAACCTCCACGTCGTCGGGCTCATCGGCGAGAGCCGCGAGCAGCCGTGCGCCTTCCACTGCCGCGGGCGGCAAGTACCGGATTCGACGCGGTGACAACCTGGGCGCAATCGCCACGCGGTTTGGCGTTTCCGTGACGGAACTCAAGCGATGGAATGGCCTGCGCTCAAGCAGGATTAGCGAAGGCAAGTACTTGGTTGTGCGTCCCGCTTCGAGCACGGCGTCATCGAACAGCCGTGCCGCGTCGTCGAGCGGAAGCAATGGAAGCGGGCAGCGTTACCGGATCCGACGTGGCGACAACCTTGCATCGATTGCGCGGCGGTTCGGTGTGGGCGTTGACGACCTCAAGGCTTGGAACGGATTGCGCGGGACGAAGATCGCGGCCGGAGATCAGCTTATCGTCAGCCAAGGATCCGTGATCTCTGAACCCGGGACACCGGAGCGCAATACCTCGGCTCCCGTTCGGGTGGCTGCTCCGAGTACGGCATCGACAGCTCGTTCGACGAAGGCCATCACCTACACCATCCGCAGCGGCGACAACCTGGGTGCTATCGCGGAGCGGCACGGTGTGACGGCGTCCGAGCTTCGGAAATGGAACGGCATGCGTGGTAGCCGGATTGCCGCTGGTGGAACGCTGAAGATCCATCCGGCGCAAGGTTCACGGTCCGTGACAAGTGCGGCCGTTCCGTCAACTCCGGCACCCGCGGCGCGGCGACCGGCAACGCCCGCGCCCTCGAACAGCGCCTACACGATTCGCCGGGGTGACAATCTCGCCGAAATTGCCAAGAAATTTGGTGTCAGCGTACGAGATCTCCAGCGTTGGAACGGCCTGCGAGGAACGCGCATTACGGCTGGCAAGACACTGGTCGTCAGCCAGACCGGCGCGACGAGAGGCAGCAGCAACAACACCACGACTCTTGCCTCCGCGGGCGAGAGCCGCTACCGCATCCGGCGCGGGGACACTCTCGCCGTTATCGCCAAGCGGTTCGGCGTTAGCGTCGGTGACCTGCGGCGCTGGAACGGACTGCGCTCCAGCCGTATCCGCGAAGGCCGTTACCTTACCGTCTCTCCGGCGTCCGGCGACGGCGGCTCTTAGCCCTCACCCCGCGAACCGTTCTGAAACTTTGGCGGGCCTTGCGGTGTCTCTAGTCAATAGCCTGTAAACGGCAGCCTAAGTAGGGTGCGTCTGAGGGGCGATGGGAGAGCGCAGATCAGTCCTAGCCTATTTGTTTCACTGCATGGCGCTGGTCCTGTTGGCGTCTGCGTCGCTTGTTTCAAATGCCGCCGGGCAGTCCATCACGGGCCGCGTCTTTGAGCGCGTTGGTTCTCGACAAGTTCCGTTGCGCAAGGCGCTGGTACTAGCGGGCTCGCCCGACGGCCAACAGACTTTCGCCGTTACGCGCACTGACTCCGAGGGGCGCTACTTGCTTGCGGGCGAGGTGGCCGGTCGTGTTCGGCTCAGCGCCTCGAAATTCGGATATCTCCTTGTCACGGCCGGCGGCAAGAAACAACCAGAGTTGAATATCAATTGCCTCGAAAGTGCCTGTGGCCCGTTTGACTTCGAGCTCGTCAAGGGAGGCATCGTGGCGGGCACCGTGGTCGATGATCTGAACGAGCTGGTTCAGAGGGCCTTTGTGTGGGCGCTCACGCCGGGTTCTGCGGCGACGGACGCCTCGCAATCACAAGGCGAAGGCCGAACGGATGACCGCGGCCGATTCCGCATCATTGGACTAGCCGAGGGAGAGTACGAACTGCACAGCGCGGTAGGCGGACGGCGCGGAGGCGATACAACGATCCGGGCAGGCCCGGTTCCGGTTGCTCTTGCCGCGGGAGAGGAAATCACCGGGATCTCGTTGATCCTCGACGAGGACTCCGGGGCGGCCTTTACCGTTTCCGGACGGATTGCCGGAGTGGACCTGTCGCCGGCGGGCGAGCACCGTCTGTTCATGCGTCCTTTGGAAAGGCGTCTTCAGGCCGGTCCCCGATTCGGTTCGCACATCTATCGGCTGGGGCGAGACGGCGTATTTGCTATCGAAGAGGTTCCGCCGGGTGAGTATGTTTTCACCTATATGCACCACTCACGCGGTGGCACGCTACAACGGTTATCGCTGGGAGTCGTCAAGGTTGAAGGCTCCATGCAGGGGCTCACTTTGCAGCCACACGATCCATCTGGTTTTCGCGGCCGTGTGGAAAGCGACGGCAGCGAACTGCCTAATCACGTCACCATCGCTTTCACGCGCACGGACCGTCGGGGCGGCGACCGGGCCGAAGCGTCGTTTCCGGGCTTCGCGTTTAGCGAGGCCGATCTGTTGCCGGGCACTTACAACTTGTCGCTGCGCCGCAAGAACCTATACATCAAAGAGGTGCGCATCGGAGATGAGACGGTGGGGCCACAGGGGCTCGTCGTGCAGTCGGGAGAGATCCGCGATATCACGCTACTCGTTTCGTCTGAGTTCGCTGTGGTGCGTGGAAGAGTCAAGCCGTCGCGCGAGCGCCGCGTGGATGAGCAGACGGCATCACACTACCGTGTTGGCCTCGAGGGTCCAGGGGGCATCGTTTCAGTGCAAACGGATCAGAGTGGCGCCTTCACGTTCGAGAAACTCATCCCGGGTGATTATCGGATCTGCGCTTGGAGTGACAGGACACATGCCGATGTGGGGCGCGACAAGTTGTGGGAAGCCGCCGGTGATGCTGTGCGCTCCTTTCCCGTTGATCCCGGCAGCGAGATCGAGATTGAGTTGACGGCCGTCGAATGACGAAACGTGATCCGAGGAGCGAGCGGTCCCGGCCATGGTGGTGGTCTCTCTGTGCGCGCGAGCTGCTTGTTTGCTTGGCGTTTGCCGGGCCTGGCTGGGCCCAGACCGGCGAAATCCGCGGCTCCGTCACGTCGCCCCAAGGCAACGAGCCCGTACGAAGCGTCGAAGTGAGTCTCGCGTCCGACAAATTCGCGGGACGTAGCTCGGCTGTTCGGCACAACACGCGAACCGGTTTCGATGGCCGTTTCCGCTTCACCGATGTCCCCCCTGGCGGCTATTCGCTTAGCTTCCGAAAAGACGGCTACGAGGCCGGTTCGAGTATCTCCGCCAGTGTTCTGATCGACGAGGCCGACCAGCCGCGCGCCGACCTACGCATTGAGATGAGACGCTCGGCGGCGATCTCAGGCCGGGTTCTGGATGCGGACGGCGATCCCGTTCCGCTTGCGACTGTTCAGCTCTTTGAGAGGCTTGCCGCGCAGGGGCTTTCGCGCCTGCAAGTCAAGGGCGGTGGCAGTACCAACGACCTTGGCGAATATCGCGTATCCGGGCTCGGTCCGGGACGGTACTTCGTCGCGGTGTTGCCGCTGAGCCTGCGCAGCCCGAGAGGCGTACGAGCGTTCGAGTTCTCCAACGTCTACTACCCCAACGCGGGATCGGTTGAGGAGAGCGAGCCGATCGCCGTGAGCTGGGGTACCGAACGTGAGGGTATCGATTTTCATCTGTCCCGCGCGATACGCACCTCGGTCGAAGGAGCGATCGTCCACGGTGAAACAGGACAACCTTGTCCGGCCTGTAATGTTACGGTTCTTGGTCCCGGCAACATTACTGTGGCCTCTGTTTCGCCCGACGAACAGGGGTTCTTCGCGGTGCGCGGGCTACACCCCGGCGAATACCGCTTGCTGGCGCAGACGACGGGCGGCGGGTTTCACGCCGAGGAGACAGCCCTTCTGGTTTCCCGCAAGGCTGTCGAAGTGATGCTCGCGACCTCGGCCACGCAGGACGTGATGGGCCGAATTGTCGCGGACACCGCCCCACCCGAGGACGCCGCCGAGGCCTTGACCCAAGCAATGAGAGTCCGGCTCATGTCGGAAGTCGGTGCTCCCAGCGGACGTCTCGCACGTGAGCCGACTCTCGCCGAAGGTGGAGGATTTCACTTCAGCAATGTCACGCCCGGTTCCCACCACGTGATCGTCCAAAGCCTGCCGAAGTCAGCCTACGTCCGCCAGATGCTCCTCGACGGCCGTCTACTGAAGACTCGGCGCATCTCCGTCCCACGGGACGCGCCGATCGAAGGACTCGAAATCCGCCTTGCGTTTGACGCCGGGGTTGTGAAGGGCTCCGTCAATGAGGATGACGCGCTGCGCTCCGGCACACCGCCTGGACTCGTCGTTCTGCTGCCCGACCGGTATGGGGAAGGCTGGCAGTTCGAGCGATTGGGTCGCTACCGTCCCGAGGATGGTGCTTACGAGATACCGGGGGTGCCGCCGGGCTCCTACGCCGTGTTCGCCATTCCGGCGGATAACCATTTTGACGTCGGCATCCCCGAGGATCTGAGCTATCTACGTGAACGTGGCCGGCGAATTCGCGTCACCGCTGGAGAGTCGGTCACCGCAGAAGCACCCTTCATTCCCGATCGGGAGTAGGGACAGGGCGGGTGTGTTGGTGGTGGGCCCTGTAGGATTCGAACCTACGACCTACGGATTATGAGTCCGCAGCTCTAACCGCTGAGCTAAGGGCCCGCTTGGTGGGCAAGCTTACACCCTCCTGATTCTACCCTGGACGCCCCTGTATAATATTTGGTTGTGCTTGCGGTGCGCGGTCGCGCGTCGCCGCGAGGCAGTATTGTTCAAGAACCAATCCGGTATATGGCAAGCGAAACCAAGATCCATCGCTGGGATGACATCGAGTATGAAGAACTCGGGCCCGCGATCGGACGCAAAGTGGTTCACAGCGATCGCATGACGCTGGCTCGTATCTATGTCAAAAAGGGGGGCGTCGTACCGCGGCACCAGCACGAGAACGAGCAAGTCAGCTACGTGCTCGAAGGTCGCCTGCGCTTCTACTTCGACGACCGCGAAGAGGTTGCCGCCGCCGGCGAGATGATGCAGATCCGATCTCAGGAGCCTCACAAGGTGGAAGCCTTGGAGGATTCCGTCGCGCTCGACATCTTTCAACCCGTTCGCGAGGATTGGCTCCGAGGCGAAGACCAGTATTTGAGGAACCCTACCGCTCCGTCATAGCGTATTAAGTATTTGGGGCAGGGCTCTGGTTGAGTCACCGCCCCCACTCGTAAGACTTTCTCTCCCAGAGGCGTATCCGTAATCAAGTAGTGCGAAAAAACAACGTTAAACCGGCTTTGAGACACCTGATGGGTATTGGGCGCGTGACGTGCAGCGTCGTTGGCGCAGCGTTGGTGATACTGCTCACCCTCGCTCCTACAGCGTCGGCCCAACCGACCTTCGTCAACGGTCAGGCGGCCCGCTTGGTGGTCGGCCAACCGACCTTCACCCGCCAGGCGCCGGTATCAAGTCGTGAGACGATCGGCGCGGCGTCGGGCATTGCCGTTGTCGGCAACCGTCTATTCATCGCGGACGGCAATGAGGTGGGCGCGACTCCACTTAACAATCGCCTGCTCATCTTCAACGATCTATCGAGCTTTCTCTACAGCCCTGATGAAGAGTTGCCCCAGCCGGGCGCGGGAGACGACAACTTTTGCCCCGTGTGTGTCGGCCTGCCGGACACCGTGCTCGGGCAAGCCGACTTTGACAGCTTCGGCCTGGGTCGACCTACTGGTTTCCAGAACGTAACGGCGGTTCACTCCGACGGTACGACTCTTGCCGTGGCCGACACCGACAACAACCGCGTTCTCATCTGGCGGACGATCCCCACCGTGAACGGGACCCTTCCCGATGTTGTGGTTGGACAGCCCGATTTTGAAGACGGGTTTCCACGGACTTCAGCTGCCGGTATGCGTGGCCCTCAGGGCGTCTGGATCGATAGCGGCCGCCTATTCGTGGCCGACACGATAAATGGCCGAGTCCTGATCTTCAACTCGATCCCGAGTTCCAACGGCGCCGCTGCTGACATCGTGCTGGGCCAGCCCGACTTCGAGTCACGGCCCGAACCCGACCTGACGCAGTCGAATCTCGAGATCAATGCCTCTACGATGCTTGATCCGGTTTCCGTCACGGTGACGAACGGCCAGATGTTCGTAGCCGATCTCGGTTTTAGTCGGGTCACGGTTTTCTTCAGCGTTCCGACGTCGAACTTCTTTCCGGCTGACGTCGTGATCGGGCAGATTGACGCCGAAACGTCGATCGCCAACGATTCCACCCAACTTTGTGAACAGTCAGAACCGCCCATCCCCTCCAATATCGCCGCCGACGAGTTTTTCAACGGCGCCGAGGGATGCGTGGCGACCGAGCAGGCGGAGACGTCCTGCAACGACATGGTCGACAACGACTGTGATGGCAGGACGGACGCGGTTGATAGCGTCGACTGTTGCACCGTCACCCAGGAAACCGAAACATTCTGTTCTGACGGACGGGACAACGACTGCGATGGGCAGATCGACTTCTTCAACGATGACGATTGCGGTCCGGCGTTTCCGGCGCGTTGCGGGGCGACGCTGCATTTCCCGCGATTCGCCCTTTCCGATGGCGAAAAGCTCTTTATTTCGGACGGCGGCAACGACCGTGTGCTGATTTTCAACGAGATCCCACAGGAACACGGCGCGACCGCGGACGTCGTATTGGGCCAAGCTGATTTCGAAAACATCGAAGAATCGACCGGCGCCGCGAGTTTGCGAGCGCCCGGCGCACTGGCCTTGGACGGCGAGAACCTCTACGTCACCGATCCGTTCACGCGGCGTGTCCTGGTGTTTACTCCGGCCGAAGATCAGATCGCGCAAGACGGACTCGTCAACAGTGCGGCTTTCCAGATTCCCGCGAACGGCTCCGTGTTCCTGTCCGGTGACCTGTCGGACGGGCAGCGAACCACCGTAGCCGTTGGGCCTCGCCAGTATCAGCATGTCGCGGTCGAGGGTGATTCCGCTCAGCAGGCGGCAGAATCGCTTCTTGAGCAGATCAACGCCGATCCTTTCTCCATCGTCACGGCAACCCCCGCGGTCGAGGGTGGAGAGCATGCCAGCGGCGCGCTCACGTTTGACGGTGAGGTGCAAGTTGGCGACCAAGTCACGCTCAATGTCGGTGACGAAAGCTATACCGTCGAGGCGCAAGCTGGCGACGAGCCCTTCGTAATGGTCGATCGCTTCGTTAATGAAATAGGGAACAATCCGAACTCGAGGTTCTTCGCGGTTAGAGATACCGCGGGCGACGTTCTGAACGTCTTACGCGTGGTGTTCCGGGATCTCGGGCCGGAAGGGAATAGCATTCCTTACTCCTTTTCTGTGTCCGCTGGATCACTCCTCACCGTTGAAGTTGAGGGCGACTTACTTGCCGATGGGGAACGTGGCTACGGCTTCCGTGTCTTCGCCAACGAGCCGGGCACCGTGGGCAACGGTATCACGATCTCGACGGCAACGGCGTTAGGCAGTTCGACGGCTCCGTCTCGTTCCGGGCAGCAACTCATCGGCGGGAGCGATGCCAGCGAGTTGCCTTTAGGAACCATCGCGACCGCGTTTGGTCAAGGTTTCGCCGATCAGATCTGGCAAGCGGAATCCGTCGACCCGAGCCTACCTACTGAATTGGGTGGTGTCCGAGTCTATGTGAACGGCGTGGCCGCGCCGCTGTTTACCGTTACGCCCGAGCAGGTCAATTTCCTCGTGCCCTTCGAGACGGTGGGAACCACGATCAGCGTTTACGTCTGGCGGCGGCATGATGACGGCACGACGACTGTCTCCGCGCCCCGCGCGGCTCAGGTTGCTCGCGCCTCGCCCGGGCTGTTTGCGTTCGCTGGACCGGAACCACGCCAGGCAATCGCCGTCCACTCGACCGGTGTCGCACAAGGCCGGATCGCGATCACGCAGGTTGGAACGATGGTCGCCGGTATCACGACCTCGATCAAGGTGGCGGGTAGGATCTACTCTCACGTCACCGTGGAAGATGACACGCCCGCGACCGTGCGTGACAGATTAGTGGCCGCAATCAATGATGCGCCGGACCCCGATGTCGTCGCTTCTTCCGCCACCGAGGGGTTCTTCTCAGCTCGCGCCAATATCACCTTGACCGGAGAGATCCAAGCAGGCGATCGATTAACGATCACAATCAACGGGCGGCCTTATGTCGTCATCGTAGAAGAGAGCGATTCACTTTCCGCCGTTCGCAACAAGATGGTTGACGAAATCAACCTCGGTCGCGGCGACCCGGAAGCTACAGCGCGGCGGATCGACGGTTTTGATCCCAGGGCGCCTGTCATGCAGGTCATAGCGCGGTCACTCGGCGAGGAGGGCAACGACATCACATTCACGGTCGGAGTCAGCGAGGGAGCGCTCCTGGCAGCGGATACGACCACAGAGGACGATGATGATGACACCGTGGATGGTGTCCTTCGGGGCGGCCAAACGCCTCCGGTGGTCCTGCTCACGGCTCGGTCAGCCGGGCGCGACGCGAATGACATCACTATGGAAGCCGAGACGAGTGATCAGGCGGTGATCACTCTTGCGGTCCGTGCGCCCACGCTGTGTTGCGGCGCTGAGCCGTTCTCGCTCATCACCCCTGAAAACCCGGCGGCGCCTGGTGAAGTGATTACGCTATTTGCCACCGGCCTGGGGCTTACCGCGCCGACTCCTCAGGATGTTGGTGTGAGCTCAGGGCAGCCCACGCCGTCGGGCCAGCTATTGAACGTGCCGTTCAACGCGGACGATTTCGTGTCGTCTCTTGTCAACGGACGCGCTCCCGTCATCCTGTTTGTGGGCCTGATGCCTGGCCAGGTCGGGGTCTACCAGATCAACATGCGGATCAACGAAGGCCTCGAAGATAATCCGGCAGCCTCCGTCGACATCCGACAGGTTCTATTCTTCAGCAACCTCGTTACGATCCCGGTCAAGAACATCCGGCCGCGCGCTGACGCCTTCTAGCTCTTCTGAATTCAAAGAAAACCGGGACAGCCTCGATTAGGACAAATTAAGGCGTCGCCAAAACGGTAACTAACTGATAACAAATTGGTTGGTTACAGGCCTTGAATTGTCGCCCGGATTAAGGCTGACTCTTCAGTGATGTCCCAACCAGATGCCCCAACCAACTTAGGATAAAAGAGTTATGCTCTTCTCGGCTTCACAGGACGCGCTTTAATCGAGGCTGTCCCGGTTTTCCCCGGTTTTTCGTCCTCGTGCGCTACGCCTTTGCGAAAATCTCCCGCATTCGCCGGGCGGCCAGCTCCTCGTCGCCGGGATCATTCATGAACACTGTGAACTGAACCCCCTGTTTCGGGTTGCCGGCAATGGCGACGCGAGGGTCGCCCGCCATGAGCTGTTCTTTGAGCTGCTTCGTGGTGATGTCGAGTTCCGCTTCGTCCCATTCAACAGCGATGCGATGGACGCGGCGTGTGCGTTCAAACGGGACCCGGCTTGTCCGCAGTCCGCGGATCTTCTTTAGCTCGCCTTCCAGCCGATTGGCCTGCTTCTGGGATTCCTTGTCGATGGCCTTGAAGTCGAGCTTGGCGTAGCGCTCTACCGCAAGCCACAGCGCAACCATCTCTTCGCGTCCAACCTTCATGGGGCGTCCGCTGGAGTTGGAGTGAGGGTTCGAGTTGGCCCAGGCCGCGCGAATGAGATCTTTGCGGCCGGCGAGCAGGCCGGAGCACTGTGGGCCGCTCATGTGTTTTCCGCCGCTGGCACAGATCAAATCAACTCCCAGCGCTCCGAGTTCCTGGATGTTCTTCCAGGGTGGCAGCATGTTGGCGGCGTCGACCATGACGGGAACTCCCGCTGGTTTCGCGATCTTGAGCACGTCGGCGACTCCCACGTGATTCATGTCCTTCCACTTCCAGTCGCCCGTTGTGCCTCCCAGCATGTAGATCATCGCCGTCTTTGGGTTGATAGCCTTCCGGAGTTGCTCCGCTCCTTCGACCTCGACAATCTTCACGCCTGCCGTGCGGACCGCGTGGTCGTAGCCATTGCGGTGGATCTTCTGGATGATGACCTCGGACTTCATCCCGGTGATGTCAGGAAGCTGTCGGATGTTCTTTGAATCTTCCCCGGCAACGCAGGCGTAGGTGCCGATCGCGATGGCTCCGGCCGTGCCAGTGCTCACCATGGCATCGTCACTGCCAACCAGGTCGGAAATGCGTCGGCCGATCGCATCCTGCAACTCTTCGAGGACGACATAGTGGCGCGCCGCTTCCGCCTGGGCTTCGAATAGCTCTGGGGCCTGCTTCGAGGCGCCGATCGTCGTATAGGTGCCCTGAAAGTTGACGACCGGGCGGATACCGAGCTCACCGTAGATGTCCCGCTTGCTTTTGCGAGCCCCCGATGCGGAAAAAGGCCACAACCCGGCCAGCGATCCCAAGCTCGCACCCTGCAGGATTCTTCGTCGTGTGGTGGAAATCATGTCATCTGCCTCGGCCGTCATTATAGACTTCCCGATGGCGAACCTGTGCTACGAAATGACTGCATGGCTACACCAGCGATGCGTGGTGGTTTCTAAGGCCTTAAGATACAAAGGGTTTTACCTTAGTACTTGCAGCGCGGATGCGTGTTGCCAACTACATATAGAAATAATTATTGACACGGCCACAAGGTGATGTACACTATTGGAACGTCGCCGCTAGCCGAGAGTACGATAATTGCTCCCGCAAGTTATCATTCGGGCCGTCGGTGACCCCACAAAAAAGGTTGGGTAGGTCGCTCTCACGGGGTGGCGCTAGCACGGTAGGAGAAGGCGAAGCATGGGCGAAATCAGCGTCGATCTGGCGAATCGAATCGATGAACTTTCATCGCAGACCGTACGTAAGCAGGGGTTGTCATTCCCCCGCTACTTCACGAAAGATATCGAGTCGGGGAAGACACCCTACGACCTGATCGAGTGGGAAACCCGGACCGCCTCCATTGCAAACGAGAAGGGTGAAGCCATCTTCGAGCAGCGCGACGTGGACATGCCTCGCGACTGGTCGCAGACGGCCACGAACATCGTCGCGAGCAAGTATTTCCACGGACAGTCCGGTACGCCGGAGCGCGAATCGAGCTTGGCGCAACTGATCCATCGCGTGGTCGATACGATCGCCGATTGGGGCGCGGCGGGCGGCTACTTCGCCGGCACGGAAGATGTCGAGAACTTCCGCGGCGAGCTTGCCCACATGATGCTGCATCAGAAGGCCAGTTTCAACTCGCCGGTATGGTTCAACGTCGGCGTGAAAGAAGGGCGCGGCTACGGCTGGGCCTGGGACGACCGCACTCAGAGCATCCGAACGCTTCAAGCCGGTGAGCATCGCCCTCAGTGCTCCGCCTGCTTCATCATCAAGGCCGGCGACACCATGGAATCGATCATGGACCTCGCCAAGACCGAGGGCATGCTTTTCAAGTGGGGCTCGGGCACGGGCTCCAATCTGTCAAAGATCCGTGAGGAAGATTCCCTGTTGCGGGGGGGCGGTAAGGCATCGGGCCCCGTTTCGTTCATGAAGGGTTTCGATGCGTTTGCCGGTGTTATCAAGTCGGGCGGCAAGACGCGCCGCGCCGCCAAGATGGTCATCCTCAACGCCGAACACCCCGACATCAAGAAGTTCATTTGGTGTAAGGCAAGCGAAGAGCGCAAGGCTTGGACGCTGATCGACGCTGGCTATGACTCGGCGATCGACGGCGACGCCTACGGGTCTATCTTTTTCCAGAATGCGAACAACTCTGTCCGGGCGACCGACGAGTTCATGCTGGCCGCTGTCAAGGATGAAGACTGGTGGACGCGCTCCGTCCTCAACGGACAGCCGAAAGAACGCCATAAGGCCAAGGAGCTGTTCGGGGACATCGCTGAAGCAACGCATCAATGCGGCGACCCCGGCATGCAGTTCGATACGACGATCAACCGTTGGCATCCTTGCAAGAATACCGACCGCATCAACGCCTCGAACCCCTGCTCGGAATACATGTTCCTCGACGACTCCGCGTGCAACTTGGCTTCGTTGAACGTGATGAAGTTTAAGAAGAGCTCGGGCGGTTTTGACGTTGAGGCCTTCCGGCATGGCGTTGACACGCTGATCGTGGCGCAGGAAATCTTGGTCGATAACGCCAGCTACCCGACCGAAGAGATCGGCAAGAATTCTCACGATTACCGGCCTCTCGGGCTCGGCTTCGCCAACCTCGGCGCGTTGCTCATGTCGATGGGCGTGGCCTATGACAGCGACGCCGGCCGCGCGACCGCGGGCGCAATCAGCGCGACCATGTGCGGGCAGGCTTATCTGACCAGCGCTCGCATTGCCGAGGTCACCGGCGGATTCGCGGGCTACGAAAAGAATCGCGAGCCGTTCCTCGAAGTGATCCGCATGCACCGCGACGCCTCACGGACGATCGACGGCTCGTTGATCGAAGAGCCGCTGCACGAAGGCGCGCAACGTTGCTGGGACGGCGCCTATGAGATGGGCCGCTTGCACGGCTACCGCAACGGTCAGGTCACCGTCATTGCTCCCACCGGCACGATCGGTTTCATGATGGATTGCGATACGACCGGTGTCGAGCCCGAACTGGCGCTTGTGAAGTACAAGAAGCTCGTCGGCGGCGGCGTGATCAAGATCGTCAACAACACCGTTGAGCAGTCACTGCTCAAGCTGGGATATTCGCCGGAACACGCCAGTGAGATCGTCGGCCATATCGACTCTACTGGGACGATCGAGGGAGCCGAGCATATCAAGGACGAGCATCTGACGGTCTTCGATTGCAGCTTCCGTCCGCAGAACGGCGAGCGTTCGATTCATTACCTCGGCCATCTGCGCATGATGGGCGCGGTACAGCCGTTCATCTCGGGAGCGATCTCGAAGACGATCAACATGCCCGAAGAGTCGACGGTTGAAGACGTCACGGAGGCCTATGTCGAAGCCTGGCGCTTGGGTCTCAAATCCGTGGCGATCTACCGCGACGGTTCCAAGCGCACGCAGCCGCTGAACTCCGGAAGCTCCGACGACAACAAGGCCGCGAAGAAGTTCATCGGGGCGGTCACGGAGAAGATTGTCTACCGGCCGCATCGTCAGAAGCTGCCTGATGAACGCCAATCGCTGACCCATAAGTTCGCCGTGGGTGGTCATGAA
>Ga0302123_10000173_pt1 | contig 50211 bp, 54 predicted proteins | sample CB21_321_MG_FD_203109 | JGI IMG/M metagenome (GOLD analysis project Ga0302123, IMG submission 203109) | Marine microbial communities from Western Arctic Ocean, Canada - CB21_32.1 | ecosystem: Environmental > Aquatic > Marine > Oceanic | place: Canada: Western Arctic Ocean | collected 2017-09-28 | reverse complement strand
CGACTTCGTTTCCTCCACCGATACAACTCAAGCTACGGGGCTCTGACTCTTACCCCGGTGGGTCTGTCTCCCACTGAACATGCCAGCCTTCGCTGGACACACTTCGCGACAGGTATCCTGTGGCGGTACAATTCTCTCGTGCACGTAGCACGATGTTGTGAATCCCGAAGTGCGCCGAGTTGGGGAACCTGAACACCTATGGGGTGAGGCGACATGAGAGTGAGGCCTGACATTTCGGGCAAGCGTACGGCAGCAGTGGCGCTGCGGATCTCAGCCCAGTTGCCATGGCTGCTGTTGCTCGGACGGCAATGCCTAACAACATGGCCGAGGGCATCGTGCGCGCCCGCTACCGCGACAGTTTCGAGAAGCCCGAAATGCTCAAGCCGGGACAGGTCTACAAGTTTGAGATTGATCTCGTCGGCACGAGCGTGGAGTTCCAACAGGGACACCGCATCCAGGTCCAAATCGCCAGCGCGCACTTCCCGCAGTTCGACCGCAACCCCAACACAGGCAAGCCCGACTCCGCAGCTAGTCCATCACCCAACGCCCACCGGCTGCCGCGGATCCGCAATCCGGGCCGCGAGGTCGCGCGCGAAGCTCTCGACGTCGAAGTCGGGGCGGCCCCGGCGAACCTCTGCACAGAACCGGGCGAGATAGTCTACACTCGCGCCTACTTGGTCGTCGCCGGTTTCGAGAACATCCGAGATCGACGGGCCAAGACGCCGCGAGCCGGACGCAGTCCGTCGCGCAGCGAAGAAGCGAATGGCCGCCTCCAATCCCGGCGGCGGCCCATCTTGAGCACTCCGAACCCGGTTCACGAAGCCCTTGGACCTAAGCGCGTTCGCGAGTTCTCCTGCATAGCGCCCTCCCGGGCAAGCAGAAATCTCCGTGAACTCGCTCGCGGCCGCATCGACCACGGTTCGTGCCGACCAGCGATAACCGCGCCACGGAGTACGGTCCACGTGCTCGAAGAACCGCTCCCGCTCTGGGTGTGTACCCCAATAGGACCACGGCTTCGAGAAGGCGGTGCCGGCAGCGAGCACCACCGACGGGTCGAGTGCGATCGGGATGCCGAAGTGCATGACGCCCGGGTTCTTCTCCATCGCATCGAGATCGGCCTCGCTGAATACATCTGGACTCGACCGCAGGAGCTCGTCTCGCACCAGAACGGGATCCATGTGCAGGTACATGACGTTCCAGCGGTGCGGAAACTGCCGCCACCGCGACTCGAGCACTACGTTCAGCGCGTCCTGGTCGTTGAACATGAAGCCCTCCGACGCGGCAAGCGCGAGCGCAGTCGGTCCGATGCGTTCCGCGCGCCACCGATCGAGATCGAGTACCATCACCCCCGAATTGAAGTAGGTGTCTCGGAGGTGACCGCTTCTCTCGAGGCCGGCGTGGCCATCCGTCAGCCAGCAATGTCGGCATGCGCCCACCGGGTAACCGTGCAAATCCATGTCGTGTAGCAACCCGATGTCATCGCCCAAGATCACGTCGGCGTCGAGGTACACGGCGCGTGAGCAGTCAGATGGGAGCGCGTCCGGGATCCACAACTTGGCGAATGCGGCGGCGAGACCAGGCCGAGCGCACTCAGCCGGTAGTAAGTTCCGTTCAATCGGAACAAACTCGACCCGCACCAGACGGCGGCAGCCGGAGGCCATCGTCTGTAACCGCTGCCGACTCTCCGCACTGAGGCCGAGGTCCAGCACGAAGATATCCGTGTCACGGCGGTCATCAAGGTGCGTGCAGATTGATTCGATCGCCGCCGCGAGCGGCACTACATAGGCCTCGTCACTGACGAACACGACGTTGATGCGTTTGCCCACGGGCCACTTCATACTAGGCCATGGCCCCCGGGGTATCGCCGCCCTCGGAACTTGGTAGTGCGCTGAAAGCGCGTGGGTCAAGTCGAAAGCTCATCACGCGCCCCGAGCGATTCAACGAGGCGAGGCGGAACCTTTTCTGGTGAGAGTTGCCGGACAGACGAGGGCCGAACAGATCGCCGAAGCGGAAGGGCTGGTTCAGGACTGGCCGACATCGAAAGCGTCTTACAAGCCCGATCTGAATGCGAAAGCGCGTGATGGGACGACGGCTTTAGTACATGCCCTTACCCAAGGGAATGTCGCCGTGGTCAAGTCTCTGCTCGATGACGGCGCTGCCCCGAACATTACCGATAACACTGGCTGGACCGCCTTGATATTTGCGGCCGTCAAGGGTCACGCTGAGATCGTCGAGGCATTACTGGCCAAAGGCGCCGATCCGACATTGAAAGCCGCCAGCGGCGCCACGGCATTGACGCTAGCCCAAGGCCAAGGCCACGCCGCCATCGTAAGGTTGCTTCAAGCCGCAACAGCTCCCTAGATGTTGCCCACTTGGGCGCAAGAAGCTCAAAACTGGTACGAAGAGTCCCGCGAGCGCGAGAAGAAATAGCGGCCTAAACTACCTGAAACAAACCACATAGCGCCTGTTCGCGGGATACCTGTTGCGATATCGCGTTCGCATGAGAAATTTTCCGGCTCTCCTGTCAGCGTTTTCTGAAACGAGAGTTCATAGGTCAAGTCACTGGCTCGCCTCGCTGTCTTGCCCGCAATCCGAAGCTAGGTGCCGTTCTTTTGGAAAGCCCTCGCAATACGGATAGAGGTAGGTCTGGTCTCACCGGATCAAGGTAGAGCCAGACGTACCAAAGGCCGCACAACACGCGTTCTCGAAATCGGAGCACAGCTCCGAACTGATGCTTTCAGTGCGAGCTGGTCACTTCCTGTAACCTGCGCCCCAAGTACTTCCGCTCGGCCTCGTTGGTAGCGAACTCCAGGGCTCGCCGATAGCAATCCGCTGCCTCGGCGTTCCGCTCCAACCGGCGCAGCAGATCCGCCCGCGCCGCATGAAAGAGGTGGTAGCGGTCAAGCTCGCCCGACTGCCCTAACTCGTCCATCAGCGCCAAGCCCCGTTCGCAGCCCTGGGCCATCGCGACCGCCGCCGCCCGATTCAACGTAATCACCGGCGACGGCTGCATGCGCTGCAAAGCCCCATAAAATGCTGCAATCCGGCTCCAATCGGTTTCGTCCGCTGTCTGAGCGCGAGCGTGCTCCGCCGCAATCGCCGCTTGCAGTAGATAAGGGCCTGGGTCAGTCACACTACCCAGCTCTTCCAGCAACCGCAGCCCCTCCGCGATCTGAGCCCGATCCCACTTCCCGCGGTCCTGTTCTTCCAGCACAACCAAGTCTCCCGCCGCATCAACACGAGCATCGCGACGGGAATCTTGCAATAACAAGAGCGCCAGCAGGCCCGTGAGCTCTTGTTTGCCAGGCATCAACTCGCAAACAAGCCGCGCCAACCGAATAGCTTCTGACGACAAATCCCGCCGCACCAACGAGTCGCCCGCCGTCGCTGAATACCCCTCGTTGAAAACCAGATAGATCACCGACAGCACCGCCGCCAAACGCTGCGGCAGCAACTCTTTGGACGGCACACGGTACGGAATCTTCGCTTCTCGGATCTTGCGCTTTGCCCGCACAAGCCGCTGCGCCAGCGTAGTCTCCGGAACCAGAAAAGCTCGCGCGATCTCAGGCGTTGTGAGCCCACCCAACGTCCGCAGCGTCAAAACCACCTGCGCGTCAAGCCGCAACGCCGGATGGCAGCACGTAAAGATCAGCGGCAGTCGATCGTCCTGAAACGATGATTCGATGTCCACTTCATCAACCGCTGCCGCCGGCGCCCCCCCCACGACCGCATCCTGGAAATCCCGGCGAGTCTGACCACGCCGCAGGCGGTCGATCGCTTTCCGCTTCGCGGTCGTCGTGATCCAAGCCGCTGGATTCTCGGGCGCGCCTTCGCGGGACCAATGATCGAGCGCCGCCACCATCGCGTCCTGCATCGCCTCTTCGGCCACATCAAAGTCGCCGAATTGACGGATCAGCCCCGCGATGATCTTCCCCGACTCCTCGCGAAAAACCGACTCCACTGCCTGCTGCACATCCGCCACGCCTGCTACCAAGGTAGCGAAGGCGGATCGATCCGGTGCTACAGACCGTTGAACGCCGCCACCAGCCACTTCTGAATAGGCCGGACCTTGCGGAAGCACTCGACGCAATAGTCGGCCGCGTCCGGCGTAAACAACTCATCGGGCAACGGACGTTGCGTACCCACGTCGAGTCCCGCGTGCTTCAACAACTCGGCGCGCGGATCGTCAGCATCGAACCCCCGAGGAACTCGCTTATAGTGTTTCCCGCCGACATTCGCATACCCAGCCTCAGCCGCTTTGCTGATCGCCCGCTCAAGAGCAGCCCCCGTCTTTGGATGCGCCACCGCACCGCGATACATCTCCAACTGCTCCGGCGAAAACGCGCACTGCCCTGCGCCAATGCACAGCCGAGTCGCATCAATCTGCATCAGAAACGCCGGACGCGCCCGGTCAAACGTAGGTCCCTCGGGAAACAGCATCGAGAGATTCGTCTTGTACGGTGTCTTGTCCTTCGAGAACCGCGTATCTCGGTTCACGCGCATGATCGAACCGTTCACTCTCGGCTCGGCTTGAACGTCTCTTGAGATCCTCTGCAACTTCGGTTCAAGCGCGGCTACGAACTGCTTCGCCGGCTCCGCAAACACCCGCTGATAATCCTGGCGGTGTTCATCAAACCACGCCCTGGAATTGTTCGCGCCCAACTCCTGAAAGAACGCCGGAAGCTCGCGCGAGAAGCCCGCAAAAGTGGATGCCATATCGATTGCTCCATTCGCGGGGGCGGAGATCGAGACCACTCCGCCCCCCAACGAAACGCAATGGGCTACGCGCCCGGAATCTCCCACACCGGCCGAACTTCGACCGACCCGGTCGGCACGTTCGGGGCCTTCGCCGCATAGGCCATGGCTTCGTCCAGGTCCTTGCACTCCAGCATGTAGAACCCGCCAAGCTGTTCCTTCGTTTCCGCGAACGGACCGTCGGTCGTCATCGCCTCGCCATCGCGAATACGCACCGTCCGCGCCGTCGGTGTAGGTTGCAAAGCCTCACCGGCAAGCTTGACGCCCTTGTCATTCAACTCGGCCGTGTATTCCATCCAGGCCTTGAAGTTAGCTTCCTGCTGCTCGGGCGTCATCGTGGCGCGCCCGGCCTCTACGTCATAAATCAACAACATATATCGCATGGTCTTGAAATTCTCCTTTGATGACTCGTTTGTAGGTAATTGAGTACGCCGGTCTGGGTCGGTCTTAGGGCTGCGCGAATTCCAGAATCGGACGCACCTCAATACATCCCGACGAGTTGCCGTGCATCTCCGCCGCTTCCTTCGCCATTCGCAACGCCTCGTCTTCACTGGAGCAGTTCACGATGTAGAACCCGCCGAGTTGTTCCTTGGTCTCCGCGAACGGGCCGTCGGTCAAAAGGGTCTTCCCCTCGCGAACCCGCACCGTCGTCGCCATCGAGGTCGGATGCAGCGGTTCACCCTGCTGCATCAACCCGCGCTTCTTCCATTCGGCGGAGTGAGTCAAGCAGCGAGTGAACATCTCACTCATTTCCTCGTCGCTCTTACGTGCCTCGATCTCTTCGTCCAAGTAAATGATCAGCATGTATCGCATCGTTCGCGCTCCGTTATTCTCGTTCAGTGGCCCATTCCAGCATACTCACGTCGAGAACCGAGCCCGGCCATTCCCCGCCGGATCTCCCGCTCTCATAACTGCGACGGCTCAGGTCCGTCCAAATCGACACCCACATCGACAGAACTCCCGATTCTTGCGACCTGAGCCCCGCTTTCGCATCTAAATAGGTATGAATCGCCCTATTGTTGACTGACATAGTGGGGATTCGGAAGACCCGCGCAACACGCGAAGGAACGCCCCAAGTGCTTTCTTCTCAATGCCTGCGCCGGGCCTTCCCCGACGGAGTTGTCTACAATGACACCTGGTCTTCAGATGGCTAGCGACACTGTGAACACGGACGAAAAAGTCGACGGCGCCCACTCGGTGCTCGATCAAATCGGCAACACGCCGCTGATTCGCCTGGCGCACATCGGCCGCGACTTCCCCGACGTCGAAATCTACGCCAAGGGCGAGGGTTTCAACCCCGGTGGCTCCGTCAAAGACCGCCCGGCGCTCAATATGATTCGCGACGGTGAGCGCACCGGAAAACTCCAACCCGGCGGTGCGCTCATCGACGCCACCAGCGGCAACACCGGCATTGCCTACGCCATGATCGCCGCCGCCAAGGGATACCACGTCCGCCTCTTTCTCCCGGCCAATGCGTCGCCCGAGCGCAAGAGAATTCTGAAAGCGTACGGTGCCGAGGTCGTCTTGACCGAAGCCGCCGAGGGCTCAGACGGAGCCATTCGCGCCTGCCGCGAAGAGTATCGCAAAGATCCCGATAAATACTTCTATCCGGACCAGTACAACAACCCGGCGAACTTTCTCGCTCACTACGACGGCACCGGTGTCGAGATCTGGAACCAAACCGGCGGACGCATCACGCACTTCGTTACCGGACTCGGCACCAGCGGCACCTTCATGGGCGTCGGCCGCCGTCTGCGCGAATATTCGCCTGACGTCAAGCTCATCTCCATGCAGCCCTCCACCGGCTTCCACGGCCTCGAAGGACTCAAGCACATGGAGACGGCCATCGTCCCCGGCATTTACGATGAGACGTTAGCCGACGAGAACATCGGCATCGACACCGAGGACGCATATAAGATCGTCAAGCAGCTCGCCAAAGAGGAAGGCCTGCTGGTCGGCATCTCTTCGGGCGCCAACGTCGCCGCCGCTCTCAAGGTGGCCGCCGAAATCCGTAAGGGCGTGATCGTCACGGTTCTCTGTGACGCCGCCGACAAATATCTGAGTGAGCATTTCTGGGATGAAGAATGATCCGCATTGAACAACAGCCCTGGTCTGAGATGGTCACGCACGCCCAAGCCATCTATCCGAACGAGTGCGTCGGTGTCATGCTCGGCAGCAGCAAAGAGGGCACCAAGACCGTCACCGAAGCCCTGCGCATGGAAAACGTCCATGACGGCCCGCAGGAAGAGCGCTATGTGCTCGACCAAAAAGCGCTGCTCGCCGCCGACGCCCAGGCGCGGTCGCGTAAGCTGGAGTTGATCGGCATCTATCATTCGCACCCCGATTGCGATGCCTACTTTTCCGAGACGGATCTGAAGAACTCGTGCCCCTGGTACTCGTTCGTCGTCCTCTCGATTCAGAATGGGACGTTCGACCACGCCAATAGTTGGCTTCCCGACCCGGACCAAACGTCCGCCGCAAAAGAAGAGATGGAATACGGAGAGAAGTAATGGCTAAGATTCTCATTCCCACCCCGCTGCGCCAGTACGCCGGCGGCAACGATGCCGTCGAAGTCGAAGCCGCCACCGTCGGCGAAGCACTCGACAAGTTGACCGCCCAGCACGGCGACCTGCGCCGCCACCTGTTCAACGACGAAGGCAAGCTGCGCAGCTTCGTCAACGTATATGTCGACGACGAAGACATCCGCTACCTCGACAAAGATCAAACCAAGGTCGAGGCCGGCGGCACTATCAGCATCGTCCCCTCGATCGCCGGCGGAAGCACCGCAGTCGCCGAGCCCCAGGCAGCCGTTGCTCTGACCAACGAAGAGATCGAGCGCTATAGCCGCCACCTGATCCTGCCCGAAGTCGGCATGGAAGGGCAGTTAAAGCTCAAGCAGGCCAAGGTGCTCATGATCGGCACCGGCGGCCTCGGCGCGCCGCTCGGCCTTTATCTCGCCGCGGCCGGCGTCGGCAAGATCGGGATCGTTGACTTCGATGTCGTTGATGCCTCGAATTTGCAACGTCAGGTCATCCACGGCACCAAGGATATCAATCGCCCCAAGATCGACTCCGCCGCCGACAGCATGAACGACATCAACCCGAACGTCGAGATCGTCAAGTACGAAACGGCGCTCACCAGCGAGAACGCGCTCGACATCATCAAAGACTACGATGTCGTCGTCGACGGCACGGACAACTTCCCGACGCGCTATCTCGTCAACGACGCCTGCGTCCTCTTGAACAAGCCGAATGCCTACGGCTCGATCTTCCGCTTCGAAGGTCAGGCGACCGTCTTTCATCACGACGGTGGCCCCTGCTATCGCTGCTTGTATCCCGAACCGCCTCCTCCTGGTCTGGTCCCGAGTTGCGCCGAGGGCGGCGTCTTGGGCATCCTGCCCGGACTCGTTGGCATGATCCAGGCCACCGAAACCGTCAAGCTCATCCTCGGCAAGGGCGAGACGCTCAGCGGACGACTCGTGCTTTACGATGCCTTGAATATGCGCTTCCGCGAGCTCAAGCTCCGCCGGAATCCCGAGTGCCCCGTCTGCGGCGACAACCCGACGGTCACTGAGCTGATCGACTACCAGCAGTTCTGCGGCATCCCGCAGCAGCAGGAAGCCGAAGCTGCTGACGACGAGGACGCCGTTCCGGAAATCTCACCGGTCGAGTTGAAGGCCAAGCTTGATGCCGGAGAGAACATCTTTGTGCTCGACGTGCGCGAGCCGCATGAGTTCGACATCTGCCGCCTCGATGGCACGACGTTGATTCCGCTCGGCCAGTTGCCGAACCGCGTCAGCGAACTCAACGCAGCGGACGAGATCGTCGTCCATTGCAAATCGGGCATGCGTAGCGCTAAGGCCGTCGAGTTCCTCCAGAGCGAGGGCTTCAGCAAGGTCAAAAACCTAGCCGGAGGCATCCTAGCCTGGAGCGACCAAGTCGACTCCACCGTCCCGAAGTACTAACCGGTCACAAGAGGCTTTTCCCTCAATCTATTCACAACAGGGACGGAGCCTCGACAGTCATGGAGCGGGCCCGCGCCGAAGGCGCGACCATCCATAGAGCTTGTGCGAAACACGGGATGGAAAATGTAGGGGCACAGCATGCTGTGCCCGTTCACCCTATTGGGGAGCAGCACAGGCTCCCTAGCTATGGGTTCACCTGCAACAATCCTGAACCAACCGCGGTCGCGCTATTGGGAAGTGTCACGCGAACATCCCACACGCGGACCCGATTCGGTCCACCCGTTCGGATCCGAACGTTCGCGATGAGTTGAGTCGGACTGACCCATGTCACGCTATTGACGACTGGGGATGGGCCGGTACCGCTCTCGAAGCTAACGCCGGCGCCATTCACGAATCCCGTGCCGGAGATCGTGAAGTTCGCAGTCCCGATGTTGAGGGGCACGGAACTCGGGCTGATGCCTGTCACCGACAGAGTGGGTGACGATGAACCCCAGCACAACCGGCCACCGAGGCCCCAAGGAGGCCGCCAAATAACTCTCACCACCTGACAAAACCCGCCACTCAATATTCCCGCCACCACACCTGCGTCCACATAACCCCTAGCCGAGCCGCGCGAGTAACAAGCGGGCCGAACCCCACAAACCAACAACCAGCTCCGACAAACGCTATGATAATCCGCGCACTCGAGAACCAAGAACGGAGCGGCGGGTGTAATCCCGGCGACCCGTGGTCAGCGGAGCCTCCTATCCAAGTCTGCAGGCTATTTGCTGTGGATCGAGCAAGACGTCAGCAGGGGGCCTGGAACACAGGCCTAGCGGAGCTCACGTATTGAGGTTGCGTGGCCAGTGAATCCAGCGACTGGTTTCTGATCAGCAGGACAATGACGGAGCAAGAAATGACATCTTCGGCCAACAAGGTCTACCCCGTCAGACCGATGCATCGCGTGAACGATCCTCTGTCCGGCCTTCAGGGTCAGCGCCTCCACCAGCCTCATCCCCCGGCACATGTGGGGACCGCAATGCCATGTCCCGCGTCAGCTTGGTCAACCGTTCATCAAGTTCCCGCACCTTCGAGAACAGCAGCAGCACCACGAACCCCAGCCCCGGGATCGTCAGATAGAACAGCAGATCCGCCCCACGGCCCACGCCCACCAAATGCGCCAAGTCGTTTGCTGCGCCCGGAAACGAAATGAGGCCGAGCGCCGCGACAAGAATGGCCGAGACCACAATGCGGTCCACCAATCGCGACCGAAGGATGCGTAGATACACCACCACGCCGAGCAGCAACAAAACGATCAGAAGCGGTTGGATCAGGATCATCGGAATAGTTTGCCGAGTAGTACGTCGAGTAGCACATTGAACGCGTCCAACGTTCGCGGCCCTTTTGCGAGCGAGTAGTCAGAGTAGCTGATCGTGACCGGTGATTCGATATACCTCAAGCGGTGGACACGAATCTCATCCAGGACCTGAGAAGCATGGCCGTAGCCGCGCTCGGTTAGCCGGATCTTTATCAGCGCTCGGCGTGAGAGCGCTCGAAAACCGTTGTGCGTATCGTTCAACCAAACCTCGTTCAGCACGCCCGTGACGATCCGGCCGATCCGCAACAGCATTCGCCGGGCGGGCGGAATGCGTGCGGTATCGGTAGCGCGCAGAAATCGCGATCCCAACACCACATCGGCTTCACCTCTGCGCAGCGGCGCGATCAGCGAATCGATCTGCTCCGCCGCGTGCTGACCGTCGGCGTCAAAGTGTACGGCGATCGCAGCGCCTTGGCGCCGCGCATACTCCATGCCCGTTTCCAAGGCCGTGCCCTGACCCAGGTTCAATCCGTGCCGCAACCCATACACTGGCAGCTCACAGATCACGTTCCACGAATCGTCCGACGACCCGTCGTCGACGGGCACGACAGTGTACCCCAACGCAGCCAACTCACCGAGAACCCCTCCCAGCACCGACGCCTCGTTGAATACCGGAACAATCACGAATACGTCCTCGCGATTGACGCATAACTCGGAATCGAAGGCTGTTCCCGTCTCCCGGCCGGCAGGCTCGGGGCGGTCGGTCATGGAAGATGAGGTGTGAACCATCGCGAAACTGACGGTGACTTCTCCCGTCGCCGTGCGTTGCCGTCATGGTACAACGCGTCGGGATGGTACTCGCGGCAGCAGGCTTTCGCCCTGCGGTGTTTCACGTTCCCAGAAAGCGTGAGATTCGGACGAGAGCAGTCCGCAAGGTTACTCGTGGCCCCCTTTCAGGTTGGAATACGGGTGCCTAACAAGCAGCATTCCGACAGTTGATGGGCACGCCACTTATGGCCCGGCTGGTCGCGAGACTGTATCGCCGCCGTGGCGCGGCCTGGGTCAGTGAAGCGGTCTCGCTAGTGGGTCGCCCGGCCGCGAGTACGCGATCCGAACGTATCCACGATATTCCGGGGCAATCCGAATGCTTCAACAATCTTCTTGCGGACCCGGCTTGGATCTCGGTCCAGGTGGTCACAGCAGGTGTTGAAAGTGATCACTCCGCTGTCCCCCTCAAAGATCCAATGCGAAGCTTCCCGCTGCTGGTGCGGTATGCCGGCGCGCAGATCGGTAATGGCTTGCGTGAGCACCGCGCCGGCAAGCCGCCTTAGGTCTCGGCCATTGGCTACTGGCTCGTTGTATGTCTCCAGGATCATAGCGTCCACTCCTCGAAAAGTACTCTTCAAACATTGCATGACACGGCCTCTTTTTTGCATGGGCCGTAGGTAACGATTTCGATTCAGGCACATCCCGTAGGGGAGACAGTACTGATGGGCTAATGAACGAGGGGCTCCTACACCCGTCATCGAGTACCAGGACACTTATCGGCCACGCAGCGACCGGACGGTGCACCACCCCGCGTAGAATAGAGCCATGGGGTTTCCGATCATGCGTCCGCGGCGGCTAAGGTCGAGCCAGGCGCTCCGTAAAGCTGTCCAAGAGACGCAACTCTCCCCGCGCGACTTCATCTATCCAATGTTTGTGTGCCCCGGCGAGAATGTGCGCCGCGAGATCAGCGCGATGCCGGGCAACTATCAGTTGTCTATCGACCAGCTTGTCGCCGAAGCCAAGGAAGCCGAGTCGCTGGGGATTGCCGGCATTATTCTATTCGGCCTGCCTGAGTCGAAGGACCCGGAGGGTTCGGACGCCTATAGCGACGACGGCATCGTGCAGCGAGCCATTCGCGCGGTCAAGCAGGAAGTCAGCGACTTGCTCGTCATCGCCGATACCTGCCTGTGCGAGTACACCAGCCACGGGCATTGTGGGCATATCGTCGACGGCGATGTCGACAACGACGCGACGCTGGAACTGCTTGCGAAGTCAGCAGTCGCGCAAGCCCGCGCCGGCGCTGACATCATCGCACCGTCCGACATGATGGATGGCCGTGTCGAGGCCATCCGCGACGCTCTCGACACCAACGGCTTCGATACACTGCCGATCCTGTCCTATGCCGCCAAATACGCCTCGGTTTTCTATGGCCCTTTTCGCGAGGCAGCCGAATCGGCGCCGCAATTCGGCGACCGCCGCTCTTACCAGATGGACCCCCCGAATCAGCGGGAAGCGATGCGCGAGATCGCGTTGGATATCGAGGAGGGCGCCGACATCATCATGGTCAAGCCGGCGATGCCTTATCTCGATGTCGTCTTCCGCGCGAAGCAGGAGTTCGATTTGCCCGTGGCCGCCTACCAGGTCAGCGGCGAGTATTCGATGATCGTTGCGGCTGCTCGCAACGGCTGGCTCGATCTCGACCGCGCAATGACCGAATCGCTCACATGCATTAAGCGCGCCGGAGCGGACTTGATCCTCACTTACTTCGCCAAGACCATGGCGCGTGCCCTATGAACAGCTTTCGCTGCTATGCCCTGGCTGCCTTCGGCGCTCTAGCTCTTGCGGCCGGATCGCTGAACTCCGCCGAAGTCGCTCTGTTCACCCTCGCGGAAGCCATCGACGAAGTTCTCGAAAGCCCAACGGCGCACCGCTCGTTCTGGGGCGTCCACATCGCCGAGCTCAAGAGCGGACGAGTGCTCTACGAACGGAACTCCGAGAAACTTTTTACTCCTGCCTCGAACCAAAAACTGCTGTCGACAGCCCTCGCCATCTCACGGCTCGGCCCGGATCATCGCTACACGACATCACTGGTGAGCGAAGCAGCGATCGGCAACGATGGAGTATTGCAGGGTGATCTCGTCCTAGTCGGCGGCGGCGACCCGAACCTTTCCGCCCGTATCCTCCCCTACAATTCCACGCGTAGCTTTCGGAACGATCTACTGCTGCCCATCTCTGAACTGGCCGCACAGGCCGTGCAATCAGGCCTCAAGCGCATTGAGGGGTCGATCGTCGGCGACGATACCCGCTATGTCCGGCAACCCCACGGTTCGGGCTGGAGCATCGACGACCCCAAGTGGGGCTACGGCGCGCCTATCAGCGCGCTTTCCTTCAACGACAACGTGGTGACGATGCGGGTCCTGCCCGGTCGCGTGGCCGGCCAACCCGCGCGTGTCGAGTTCAAGCCTGACGTACCTTATTTCACCTTCTCAAATCGAACGCGGACCATGGCGACCCGAACCGTGGCGCAGCGGTTGGACCTCGATAACCAGACCGGAATCGGCAACCTTATGCTTTGGGGGCAGATCTCGGTTCGCTCCCGCGGCCGCAATATCGAAGTCGCGGTCGATAACCCTGCGTTGTTCGCGGCCGTGGCTCTGCGGGAACGCTTGGCTGAACTCGGCGTTGAGATCAGCGGTGAGACGAGAGCTCGCCACCGCCTGCCCCTCGACGTGCCTGACCTCAAGGGCGGAACGATCGAAGAGGAAGATGAGAAGAACGCGATCGCCATGATCCAGTCGGGACCACTCTCCGAGGGCCTTTCCGTCATCAACAAAGTTAGCCAGAATCTTCACGCCGAAATGCTCTTGCGCGAAGTCGGCTACACACGCCGCGGCGTCGGCAGCTTCGAGGCGGGCCTCGGAGAGATGGAGTTATTGTTGCGGGAAGCCGGCATCAACAAATGGCAGTACCGGCTGCGCGATGCATCCGGACTTTCGCGCCAGAATCTCATCAGCCCTCAGGCGACCGTGCAGCTTCTCGCTCACATGGCAAAGTCCGAGCATGGCGATCTCTATCGAGCAAGCCTTGCGGTTGCCGGCGAGGACGGAACGCTCGATTGGCGCTTCTCCCGCAGCCCGGTACGCGGAAAGATATCGGCGAAGACCGGTACGCTCACCGGAGTGTCGGCTCTGTCCGGCTACGCTCAAACCCAGGACGGCCGGGACTTAGTCTTCTCCATCTACGTCAACAACTCTGCAGCCCCGAACTCCTACGTCCGGCGTCTCATCGACCGCATCGCCGAGGCGATGATTACCGCCCCACCGGCCACCCCAAGCCCCACTCCGGAACAGACTACGGAACCCACGGCAACCGGAAGTCTCAAGCCCCCCGCTTAGCTCAGCCTGCAGGAGGCCCCAGTACGTCAAGCGGCATCTTGCCCAAGCAGCTTCGGACCACGCAAGGGCAACGATCGGACCCGCCGGCCGGTCGCGTCGAATACCGCGTTCGCCAGCGCCGGGGCCACGCCGATAATGGGCGTCTCGCCCGCCCCGGCGGGATCGAGATCTCGCCGATCCAGCAGCACGGTTTCCATCGGCGGGACATCGCGAAACCGCGGCACTTCGTAGTTTGAGAATCGTCCGTTCAGCAGCTTCCCGTTGGCGAAACGGATCTCCTCGCTTAACGCAGCGCCCAATCCTTGGATGATGCAGCCATCCACCTGCGCTTTGAGATTCTGGGGATTCAGAATCGCCCCGCACTCGAACGCCGTAACAAGTCGTTCAATGACAACCTGTTTGCCGTCCACGTAGACCTCGGCGCAAACCGCCACGTAGGAGCCCTTTTCCGTACCGCCCGCGATACCCACGCCGCGATTCGTACCGAGTGGTTTACCGCCCCGCCAGCCGAACTTCTCAGCCGCCGCTTCGAGCACATTCTTGAGCCGCGCATCCTTCAGATTGGCGAGTCGGAATTCGAGTGGGTCCATTCCCGCCACCACTGCCAACTCGTCCATGAAAACCTCGCGCGCGAAGTTGTTGCCCGTCGCGCCGATACCGCGGTACGAACCTTCCCGCAACGGCGAATCACAGGGATAGTACTGCGTCCGAACGTTGGCGATTTCGTAAGGCGTCTCAATACCCGCCGTGCCGGGGTTGTAGGAGGTGAAATCCCAGGCAGCAACCTTGTTCCCTTCGAGCACCGCCTTCGCCTCGAATGCCGCCGCCGGACGGAAGTAGGCCCAGGCGAACTCCTCGGCCCGCGTCCACCGCAACGACACCGGCTTCCCCGCAGCCTTCGCCAATCGGGCCGCCTCGATGGCAACTTCGCCCGTGTGCTTGCCGCCGAATCCACCCCCGCTGTCCGGCACGATCACGCGCGCCTGGCTGGCCGATAGGTGGAACGCGTCCATCAACTGCTGCTGGACGCCGAACGGCCGTTGCGTCGCGGTCCAGACCGTCAAGTGTCGGCCATTCCATTCCGCCACCGCGGCACGGGGCTCCATCGGCGCATGTTGCACATACGGAATCTCATACGATGCCTCGAATACTTTTGCCGACCCGCCCAGCGCGCCGTCAACATCGCCGCTCTCTCGCAGCCTGGGGCCGCGCCGTCCCTCGCCCGACGTCTGCGCCTTTTGCTTGAGATACGCTCCGAGTCCTTCGCTTGGCGGATGAGGGGCTTCCTCCCACTGAGCAGTCTCCGCGATCGCCGCCAGCGCTTGCCGCGCCGCGTACGACGTCTTGGCAGCGCAGCCGACGAACTCGCCTTCACGAACCGCCGTCGCCCCGTATTCCTTGGCAGGCGCAATGTCAATCTTCCCCAACCGCGCCCCATACGAAGGTGCTCGCGATACCGCGCCATAAAGCATGCCGGGTCGCACGATGTCCGACGGATACTGGTGACGGCCAGACACAACCTCCCGCGCGTCGGTCTTCAGCAGAGTCTTGCCCAGGACCATCCAGTCCGCGATCGGCGTGAGTTGGACGCCTCGAGGCACGCCCTCATCCGTGGCGGACGTGAACCGCTTCGACCGCGCCAAATCCTGATACGAAAACTTGCGGGCGTCATGCTCCACAACCCCGTCTTTGACCTGCAACCGAGCCACGTCAACGCCCCACTGTTCCGCCGCTGAACGAACCAGCATTTCGCGCGCCGATGCACAAGCGCGCCGGACAACCGGTACTGTCGACGGAGTCGTTCGACTGCCAGCCGTTGAGCCGTCATCCGGTGTCACAGCCGTATCCGCGAGCATGACTAGTACCGCCTCGGGAGCAACTCTCAATTCCTCGGCCGCGGCTTGTTGAATCTCCGTCCGCGAGCCTTGTCCGACATCCACCTTGCCGGTCAACACTGTGATCGCGCCGTCTTCGCCCAGGTGTAACCTCGACGCTGCCGGGATCGCATCCCCGGCGCCGCCCTGGCTGTAGACCACGGCGCCCGAGGCCGACACCAACAAGCCCACGCCGACCGCGCCCATCCAATCCCGGCGGCCCAGCTCAAAGCGATGCCTCGGGCCTTCGTCGAGTTCCTTGCGATCAGGCTCGAACAAGTCTTCCTTGAAGGGCTCAGCCACGACGCACCTCCTTGGCCCCGGCAGCCGTTTGAACCGCCTCGACGATGTTGAGGTACCCGCAGCATCGACACAAATGCGGGTTCATGGCTTCAACGATCTCATCCCGCTCCGGTGCCGGGTTCCGCGCCAGCAGAGCCGTCGCATTCATGATCATCCCCGCCGTGCAGTAACCACATTGCGCGGCATCCGTGTCAACAAAAGCCTGCTGGACGGGAGTGAGGTTCTCTTTCGACGCGAGGCCTTCGATGGTCGTTACGCGCTTGCCCGCCGCGCTCGAAACGGGGGTCAAGCAAGACGGCCGCGGATCGCCATCAATCAGCACCGTACACGCCCGGCACTGGCCCTCCCCGCAACCGTACTTCGTGCCGGTCAGCCCGAAGTCTTCGCGCAGGACTTCGAGTAGGGGCCGGTCACTCGGCGATTCCGTTTCGACCTGTTTCCCGTTGACCTCAATCGTGAATCGCGGCATCGATCACACCTTCCCACTAGCCGGCTAGCTCCACCAGTAGGATAGGGCTCTCGCGCCCGGCATGCATGCGGAACTTCGCCGTACTTCTTCCGTACATTTGTATAGGAGTACGTGAGAAATGTGGTCGTTCCTACTTTGGCTGATCCTGCTCGTTCTGTGCTGGCCGCTGGCCTTGCTAGCCTTGATCCTCTATCCGATCGTCTGGCTGTTGCTTCTGCCATTCCGGCTGTTGGGCATCGTCGTGACCGGCGTTCTGGATCTGATCTGGGCCGTCATCACCCTACCCGCCCGGCTGATCAAAGGCCCCAGCGCAGCCTAGACACGTAGGTCCCGCCGCACAACCTGTTCGGCGAGATGCTCGGCATTGCGCATCGCTACAGCCAACAGCGTCAACGTTGGATTCTGTGTGGCACACGTCACGTGGAGGGCACCGTCGCCGATCCATAGATTCGGCACATCGTGGCACCGGCCCCAGCGATTCGTCACGAACTTCGACGGATCATCCCCCATGCGGCAAGTTCCCTGCTCATGAATTTGCCCGCCGGGTATTGACGATGACGTCTGCCATGCCGTTACGACGCCCCCCGCCGCCTCAATCAGGTCACGGCTCCGCCGGACCATCTCGTCGACCATCTTCTGTTCGTTCTCACCGAACGTGAGCTGAATGCGGGCCGCCGGGATGCCCCAGGCGTCCTTTGCCTCGGGGTCAATATCGACAAGGTTGTCCTTGCTCCAAAGCCCCTCTCCCGACCCGGCCACGGTGATTCCCGAACCGTACCAACGCCGCAGTTCCCGCTTCAGCCCCTCGCCAAACTACGGCCCCCTGCGAACCGAACCTGCACCCATCGAGAAGCCGCCCCGAATATTCAACGCAAAGCGCCGCAGGAAAGCGTTCGAGCGGCTCTTCTCATCGACATTCATGAACGGCGCGACCATCATCCCCGTGCCCCAACCGTCTTCGTTCGTCACCATGCGGTCGGGTTGGTCGAGGAAGTAGCCGCGAACGAATGCCGTCACGTTCTCGACTAGGTTCCAGCCGACCTGACCACTGGAGTTCGCAACCCCGTTCGGAAAGCGCCCGGATCGTGAGTTCAGCAGAATGCGCGCCGTCTCGATCGGGCTCGCCGCCAGCACAACAATGCGTCCGCGCAGTTCGCCTTCCTGGAACGTGTAGCGGTCGACGTACGAGACGCCTGTCGCCCGGCCGTCTTCGTCGACATTGACGTCCCGCACGATGGCGTTCAGCCGCACGGTTAACTTGCCGGTCGCAAGGGCCGGCGGCAGCAGGCTGCCGATCGTGGTGAACTTCGAGCCGGGAGCGCACCCGTGGCTGCATCGCCCACAGTAATGGCAAGCGGGCCGCCCGCGGTGGTCGCGCGTTACGGTTGCTTTGGGAGTCTGGAAGGCGTTCAGCCCGAAGCGCTCCTCGGCAGCCCGCGCGATGCGCAGTTCGTTGCACCGCGAACCAATCGTCGGCATCCAGTCGCCAGTCGGACAATGCTCGGTTCCCGTGTCGGGGCCGGCGACGCCGATCAGCCGCTCGGTCTTGGCGTAGTACGGCGCAAGCTCGTCGTAGGTAAGCGGCCAGTCTACATCGAAACCGTCATAGCTCGCGGGCTGAAACTCGCGAGGACCCCAGCGGCCCGTGTTCGCGTCCCAGCAATTCGTCTTGCCGCCCAATGCACGCACGCGCACCCAGCGGTAAGGTTTGTCTTTGGGGAACGTGTACGTCCAGTCTCGCCGCTTCGCCCAAAAATGGTCGTTGTAGTAGTTGAGGTGAGCGCTGCCGTCGAACATGCGCACCTGCTCGCGTTCCCCCTGGCCCACCGTGTGGACGCGCGTGCGCAGCCGCACCGCGTGCTCCTCATCCAGTTGGTAGCGATTCCGTAGCGGCAACTCCCACGGCCATTGATGATGACGGATGTCGCGGTCGATGTTGTGTCCCCCGGCATCGAGCAGGAGCACGTCGGCTCCGGCTTCGGTCAAAACCTTCGCGAACATGCCGCACCCGGCGCCGGACCCCACAATTACGACATCGTATGTTTTCGCCATCGTCGGGTGACTATTTGTATTGAACGCCGTCCTTGATCACGTGGGCCACATTCTGCAGCAGTTCAACATTCTCAAGAACGTTCCCTTTCACCAGAATGACGTCGGCGCGAAAGCCAGGGCGCAGTTCACCAATATCCGACGCCAACAACTTCCCCGGACGGGACGTCGCCGCCGTGATCGCCTCCATCGGCGTCATCCCGAATCCGACCAGGTTCTTGATCTCGTACCAAGTCGAGGAGCCCTGGAACAGCAGCGGCTCGCCGCTATCCGTACCGACTACGACGCATCCGCCACCCTCGACAAACGGCCGTACTTTCTTGTCGAGATTCTTAATCCAACGCCGCTCCTTGTCCGCATTCGGAAGATGCCAAAAATCGGCCAGCGACTCTTGCAACGAAGCGAACACATCAGGCGGCAATGCCGACTTCGCTATCGTTCGATAGATGTGGCCGGCCTCGCGTTTGCAATCGCTTCTTCTAGCGCCTTACGCGCACCACCAGCGGCATCACGCGGCCCATCCACGGCGACCCATCCACGGTAACCGAAACCTGCCAGCTCCGACGCCAGCTTGCCGACGCCAAGGGACGTTTCAGGATCCGACGCCACGCGCACATGCATCACGCAGTCTCCGTAAGCGCGCACCATCGCAGCGGGACCAAGCCCCAGCCGCTCCAAGACCCGCGCATCAAAGCAGAACTTCACATAGCGGCTATCGGAGACCGCAATGATCTTACGAATCGCCGCCGCGTCCAACTCGTCGAAATCGTACGCGCAACGCAAGCCGGTTTCTTCGTAGACCAGCGCACCCACTTCTGACAGATTCCCCGCCAACCGCAAGTAGGCACTCGGCTTTGCAACGGGACCTCCGGTGTTCTTCAACAGCAAGAGCGGCGCACCAAGCACCTCAAGCAAACGAGCGACCCCTATCGCCCGCCACGGTCACGGTCGCAATCCCGACCCGGTGTCCATCGAGAACCCGCTTCAGATCTTCCGGCCGATCGAGGTGGTCCCGGACTTCGTTCTCCACTGCCTCGATCCATCCGAACCCCGCTGCGGCAGCTTCGGCTACGACCGTCTCGGATAACCCGCCGCCACTCCGAGCGGGCGTCCTGTAAGCCAAACGGATGTCGGCCTCGGCGGGAGCCGCGGAAGACGAATCAACAAGTGGAAAAGCCGTTGTCGACGCGATGGCGCCTTGCAGAAAATGCCGTCGATCGATTCGCATGTGTGATGCGAATTGTATCTCAGGCCAGATCACGAGGATGGCGGCTAGTGTTTGCTGGGGGCGCTGCCGGGTTTTCGTCCGCCGCTCCAGCGGACGTCCGAGATGGGCGAGGGCAGCTCTCTGATCTCGATATTGCGGAACTCAACGCGCCCGGTTTCCGACTGCAAGCCGATATAGCCGGCCGCCGGATCGAGCAGAGTCGCCTGATTCACTAAATGTCCGTTGACAGACAACAGAATCGAGCCGTTATTCACCGCGATCTCGTAGCGGTTCCATTCGCCGGGCGGGCGCACATGGTCTTCCCAGGTGAACGCCGTCGGGCCACCGACCGCCCTACGGATCGGGAACATGGCCGCCGCGTTCTTCTTATAGATCTGGATTTCGAGTGAACTCGGGAACTCCTCGCCCACATCACGCGCATTGAGAAAAACCCCCGAGTTCGATTCGGCGTCTGTTAGCCGCCATTCCAATCGCAGCACGTAGTTCACAAACTCATCGGTGGCTCGCAGCCAGCACTTCGGCGGCGCGTTAGAGCTCAGCACACCCTCATCCACGGTCCAAGCACTCCCGGGGCCGTGCATCACCACCCAGCCGCTCAAGTCCTTGCCATTGAACAGCGGTCGAAAACCCTGCTGCTCTTGAGCGCAAAGGCGTGGAGTCGCGGCGCAGGACAGAATAAGAACGACCGCCAGGAATGTACAGTCGGAAATCTTCGGCAGGCGCATCGACCGTATTAATCAACCTACCGGGGCGTCGTGCTTGGACCCATTCGCCGAGCAGCGTAGCCGGCGGGCGGAGAGAATGTTTTCGCGTCGAAACTCTGTTCTTTCGCCGATTTCAAAACCTGCTCGCTCGTGATCTTCCCGTTAATGAACTGCGTGGCAGACACCGGGAAACCCGGCAGTTGCTCCAGATCCAACAAGGGGTTTCCACCAGTCGCGGCGGGTGCCGTGCGGCGCATGGCATTCGTCATCGCCTCAAGGAACTTTGCCATATCCTGCATAGCGGCCCTGGCCTCCGGACCACCCGCAATATTGTCCCACTCAGTAATGCAGAGCTCACGCTCCTTCACACCCTCACGCACTACGTCATACATCTCGCAGGAATAGCCATTGATCTCTTTGCGCGCGTCATGCGCGATCAATTCCGGCTTCGGCCGTTCCCGGCTGGGCCCGCCCATGGCGGCCATGCGGCTTTGCAGCGCCTTCTGCATGGCGGCTCGCTGTTGCGGCGGCGCATTCTTCATCCGCTCCTGCATCTGAGCCATCATCCTGTCCATCGTGTCCGCCATACCGCCAATCGCCCGTTCGTCGATCTTGAAGTACGTCTTGCGGCCGTGGTCGACGGCGTACAAGACACGACCCTCGCGGAGGAAGATCATACTATTGCGCGGCGGCACCATGGCGGTTCGCAGTTGAGAGTCCAGCTTGATGCCGTCGCCGTCGATCGCCAGGCGCGAGGCCGTCGTTGAGGCTTCCGCACCGGTGTGTATCGTCGTTGAGAACCGCAGGATCGCCCCGGCATGCAACACGCCGGCGATCTGCGCGAATAGTACAAGTTTCAAGAAAGTCGTAGACATGATAGTTCTTAGACCCCCAAGGCCTGTGCCCGGTTGCAATCGGTTCACGGATTCCTTCGCTCCGACGACCGGGTCCGCCTGCTGCCCCCTGCTTCGTGGAAACACTCAATCGGCTGTCAGGCAGGCTCCTACCCGAGACGAAACGTCTGATGATCCATCGGCAGAACGCGCTCCGCCGACCTAACCGATTTCTAGGATTTCTTTTTCCTTGGCCTCGCCGATCGAATCAATGCCCGCGATCGTCTCGTCGGTCAGCTTCTGGATGTCGTCGTGATTCTTGTGCTGCTCATCCTCGGAGATCTCTTTGTCCTTGAGAAGCCTCTTGGCGACCTCGTTCGCATCGCGGCGCACATTGCGGGCGGCGATGCGGTGCTGCTCAAGCACGTTGTGGAGTTGCTTAACCAGCTCCTTGCGTCTCTCTTCCGTCAAAGGAGGGATCGGTAGTCGGATCACCTTGCCATCGTTGGCCGGGGTCAACCCTAGGTTTGAGCCGATGATCGCTTTTTCGATAGCGCCGATCTGAGAAACATCCCACGGCTGCACCAGAATCAACGCGGGCTCCGGCACGCTCAGATTCGCCACCTGATTCAGGGGCGACGGCGTACCGTAGTAGTCAACCCTAACCGGGTCAAGGACAGTTACCGAAGCGCGGCCCGTTCGGATGGCAGCCAGTTCATGCTGGAGGTCCTCAATCGTCTTATCCATCCGGCCCTTGGCTTCCGAATTGAGTTCTTGGAGCGTTGCTGCGTGAAAAGCTGGCATTCCTACCTCAGTCGATCGTAGTTCCTATCGCCTCGCCCTTAACCAATTTCTGGATGTTGCCCGAAACGGTCAGGTCGAATACGACGACAGGAATCTGGTTGTCGCGGCATAGCGAAACCGCCGATGCATCCATCACGGCGAGTTCGTTGGCCAACACTTCGTTGTACGAAATTCTCTCATATCGGCTGGCATCAGGAAACTGAACCGGATCCTTGTCGTAGACGCCGTCGACCTTTGTCGCCTTCGCGAGCAACGAGGCGCCAATTTCAGCCGCACGCAGCGCCGCGGCGCTGTCGGTTGAGAAGAACGGATTTCCCGTTCCCGCCGCGAAGATGACGACTTGCTTGTCGCCCAAATGATCCAAGACCCGCGGAAGGGAGAATCCATCGAGGATAGGCGGCATCGGGATCGCGCTGAAGACAACCGCCGGTTGCCCTAGGGCCCGCAGGTAATCGCGTAGCGCGATGGCGTTGAGCGCCGTGGCAAGCATCCCCATTTGGTCAACGGAGATGCGGTCCAGCCCGGTGTCGGAAGCCTGAACGCCTCGGAAGAAATTGCCGCCGCCGACAACAACGCCGATCTCGACACCGCTACGCGCCGCTTCGGCGAGATCACCGGCGATGCGTCGCGCTGATTCGGCATCAAGCCCGAAACCGGGCTTGCCGGCCAGCGCCTCACCGCTGAGTTTTAGGAGGATGCGACGATAGCCCGCCATGAGAAGAAACTAGGATAGCGCCGCGGGGCACCTGCCCTCAGGCCCTGGTCTTCGGTATCGCTCTTACGCGTCCGCTTCGCCGACTTTGAATCGAGCCATGCGGCTCACTACAATATTCTCGCCCAGTTTCGAAACCGTCTGGGTGATCATCTCGCCGACCGTCGCGGCATTGTCTTTCACGAAAGGTTGCTCAAGTAGACACACCTCTTCGTAGTACTTCTTCATGCGGCCTTCGACGATCTTGTCGACAATCTGCTCGGGCTTGCCGTCAGCGAGGGCGCGCCCTCGCTGAACTTCGCGCTCCTTGTCGAGCGCTTCCTGGTCGACATCTTCCTTGCTGATGAAGCGCGGGTCTGTCGCCGCGATGTGCATCGCGATGTCGTGCACGAGCTCCTGGAAGTCGTCGGTACGCGCGACGAAGTCCGACTCACAATTCACTTCGACCAGCACACCGAGCTTGCTGCCCGCATGCACATATGTGCCTACGATACCTTCGTTCGCTTCTCGACCGGCTTTCTTCTGGGCTACATCAATGCCCCGCTTACGCAGGTTCATCTCGGCCTCGGCGATATCCCCATTGGATTCGCTCAGAGCCCTCTTGCAATCCATGATGCCTGCCCCGGTCTTCTCCCGGAGCTGCTTAACCATATCCGCGGTAATCTCCGCCATAACGTCTTCCTACAGTCGCCTCGTCGGTCAGAAAGAAAAGTCGGGCTACTCCGCCGCCGGCGCTGCGGCCGGTGCGGTTGCGTCGACGGGAGGTGGCGCGGTGGTAGCGGCTGCAACATCAGCCACAACAGCTTCGCCTTCCCCTTCGGGCACTTCGCCTTCGACTCCTTCTAGGGTTTCAAACTCTTCCGCGGCGGCCAAACCACGTCCTTCAATCACGGCATCCGCCATTTTGTTCGTGAAGAGTCGAATCGCGCGCAGCGCGTCGTCGTTCCCCGGGATCACATGATCCACGGTGTCCGGATCACTGTTGGTATCCACCACCGCGACCACGGGGATTTGGAGCTTCCGCGCCTCGTGGACGGCGATGTCTTCCTTGTTCGAGTCAATCACGAACATCACGTCCGGTAGTCCGGGGATGTCCTTGATGCCGGCCAAGTTCTGATCGAGAGACTTGCGCTCGCGTTCAAGACGTGACATCTCTTTCTTCGAGCGGCCCTCGTAATGCTCTTCGTTGGCGAGCCGTTCCAATTCCTTCAGGCGCGCGATCGACTTCTGAACAGTCGTCCAGTTCGTGAGCAACCCACCAAGCCAGCGGCTGTTGACGTAGTACATCTCGCACCGCTTCGCCTCTTCGGCGACCGCTTCTTGGGCCTGTCGTTTCGTTCCCACAAACAGGATGGATTTGTCTTGCGCCGCCGCGTCGCTGATAAAGCGCGCCGCTTCCTTGAACATCTTCAACGTCTTCTGCAAGTCGATGATGTGGATGCCATTGCGTTCGCCGAAGATGTATTCCTTCATCTTCGGATTCCAGCGCCTGGTCTGGTGCCCGAAATGAACGCCTGATTCGAGCAATTCCTTCATTGTGATTTGGGGCAATAGTCCTCCTAGTTCCGGTCTCTACTCATCGAGCAGGCGACTGAAGCATCCAACCCGATCCAAGCGGGATTTGGGTGGGTACCTTCAACCTAATCCGGAAGAACTGCAATTTAGCGTTTCGAGTACTGGAAGCGTTTCCGCGCACCCGGTCGGCCGTACTTCTTACGTTCGTGCTTGCGCGGATCCCTTCTCAGGAACCCGGCTTTCTTTAGCGTCGGCCGCAACTCCATGTTGAAATTCTGGAGGGCGCGCGCGATTCCCATGCGTGATGCGTCGGCTTGGCCGCTCAGGCCGCCACCGTGCGCCGTGATCAACACGTCAAACTTGCCCAACGTCTCCGTCGCCAGCAGCGGCTGCCGCACAGTCGACCGATGCATCTCAGCCGGGAAATAGTCGTCCATTTCACGACGATTGATCAAAATCTTGCCGCTGCCCGGGCGTAGGAAAACTCGAGCGACAGCTAGCTTGCGTCGTCCGGTGCCCAAATATTGAACTAGGTCTGCCACGCTTTCAACCTTGGCACCCGCTTGGCGGGAGCCCTACTTTCCGAAAGTCATCTCGCGCGGCTGCTGCGCCTCGTGAGGATGTTGCGGTCCGGCGTAGACTTTCAGCCGGCTCGCCAACTGCTTTCCTAGCTTGTTCTTCGGGAGCATGCCCAGCACAGCGGATTCGATCATCCGCTCGGGATGCTTCGCCCGTAGATCCTTGGCGGTGGTTTCCTTGATGCCGCCCGGATAGCCGGAATGACGGTAATACTTCTTTTGCTCTTCTTTGCGGCCCGTCAGCCGAATCTTTTCGGCGTTCACGACAATTACGTGATCGCCCGTCTTGAGGAACGGCGTATAGTCCGCTTTGTGCTTGCCCATCAGGATGACGGCGGCCCGCGTGGCCAGCCGCCCAAGCACTTGGTCCTCACCGTTGAGCAAGAACCAGTCGTTGCGCACTTCAGAGGCGCTTGGTACGTAAGTTGGCATCGCTAAAACGCTCGTCTCCCCGTCAGACTATCCCAATTCGGAAAACCCGACCAGACATGGCCGAAACACAAGCCATTCCCTTGGCTCTGCGGAAGAGCCCCGAGTTCTCCACACAGTCTAGCCCAATCCACACCGTATGTCTATGTACTAACCCGAACTCCTCCCATCTCGCGGGCTCCTCGAAGCTCGTTGCGGAGAGCGTTTACACCTTGTGCTACAATCCGCTATCTTGAAATTGGCGAGGTTCACGTATCGCCGCACATTAGGGGCTTCATAGGTTCTAACTAGAAGGAGATCGCTTCATTATGGCGTACGTCATTGCCGAACCCTGCATTGGGACTAAGGACACGGCCTGCGTGGATGCTTGCCCGGTTGATTGCATCCATCCCAAGTCCGACGAAGAAGACTTTGATAACCAAGAGCTGCTCTACATCGAGCCGGATGAGTGCATCGACTGTGGCGCATGCGTCCCGGTCTGCCCGGTTTCGGCCATCTTCGCTCTGGAAGACCTTCCGGAGAAGTGGAACGAATTCACCGAGCGAAACGCTGCTTACTACGGCAAGACCGCCGAGTAACGCTCTTCCACCGCCCTCCCTGCCGCCAGCGCGCGGAGGGCGGTTCGCACTCCCTGATCGCCAGTAGTCCGCTGTTCGCCTGCGGCCCCGGCGCCGTTTAGAACAGCATCGCCCGCCTCAAGCTTCTCCATCCCTAGGGAGCCCGGATGATTCTGTCTCGGCCCGAGAGAGCAACATAACAAGCGAGGGCGCGGCACAACTCAATCGAGCCCCTTCGTCACAACACAAACGCAATGGGTCCGATCGCGAGAAACCGCGCTCGCGACGATGCTACGTAAAACGTGGCCCCCTAGCTACCAGGGCGGTTCTGTGGCTACAGAAGCCATTTCTCGTCGTCAGCGCGTTAGGAACGCGAACAAGGCCGGAATTCCGTAGAACATCACGACCACGTAGGCAATCGCCATACTCTTCGACCGGACCGCCACCCCGGCGAGACGCTCCGCCAGCCGCAATGGAATCGCCCGAACCGCCGAGGCCGGGTAGATCATCGCCGTTCCGGTAAGGTTGAACAGTAAGTGCACCAGAGCAATCGTGATGCCCGCCTGCGCATTCACGCCGGTCACCGCCAGCGAAGCCATCAGGGCCGTCACGGTGGTGCCAATATTGGCACCCAGCGTCACGGGGAATGCCTGACGCAGGGTGAGCAAGCCCGCGGCGGCAAACGGCACGAGAAGCGAGGTGGTAATCGAACTCGATTGCACCATCACCGTGACAACGACCCCGAGCGCCATCGCGGCCACTCCACTCCCGCCAAGAAACTGCTCCATGCGGTCTTCGACGGTCGAGATCAGTGTCGCTCGCAAGGTCTTCACGAGGAACAGCAGGCCGAACAAGATCAACGCGCCTCCGCAGACAACCACGAAAGCTCCTTGTGTCGCCGGCGTACCCATCAGCCCTTTCGCTGTTGATGTTATGGGCCCAGCTCCGGCTTTCAATAAACTCTTCAGCGGGCTATCGAAGGCCACCCCGCCGGCGCCACCGAGGAAGGTAGCCAAGCCGCCGGCGACCTTGCTGAATACACCCGTCGCCAGCTCCAAAGGCAACAGGACGGCTACGGCCGTGAAATTGAAGAAGTCATGACAGGTCGCAACCGCATAGGCCCGTTTGAACTCTCGCTTGTTGCCGATGTGGGCCAACGAAACGATCGTGTTCGTCACGGTCGTGCCGATATTGGCGCCCATGATCATCGGAATCGCGTTCACGACCGGCAACGGGTTCTCCGGCGCGGCCACCAGGCCCACTACCATCGATGTCGTGACCGACGAGCTTTGCACCAACGTGGTGGCGAGGATGCCCACCATCAACCCGACGAAGGGGTTCGCCGTCGCCAGAAAGAAGCTTTCCAGCACACCGGCCCCCAAGAGCTTGAAACCGTCTCCGAGCGCGCGCACACCCACCAAAAATACAAACAGAAGGAAAACGACCGTCGCGGTCCGTCTTAGAACTCCCGCTACGTCGGGGGCTCCGTGATTAATAACGCCTGTATGAGTTGCCATTGCTATGCTTCGATGCTCCGCGGCACCGGTAGAAACATCAGATCAGAAACGGCCTAGAACGATACGTCCCACTGAAGCCGCGCCTGGGTGTCGTGCAAGTCGTCCGATCCATTGCGTCCCAACGAATACCGGGACGTATCGAACGTCAGCTTGTTCCCGTGGCCGTAGAAATACCAGTTGACGACGACCGCCAACTCCTTCTGCAGGTCATTGTGCGCGACGCGATTCGGATCGACGATCCCGTAGCGACCGCCAAGCTCGAGTTGTTTCGGGATGTGGGCAACAAGGTGGTGGAAGAAGTATCCTGCCTGCACGTAGGCGCCGCGCATGTTCGTCGTCGTGACATTGACGTTGTCTTCGATGGTCTTCCAGTGCAGCTCGTGCTGTAACGATAGGCCTCGATACTTCAACGTCGCCTCTTCCATGAACTGCCGCAGCGAGTACTGGCCCGGCTGCCCGAGTTCAAAGCCGTCAAGCTGGCCGCCGCCGCTGGACGAGAAGCGCGTATAGCGGCTGCGGTTGCGCGCCGTCCCAAATGACAAGGCCGCCGACGGCTTCTCGCTGTACTCCAGGTCGCTTTGTGAATGTCCAACGTCGCGCCCCAGGAAGTTCCATTGATAGCGTGCCATCAGCATCGGCGATCCGTCACCATGGTCCAACTCCGGCGTGCCCGGCGGCGTTCGAAACCCACGCCCATTCCCGGCGAACACGCCCACGTAGTAGCGCGAGTCTCCTCGTGTCCCCTTCATCAGGCGTCCCAGGACCGTTGCGCCTTTCTGGCGATCCACGGTGAACGCTCTGTTCACGATCGAGCGGTCTGCAAACTGCTGCTTGCCCGACGACTCCATGCGCTCGCGGCTGTAATCGACCTTCCATTGGCCGAACCGAAACTGTAGCCCCTCCCATTTGCCGACGGTCATGCGCGCGTCGAGGACGCGCGTATTGACGAGATCATGCTCGTACTTATACTTGACCCAAGGCGCGAAGGCGTGACCCTGCATCTTGAACCGCGCCCGCCGGAATCGGAAGTCACCCTCGGTCTCTCGCTCAAAATGGCTTTCCGTCCGGGGCGCGCTCACGAACGACGAAAAACGTAGTTGCGAACGAATGTTGACCTTCGCGCTAAACTGCCCTTTCCCCTTCTCGCCAATCTGTAGACCCTTGAGGCCATAGCGGAAGAATCGCTTCTTCTCTTCCTCCTGTTTCGGGCGCTCCGTCTCCGTCGACTCGACGGCCGGTTTCACCAGTACGGCCCGCCCGGAAGCGGATGTGTTGGCGGCGAACACTTGCGCCGGGTCCTCGGCCGCCATCGCGGCGCCGAGAGCCAACCAAGCGGCAATCATGATCCAGCAAATTCGTAGCATTCTGAGTTAGGAGATGGCCTATGTGACCAACTCGCAACTCAAGCGTAACGACCCAATATTGCGACAAAATCAAAGTCGCGTTACGACCCTGTCAATCTTACGTTAAGATTTGATTAATCCCTTTGCGGCGACCGGAAGGCCCCGCTGAAGAGTAGACGCAATGCTCAAAGCACTGATTGCAATTTTCCGGTCGGAAGCCCCGATGAAGCCCATCGCGGACGTCTTCGCCGAGATGCTCGGGCGTAGCGTCGAGCTTACCTACCGCGCGGGCACCCTGTTCTTCGGCCCGAACGTGAGCGATGCAGAACTGAAGAGTACAAAGCGTAGCGACGTCAAGATCAACAAACTACAGCGCAAGATCCGCAAGCGCGTACTGATCCACCTCGCCACACACGACGGCGCTTCCGATCTCCCCTATTGCATGCTGCTGATGAGTCTCGTAAAGGATGTCGAGCGCATCGGCGACTATGCCAAAGACCTCGTCGCCCTCCGCCGCGAATGTGACACGCTTCCCACTCATAGTCTGGTCGAAACCCTGGGCAGACTCCGCGCGCGTGTTGAAGATCATCTTCGAGCCGCTTCCGACGCCTTCGCGTTGTCTGAGAAGAACACGGCCGAGTCGTTGCTCCTCGAAGGGCAGACTATGATCTCGGATCTGGATGCCATGGTCGAGTCACTGGCAGCCTCCGACCTAGAGCCACGCTCGCTAACCACCCTTGTCCTGGCGGCCCAGTACTACAAACGCATCTGCTCACACTCGCTCAACATTGTTTCCAGTGTTGTTCAACCACTCCATCGGCTCGACTACTACAAACCAAAGGGCTCGCCGAAGACCAAAGAACCCGCCGGAGCGGCCACAAACTAAGATTTTCTGGCCGGCTGTGGCGTACAACTGCGCGTGCCGGGTCAGAACCCGGATTTAAGGAAAGACACGCTAACTCAGCCCCTGCAACGCCCCCGTACTGTCCCCGAACGAATCCGCTTCAACCCCCATCCGCTGGAGCATCGACACGTACAGGTTGCAAAGCGGCGTATCCGGCTCCGCCCGCAGCCGCCGTCCGGGTTTGAGCGTCCCCTTACCGCGTCCAGCGAGGATCAACGGCAAGTCCTTCGGGTCATGACGATTCCCGTCCTTCAACGACGACCCAAACAGGATCATCGAGTTGTCGAGCAAGGATGAGCCGTTCTCATCAAGCCCGCTCACCTTGTCGAAGAAGTACCCCAACTGCTCCATATGCCAGTTGATGATCTGTTCGTACTGCGTTCGCTTATCGACATCGTTGCGGTGATGCGAGATGCCATGGAAGCTCCCGTTCACGCCGTCAAGGAACGAGAAGTGTTTCCCGGATTGCGCGTCCCCGAACATGAAGGTCGCGATCCGCGTCGTATCCGTCCAAAACGCCAGGATCAAGATATCGAGCATCAGCCGTACATGCTCTTCGTGCGTTTCCGGAACGCCCGGACTCGGCCGATCGACCTCAAACTTACCCTCGTTGATCCAGCGCTTCTGCGGACGTAATGATGCCTCGATCCGCCGCTCCACCGAACGCACCGATTCGAGATACTCGTCGATCTTCGTGCGGTCGTGTTCGCTGCCTTTCAGCCGCACGGACTTGGCGTCATCCAGCACCAAATCCAGGATGCTCTTGTCATCGCGCTGTAGCGATTGCATCACGGCCTGATGGCGCGGATTCACGCCCGAGATCACCGGCGCCGACTTTGTCCGAAACAGCCGGTCAAACGCCAACTTTGGGACGATCTCTTTCACGACCGGCGTATGCGGGTCGCGCCACGAAATGTACGAACCGAGGATGCGGGCAAACCCACCGCCAATATTGTCAATACCACTCCGCGGTTCATCAATGCCCAGTTCTAAACTCGGCAGAGGCGTTTTCGTTCCGATGTGCCGAGCGGCAAACTGATCAACCGATGTGGCACCGGTATTGATATCCCGCCCCGTCGAGCGTTCTACGTATCCGCCCGACAGCCAGGCCGGCACCTTCGGCCAGTGTCCGTTGCGGCCATCCGTGTTTTCGTTCCACAGATTCTCCAGCAGGGTGAACTCGCTACGGTGCCGCTCGATCGGCTTCAGATGCGGTGTGACTTCGTAGTCGGTCACCGCGTTGCCGGCCGGCGTCCAGTGGTCCGGCCGAACGCCATTCGGCATGAACAAGAAGGCTGTCCGCAACGGCGGTTCGGCAAGTTTCAGCGAACCGGGGCCCGCCGCCGGTGACATCGCTTCCAGCCAGGGCAGCGCCATCGCGACGCCCATACCGTTGAGCATCCGCCTTCGTGAGATCGGTCGATACATCATTCGCCCCCCGTCGTCCGCGGTGTTCCCGCCAGCGATTCGCCGCTATTCCCAGTCTGACGATACCGAAACGCTGTACTCATCACAACCTCGGTCATCAACGTGCGCGCCCGGTAATCATCCTTTTCCAGCGCATCCACAATGCGCTGGATCGTGCACTGATCGGCGTCTTCGAGGGTGCGGCCCAGCGCATACCCCAGCACTTTCGTCGTCACATTGCGGACATACTCGTCTTTCCTGCCCATCAACGCTCGCCGCAATCCGGCCGGTCCGTCAAAATGCTCGCCTGTCGGCAATTCACCCGTCGCATCAACCGGCTCGCCGTTCTTCTCCGTGTCGCGCCACCGCCCGAGCCAATCAAAATTCTCAAGACCGAACCCAATCGGGTCGATCACGTCGTGGCACACCGCGCATGACGGATCTTCTCGATGCTTCAGCAACTTCTGCCGTGCCGTGAGCCCGGTCTCGTTCTTGCCCTCGGTGACTAGCGGCGGGATATCCGGAGGCGGCGTCGGCACCGGCGTGCCCAGCAAGGTCTCAAGCACCCAGGCGCCACGCAGCACCGGACTCGTCTCCTTGAAATGCGAAGTCATGGCGTGGACCGCGCCCACCCCGAGCACGCCGCCGCGCCGATCGTTCGGCCACCGGACTTTCTGGAAGATATCCCCCTCGACCGATACCCGGTCTTCAACCTCGTAGAACTTGACCAAACGTTCGTTCAGAAACGTATAGTCAGAATCCAGAAACTCCAGTAAGCTACTATCCGCCGCCACCAAGTGATGGAACAGCAGAATCGGCTCCTCGCGCATATCCTTGGCGACTTCCGGCGTGTAGTAGTGCTGCACCGCGTTCACGGTTGGCGCGATCCGTCCGCCGACGTCCTTCGTCCCCAGCCACTGGCCTACGAACGCCGAGGCGAAATGGCGCGACCGTGTATCGTCCAGCAAGCGCGCCACCTGCCCCTGGAGAACCGCATCCTCATGGAGTCGACCTTCAAATGCCAGCCGCCGCAACTCTTCGTCCGGCGCGCTCGACCACAGGAAATACGAAAGCCGTGTGGCCAACTCGAAATCACCTAGGCGATGCTTGCCCGGGCCGCCGCCGCTATCCTCCATGCGGAACAAGAACTCCGGCGCAACGAGCACAGCCTTCAGCATCAGCTTCACCCGTTCCGGATAGGGATCGCCCCGCTCGGCCGCTCGGTCGTACATCGTCATGAACCGCTCGACTTCGGCCTCCGTCGCCGGACGCCGAAACGCCCGAGGCAGAAATCGCTCTAGCAACACGCGCGCTTCCTTGCGCGGCTGGAGCGGAGAATCCTCGTGCCCCGTCCCAAACAACCGATAGTGCGACGCGCGTCGCTCCGCGCTCGGCTCTTCCTTCTTCTGGCTGATACTGAAGCCGAAAAGCTCAATCGGCCTCGACTTGCCCGCCTGCAAGGTAATCGTGTGCGCCCCGCGCCCCAGGTTCAACGTCCGTGAACGCGCCGACGGCCCGCCATTCGAGTCCTTTGGGAAAACAAGCGGCTCGGTGGCAACACCGTCGGTCTTGACGACGATCTCGAACGGCTCATCTTCCGGCCGCATCACGCTGACCCTGACCGTATAGTCGCCGTCGCGGTAAACCGTTGCTTGCGTCGACAGCTCTTCACCCGGAATCATGAGACGGTTTTCGCCTTTGGGAACGTCCTGCCGCGGGACGAGTTGCTTGGCTTCGTACGACTTGTGGAGTGGCGGCGTGATGACCACGCTATCGAGAATCTGCTGCGCCGCCTCCAGATAGCGTTCCATCAGCATGGGCGACAGGAATAACGTCTCGCCGTGCGTATCGAACCCCTCGCCACCCGTTCCATCCGGCGGAAACACTTCCGTGACCTCGTAGTCAATGCCGAATAGATCGCGGACCGTATTGCGATACTCGCGCCGATTCAGCCGCCGTGCCGGGACAGACCCGGCAAAGTCTCCCGCCTCGCAAGCCGTCGCGCGAAGCTATTCCTCGATCCAGGTCGCGATCCAGAACCGGTCCTCTTCGGAAGGCTGTGACCCCGAGGGCGGCATCGTCCGGTTGCGAAGCTGCAACGCTACGCCGCGCCACATCGGCAGCCGTGGTTGCTTTCAAGAATGGACGTTTGTTGTCAGGTTTCTCAGCCGCATGGCAAGCCGAGCACTTCTCCACCAACACCGGCCGAATCGAAGACGCAAACTCATCCCCCGCGGCCGCAACCGGAAATGCCGCCAGCACTAGAACCAAGCTCAGTCCGTTACGCATCACACAAACCCAAACAAGTCCCCTTCGCAAGTGAATTGTACCGCTGAATGTCCGCCGATCGCGCCGAGTCGCCTTCGATTCCTACCGCCCGGCTAGGCGGCGTGCCCTACAAACCGACCCAATCCTCCGCGTGCTCCGCGATCACTCACGGCTCACGAACCGGCGGGCGCTGGGATCGCTAGGATGGGTTGAGCGGTGAACTATCGACCGCACTCTCAGTCAACGTGTCCGATTCCCCTAGCACGCTACCTCGCATCGAGGTCAACGAACCACCCACCGTTAGCATCGTTACGCCCAGTTTCAACATGGCGCAGTTTCTCGAAGCAACCATCGAAAGCGTGCTGTCACAAAGCTATCCGCATATCGACTACATCGTGATGGACGGCGGGTCGAACGACGGCACCTTGTCGCTACTCAAGAAGTACGAAGGGCGCTTGCGCTACCTCTCACAGCCCGACAAGGGTCAGTGCGATGCGATCAATCGCGGCTTCGACCTGACGAAAGGCAGCATCTTCGCCTTTCTCAACGCGGACGATCTCTATTGCCCGGGTGCTATCGAGACCGTCGTCCGCGCCTTCGCGGAGAACCCGGAAGCCGGCGTCGTCTACGGAGACGGTGACCATATTGACGAAGCGGGCGCCATGCTCGGTCCGTATCCGACCTGGGACTTCGACCCCGCGTTGTTGGGCCAACGCTGCTTTATCTGTCAGCCGGCGGGGTTCATGAGAAGCAAGGTGTTCGTCGACATCGGAAAGATGAACCAGGATCTGCATTTCGCTCTGGACTACGATCTGTGGATTCGCGCCTCGAAGGAGTACGATTTCCATCGGGTTCCCGCGACGTTGGCACAGTCGCGGATGTACCGCGCCAACAAGACCCTCCGGAACCGCATTACTACATTTCGCGACACAGTCCGCGTGCTGAAGCGTCATTTTGAATACGTCCCCTACGACACGACATACGGGTACGCGGGAGTGATCGTCGATCGTCGGGACGGCTTTTTCGAGCCGATTCCTCCTTCCAGCACCATCTATCTACTGGCAGTCGTACTCGGGCTCTATGAGAATCCGACGCAACCAATTCGGTTCTTGCGCGAGGCCGTTCAGCACACCCGGCTTGCGAGTCTATTCAACGATGATCCGAAACATACCCCATGCTAAGATCGTGATCCTTCTGAACCGACGAAAGTGGGTTCGCCCAAGGAATCCAAGAGGGAAGGCGCGTTGAGCACGACAACGAACACGAACAGAGTTCTCGTAACCGGAGCCGGAGGTTTTATCGGCCACCACCTGGTCAGCGATCTAAAAAGCCGGGGCCACTGGGTGCGCGGCGTCGACATCAAGAAGCCGGAGTACGCCCCATCCGAGGCCGACGAGTTCGCGCTATTGGATCTTCGTGAGTTACAGAATTGCCTGCAAGCAACACAGGGCGTGGACACCGTCTACGCCTTGGCCGCCGACATGGGCGGCATGGGCTTCATCTCGACAAACCATTCGCAGATCTTCTATAACAACGCGCTCATCAACCTGCACACCGTCGAGGCGGCACGCCGCAACGGGGCGAAGAGATACCTGTACTCATCGTCAGCGTGCGTGTACCCGGAGTTCCTTCAAGAGGAGGCGACCGTAACACCGCTTCGGGAGGAAGACGCCTACCCGGCCCAACCACAGGACGCCTACGGTTGGGAAAAGCTCATGGCCGAGCGGGTTTGCCAACACTATGGGGAAGACCACGGCCTGGATATCCGGGTCGCGCGTTTTCACAATATCTACGGTCCGCTAGGCACGTGGGAAGGGGGCCGCGAGAAGGTTCCCGCCGCGTTGTGCCGAAAGGTCGCGATCGCCAAATCCACCGGCAACCCCGAGATCGAAATCTGGGGGGATGGTGAACAGACAAGATCGTTCTGCTACATTGACGACTGCGTGGAGGGCTTGCGCCGACTCATGGAGTCAGACCATTCCGAACCCATCAATATGGGGCAAGACCGCATGGTCACGATCAACGAGCTGGCGGATATCGTAGCCGCGGCCGCCGGTGTCTCGATTGTGAAGAAGCATGTCGAGGGGCCGATGGGCGTGCGGGGGCGGAATTCGGACAACACCACGCTCAAGCGGGTTCTTGGTTGGGAGCCGGGCATCACGCTGGAAGATGGTCTCGGCCGCACCTATACGTGGATCGAGCAACAGGTAGCCTCCCAAGCCAACTAGACCAGTACGGCCGGGCGCGCTTCGGCCAAGCCGCAACCGGCAAGGTCGCACTTCCCGGCAGCACCGCACAGGGGGCCTCTTGCGAATGGGCCCTTTGCTACCGGGTTGATGCGGTACTGGAAGACGAAAACCCCATTTAGTACTCTTGTCCTGTCTCCCCCTAGGTGTGCGTTCGGGAAGAGCCTGCCTCAGATTGGTACCGGCGAACGACGCCAAATTGAGACCAAGGGTTCATTGGTGATTCGGGCGTCGCGGCGTAAAGTTAGGGACATAAGTTAGCAACAGCAACCAAGGACATCACCTCCATGACCCAAGCAAACGACATCTGCCTCCCCACCCCGCTTTCGATCCAAGTATTCGGACGCCCCGAAGAGTGGGAGTGGATCGAGCCAACCGACGAGAACAACGAGCCGGAGCCGACGACGGCCCCCGCCCTCAAGCTGGAAGAAGACCGTCTGTCCGCGTAGGCTACTCAGGGCGGAGCACTTCCCACCACGGCGTCTTCGATTCGAGGTGCCGCAATAGGCCAACCAGCCAAGGATGGTCGCCGGTCGGAGCCAGCACAAGGCGCCCCAGAACACTCGCGCGGCCCTCGATTCCCTTGGAAACAAACATTCTCTCGAAACCGGTACGGGCGTTCACGAGCCCGACCGCTGCCTCCCAAGCCGCGTCGCGCGCCTTCGTCACACTAAACGAGCTCACGCGCTCATCCAGCGGCCCGAGCACCTTGTCCAACAATCCCAGGCCTGGTGCGTAGATGCGCGCGATGCGTTCTTGCACAGGGTCTACCGCAAGTTCCAAGGCCTGATTGACGAGCGTGTGATCGCGAAAGCGGCTCTCTCGGTCGGGGTCAATTGACACCGAAGCCAACGCGAAGGGTAGATCGCGGTTGATGTGGGCGTTCATGCCGAGTACGAGATCATGCAGAATCAACCCCTGCTCGCGGGTCGACGTGTCGAACGCAAGACGCCAAGACTTCGGAAGGCGGGCGGCGTCCGACGGCGGATAGGCAAGAACGGCGTCACGGTAGAGATTCGCGAACGCGATTCCATAGCTCGTCATCCATTCGCGGTCCTCGAAGCGGCCCTGTTCCAGCCACTCACCGAGGACGCGGGTAAAGGCGAGGTACGTGGTAGCGAATACAGCCCGGCGGTCTTTTTTCGCAAGGAACTCCTGCTCGAATGCCGTTACACCCTCGAGAACATCGTCCAACGATTGGTACTCGGACTCGTTTGCCATGCCGGCCATTATGCGGAGGGCCGTGGCCTCGTTGAGGGCTTCTTTCCGTGCCAAGACAAGGGCACCCATCGTCGCTTTGCGGGAAGAGGCGGTTGGTATGATGTGTGAGAAGAATCACAAACTCGCCGTAGAAACAGTGGCGGAGTCCACCAACGCCGCATAGGGGTTTCACCATGAAAATCTTTCTCGATACCGCTAATCTGGATGAGTTGCGCGACGCGGCCGCATTCGGCGTCATCGACGGCGTTACGACCAACCCGTCCCTGATCGCCAGAGAGGGTCGCTCCAATGCGGATCAGATTCGTGCGATCTGCGAGATCGTGGATGGCGACATCAGCGCCGAGGTGGTTTCGACCCAGGCGGAAGAGATGATCCGTGAGGGCCGCGAGCTGGCGGCTATCCACTCGAATGTCGTCGTGAAATGCCCGCTGATTCCCGAGGGCATCAAGGCCACGAAAGTGCTCTCCTCGGAGGGCATCCGGGTCAACGTGACGCTGTGTTTCAGCGCAACGCAGGCCTTGTTGGCAGCCAAAGCGGGCGCCTACATCATCAGCCCGTTCATGGGTCGACTCGACGATATCTCATTGGACGGGGCCGAGTTGATCCGCGAGATTGTCGCGATCTACGAGAACTACGACTATTCGACGCAAGTGCTTGCCGCTTCGATTCGCGGGCCTCTGCAGGTCAAGGATGTTGCGCTGGCTGGATCGCACATTGCCACGATGCCTGCCAAGGTGTTCCACCAGCTCTTCAAACACCCACTCACCGACATCGGCCTGGAGCAGTTCCTCGCCGACTACAGGAAGACCTTGTCTGAAGTCTCCGCGGGGTAAAACTTGGGGTCTATTCTTGCCGACGGCGGTATCGCCCTCGGAGTTGCTGTCGCCGCGGCGGCTGTCTTAGTCGCAGCCCTCTATCTTGCGTGGCGCCGGCGGCGGGGTCCTGCTGAGCGTGAGCGCCGCAGAAGGCTACGAGTCAACAACAACGGCCGCATGACGGACGGCACGATCATTGACTTTCAGCGCCCCGCCGGCGATGACGCATCGGAGTCGCAGTTAATCTTCTATCAGTATTCCGTTCGCGGAGTCGACTACGCCACGGCTCAGGATGTTTCGGCGGTAGCACGGGTCGAAGAGCACGACCTCGAACGCTGTCTGGGTGCGGTGTACGTTAAGTACGAAGCCAAGCACCCCTCCGACTCCATCGTGATCTGTGAAGACTGGAGCGGTCTTCAATCGGCGTCATCCGCTGTTGCCGAACAGGTTCGAACCACCTCGACCGAGTCCCTGCGTTGAGGTAGCGTGGTCATGGCTGCTTCGTAGAGAGGCAGGACTTCTTCGGTGGGCCCGTCCAATCGAACACGGCCCTTCTCCAGCCACACCGTTCGAGGGCACATCGCCTCGACAGCAGCCAACTGGTGAGAGACGAACAATAAGGTCTTACCTTGGCCGGCGAGCTTGTAGATCCTCTTCTGGCACTTCTGTTGAAACCCCTTGTCGCCAACCGACAAGACTTCATCCATGATCAGGATATCCGGGTCGATATGCACCGCCACGGAGAAACCGAGCCGCGCGATCATGCCGCTCGAGTAGGTGCGAACCGGTTCGTCGATAAACTCCAGCAGTTCGGCGAAGTCCACGATGGCGTCGAATTCCCGTTCTACATCCTTGCGGCGGAAACCCAGCAACGAAGCGTTCAGGTGAATATTCTCCCGGCCCGTCAGGTCAGGGTGAAACCCAGTTCCCAGCTCCAGCAGGGCCCCGAGCCGGCCGACCTTATGCACCTCGCCGCTCGTTGCAGCAATGACACCCGCCACGATGCCGAGCAAAGTACTCTTGCCGGCCCCGTTGCCTCCGACGAGAGCGATATTCTCTCCTGCTTTCACCTGAAAGGACACGTCTCGCAACGCCCAGAAGTCTTCCAGCGTTGATCTAGAACGGCGGGCGCGGTCCGCGGCGAGCTGCCGCTTCCGATGAATCAGGAAGCGTTTGCTGACCTTCTTGAGATCGATGACCGTCATGAGAATCGCTTACAGGTAGTCAGCGAAATCCTTCTTGAGGCGGCGGAAGGTATACACACCGAGCGCGAATGTGGCGAACGATACCAAGACCATCTTCGCCAGAGTCGTAATGGGTGGAGGCAATGCTTGCAGGCAGATCCGGCGCACGACGTAAATCACAGCCGACACGGGGTTCAATTCGTAAACCCATCGGAGACTCGGATCGACATCAACCATGCCGTAGAAAATCGGGCACAACCAGAAGAGAACCAGATTCGCGGACTCGACGACGTATCGGATATCGCGGTAGTAGACGTCCAAGCTCGCAGAAATTAACGAAAGGCCGCAGACAAAGACAATCTGCAACACAATCAAAAAGGGAATCCAAGCCCACTGTAGATTGAAGCCGACGAACCACAGCACCACCGCCAAGAGAAGCACCATGTGGATGACGTAGTGCAGGGCATTGCCCAAGACGACTGAGACCGGTAGCAGCTCCCGCCAAAACGGCACTCTCTTGATCAGGGGCGCGTTGTCGATCACCGAACTCGTGCCGGTCGACCAACCCAGGCTAAAGAAGTTGTAAGGCAATAGGCCTAGCAGCAAGAACAATGGAAAATTCTTGCGCTGTTGCTCAAACAGAACCGTGAACACGAAGGTCAGCACCCCCATCATTACGATGGGATTGACCAACGACCACAGAATCCCCAACGACATGTTCCGATAGCGGACCTTGAAGTCCTTCGCTACCAGGTTGAAGAGGATGTAGAGGTGATCGTGTGACGAAACCGCCGTGCTCATGGGGCAAAAGGAGTCAACTCGACCGGCCGGAGAGGTAAGCCAAGTGGGAGTAGCAACCCACTACTCTACTAAACTCTCCGAAGCAAGAGCCGCGCGGTGTATCAGGTCCGGCGAAGGCGCTACGAACTTTCGCTAGCACCGCAGACCAATCGAAGCATGATCAGGTCGGCGGGCCGGAAGCGCATCTTAGGAAGATTGCGGACCCCGTCTGGTTCGTCAAGGACGTGGCGGATCAACAGTGACCGCAACTCGGCGGCGCTCATCTCCAGGACGTGAGCCGCCTCTTCGATGTTGTACTCCGACTTCGACGTAGGAATGTCTAAAAGCATAGGAAGGCGATTGCCAAGTTCTTCCGATTCTAGGACGGGACCGGGGCCCGAACCATCCGCAAAAGCGCCTAGTTCCATAGGGGGGTTACCCGGTATTCGAAGCCCCTCGGGCTCTAATCCACCCGGGCATAGGGCTCGGGCCCTGTATACGCTCAGACAGGCGGGAAAAGCAGCAGTTGGGTCACAACGACCAACGTGTGCGTTACCGCGGCCGCGACGACGCTTCGGTTTGCGCGATACGCCCTACCGTAAAACCATCCGGCCAAGGCCGCTGCTAGAGCGTAGCGCCAGTTGGGAAACCCGCGTGACGCGATGTGAGCGAGCCCAAACAGCAAACTCGCAGCCAGTTGCGCCCAACCCGGACGTCCCCAGGTCGCGGCGAGAAGGTTTTGAAGGATGCCGCGAAAATACAACTCTTCGGATAGCGCGACAGCAGCATAGAGTCCGGCGGCGCGAGCCAGCACACTGAGAGGGTCAAGCCACGAATCGAAAGCGTACGGGCCCCACGAGGCGTATCCGATGCCGAGGGTAAAGGGAATCCCGATCGGGAGAAACAGCAGGTAGTTCTTCAGCCCCACGGTGAAATCACGCGACGAAATCGCAAGCTGAAAGTTCGTGCCCTCAAGACGCCGCAGGGACAGGTAGATCATCGCGCCAAAGGGAATCAGCATGATCTTGCCAAGGGCGTACACATCGTCGGGAACGCTCCCTCCCGGCGGGCGGTAGGTCTCGCGAAGCATGTCGCTGACCCCGCCAATCATCGGATACGCGAGCAGTGCGAGGACGACCACGTCTTGCCACAGCAGACGATGCCCCGAGGGAGGAAACCAGACGAATACGTACGCCGTGATGCCACAGAACGCGAACAAAGTGAGGGCCGACTCCACCGCAAAGACGCCCGTCGGGAGAGAATAGACCAGGTAGGGAACCAGAGACGCGACGACCACCGAGGCCGCCAACGCATTCGCTGACAAGCGGGCTTCCAGCCGGCCCCGCGCTTCAGGAAATACCGCGACAAGATAAACGGAGGCCTGCAGGAGAAAAGCGGCAACGATCGGAACCGCCAGTCCCGCGGAAACGTCCAAGCGATCGGTGCCAATGATTCCGGCAATCATGAGACCCGCATTGAGCAAGACGAGAGTGATCCAAAACGGACGCAACGACTTGTTTTCCGGCTGTATCGGGGTCTCCAGCAAGCACCCATCTTATCGAAGCCGGCTCCCAGCCTCGTGCCTGGTGCGCGTGGCTGTTGGGGCGCTGCTATCGGCTGGGTTTACCGCGGACGCTATGGCTCAGAAGCCCCCGGCCGGCATGCTGCGCGCACTCGCGGAGAGCGGCTCGCGCTTCGAGCAGGCACGGCAGCGCTATACCTACACGCGACATTTTCGCTTTCACGAAATGGACCGCCAGGGGCGTCCGAGCGGCTCCTATGACGAGGTACGCGAAGTGCTGTTCTCACCCGAAGGCGAGCGGATCGAGCAGTTCGTCGGCCGGCCACATGATCGGCTGAAGCACATCCGGCTCACCGAAGAAGACTTTCGGGATCTCCGCGAAGTGCAACCCTTCGTGCTCACCGAGGACACGCTTTGGCGGTACGAATTGCGGTTCAAGGGCCTGGAGGATATCGAGGGCGGGTCTTGTTTTGTCTTCCGCCTGCAGCCCAGGCAGGTGCTCGAAGGGCAGCGCGTACTTGACGGCATGATCTGGGTCAGCCGTGAGCACGAGCAGATCGTCAAAGTCGCCGGCAAACCGCTCCCACAAATCCACCGGTCGGATCATCAAAACCTCTTCCCGCAGTTCGCAACAATCTACGACGAGGTGGATGAAGGCCTCTGGTTTCCGGTCAAGACGGTTGCCAGCGATGTCCTGCCGTTTCGCACGGGTGGCCAAGCGGTCAAGTATACGATCGACTATGAGAACTATCAGCGCTTCCGAGCCGAGTCCACGGTGACATTCGGCGACGAGTTGCCAGACAGTCCCCCCTAGCCCGAGTGGGAGCCCGCCGCGTGTAAACTTTCCGCCACGCAAAGGTATCTATCAAGTGCCCTCCGATTCGTCCGCTAAGATAGAAGTTCTCGCCTCCTCGGCGCTCTATGACCTCCTCCGTTGCCGAAGTTGAGATGCGTGCCGGGCCGCGTTCGCAGGCCTTGCAGCAAGATCTCCTTGAGAGCTTCCGCCGTGTGCGCGGTAACTCGCGCGCCATCTGCGCGCCACTCGAAACCGAGGACTACGTTGTCCAGACCATGGACGATGTAAGCCCGCCGAAGTGGCATTTGGCTCATACGACCTGGTTTTTTGAGACCTTTCTTCTCGAACCACACCACGCAGGCTACGAGAATTTCCATCCGCGATACGGATACCTCTTCAATTCCTACTACGAGGCGGTTGGCGAGCGGCATCCACGACCTCACCGCGGCCTGCTCTCCCGACCCACAGTCAGCGACGTCTACGACTACCGGACGCACGTCGACCGTGCAATGGAACAACTCATCGAGAAGGCCGATGACGCGCTTTGGTATCGGATCGAATCTCTAGTTGAGTTGGGCATCCATCACGAAGAGCAGCATCAGGAACTGTTGATCACTGACCTGAAGCACATTCTCGCCGGGAATCCTCTTCGTCCCGTCTACTCGCCAGAACTCCGCGGAGATTACGCGGAAGAAGCGCGGCGTGAGTGGATCGCGTCGGACGGCGGAGTCGCCGAGATCGGTTATCAAGGTGACGGCTTCCACTACGACAACGAAGGCCCGCGACACCGTGTCTACGTCCAACCGCACCGTATCGCGCCGGCGCTCGTCACGAACGCGGAGTATCTCGAATTCATACACGCAGGCGGCTACGAAGATCCGGCGCACTGGCTTTCCGAGGGCTGGGCCACGGTCCAAGAGCATGGCTGGCGAGCTCCACTCTATTGGGAACAGTCCGACGAAAAGTGGTCGATGATGACGCTTGCCGGAATGCGCGAAGTTCGTGGCCACGAACCCGTCTGCCACGTCAGCTACTTCGAAGCCGATGCCTTCGCGCGCTGGAGCGGCAAGCGGCTCCCGACCGAGGCGGAATGGGAATGCGCCGCCGTTTCCGAACCGCTTGAGGGAAACTTCTACGAGTCTGGTCATTTCCATCCGGCACCGCCAGATGGGGGATCCCACCAGTTCTTCGGCGACGTCTGGGAGTGGACCCAAAGCCCCTACACGGCGTATCCGGGTTTCCAGCCCGCCGAGGGAGCGGTTGGCGAGTACAACGGCAAGTTCATGTGCAACCAATACGTGTTGCGCGGCGGATCGTGCGCCACCTCCCAGCGCCACATTCGTCCGACCTACCGCAACTTCTTCCCAGCGGACGCCCGCTGGCAATTCTCCGGCATCCGCCTCGCCTCCGATTGACAATCATTTTGAATTCAGCGATCCCTCAAACCTTAATGGAGCACTTGGATAGTATCGAGTTCCACGACCATCATCCGAAGGCGGATGATTTCCTCACAGAGGTTCTGCGAGGACTCTCGGACGAGCCAAAGCAAATACCGCCCAAATTTTTCTACGACAAACGCGGTTCGGAATTGTTCGATCGGATCACGGGGCTCAGCGAGTACTACCCAACGCGCACGGAGATCGCGATCCTTGAAGCACGAGCCGCCGAGATTGCCGATCTCGTGGGCAAAGACTCACTGCTGATCGAGTACGGCAGCGGCAGCAGCCGCAAAGTAGGCATTCTGCTCGATGCCTTACAGGGCGATCTCACCTACATCGCGATCGATATTTCCCGCAAACATCTGGTCGAGTCCTGCTCACGCCTAGCCAAGGTCTACCCTGACGTCGAGATCATCGCGGTCTGTGCAGATTACTCCAAACCGTTTCCTCTGCCCACGCTGAAACGCAGCGACTCTAAGAACAAGCTTGTCTTCTTTCCCGGTTCGACGATCGGGAACCTCACTCCAGACCAAGCAGTTTCGTTCCTGTGCAACACGGCTCGGCAAATCGGCTCCGGCGGTTCTCTGCTCATTGGCGTCGACCTCAAGAAGGACGACGAGTTACTGAACGCTGCCTACAACGATGCCGATCAGGTAACAGCCGCCTTCAACTTGAACGTCCTCAAGCGGATCAACGAGGAACTCGACGCCGACTTCGACCTATCCGCGTTCCGCCATCGAGCCTTCTACAACGACACCCGCGGCCGTGTCGAAATGCACATCGCCAGCATCAAGAGCCAGACTGTGGAACTCGATGGGACGTCGATCCGCTTCGACGAGGGCGAAACCATTCACACCGAAAACTCCTACAAGTTCACGATCGAGGAGTTCCAACGCCTTGCCGGGCAGGCCGGGTTCGAGCCGGTTAACGCTTGGACCGACCCTAGCAACCTATTCAGCCTGCACTATCTAAGAGCGCGCTAGCCCGGTAGCCGTTCGGAATCGCGGCTACCCTCCGTGGACCCACTTGCCGCCGACCATCGTCCGCTCGACCGGGATGTTGATGATCTCGAACGGATCGGTCTTCATCGGATCTTTCCCTAGCACGACCAAGTCCGCCAGCTTGCCCGCTTCGAGCGACCCCTTTCGATCTTCCTCGTAGGACGCATAGGCACCGTGAATGGTCCCGACCTTGAGGGCCTGCTCAACGGTAACACGCTGGCTCGGCCCCCACAATTCGCCATTGATGTCAGTCCGCGTAACGGTGGATTGCATAGCCATCATCGGCTCGTAGGGGCCGGGCGGGTAGTCAGACGTTTGAGTAGCCCGTATGCCCGCGTCGAGAAAACTCTTCACAGCGAACATCTCTTCGAGGCGCTGCTTGCCGTAGTTCTTCATCTTCTCGCCGTGATAGTAGACATAGGTCGAGAACGGTGTGGGGATGGCCCCGATATCGCGGATACGGCGGACAAGACCCGGATTGATAACCGTGCAGTGTTCGAGCCGGAAGCGCGGATCCTTGCGAGGCCGTTCCTTCTGCAGCCGCTCGTAAATGTTCATCGTCATGTCGATCGCAACGTCGCCGTTGGCATGCGTCCCGATCTGCCAGTCGGCATAGTGCGCTTTGCGGGCTTGCTCGTACAGCTCATCCGCTTCGGTGACGAGGATGCCGTAGTCATCGGGTCGTCCGATGAAGGGCTTCGACATCCGCGCCGTGCGCTCTGAGATCGATCCGTCGCACACGAGTTTTACCGCGCCAATACGTACGTGGTCGTCCCCGAGACCCGTGCGGATGCCGGCTTCGATCATGCCGTCGAGGTGGGGGTACGTGAGGAGACAGTAGATGCGCATCGACAGCTCGCCGGCGTCACGGGCGTCTTGATAGGCGAGTAGAGCGTCGGGATCTCCCTCGGCATCGTGAGCAGACGTTACACCGGAGCGCGACATCATTTCGGAGATGAGCTTCGCACCGGCGCGATAATCGTCCCGTGTGTACTCGGAGGGGATGTGCGCATCGAATGGTTCCGTTGCGCGCTCCTCAAGTCCACCGGTGAGCCGCCCGGCGCTGTCCCGCACGAAATGGCCACCGGCGGGGTCAGGTGCGTTTTCAGCGACACCGGCGATCTTCAGTGCGAGCGAATTCACATACGCCGTGTGTCCACCACGGTGTTGAATGAGCACGGGGTGATTGGGTGCGGCCTCGTCGAGATCCTCGCGCACAAGCTTGCGGCCTTCTTCCGTCTTCGTGTCGTCGTACTTGAAACCAACAACCCACTCACCTTTCGGCGTGTCGGAGGCTTTCTTGCGAACCGCGTTCTTGATTGCCTGGATGGATCGCAAGTCGGCATCAAGGCGACGCAGATGCCGAATTCCCGAGTAGACCGGATGCGTGTGTGCGTCGATGAATCCCGGCACGACCGTCTTACCTGAAAGATTAATCTTCTTCGTTCCGGCGGTGGCGAGATGCAAGACTTCGTCATTGCTGCCGACCGCGAGAAGCCGGTCCCCTGCGATTGCCACTGCCTGGGCACTAGGTTGGCGCGGGTCGACCGTATGGATCGTCGCGTCGTGAAGAATGACGTCGGGTCGGGTTTGTGCAGCGTAGGCCGAGGCCGCGCCCAAGACACCCAGAAATTGTCGACGGGATTGCTTTGCGTACATGATCCGCTCCTAAGAGGCTGCTGGCGCAGCGTGCCGCGCCCCATCTATTTTGGCAGTCATTGTACCCGCGGTGTTTGTGCCTTCGGAGAACCGCCGGGCCCTATAATTGGGACGTTTCTCGGGATCTTCAAAAGGACGCTCATGCGCTTTGCACTATCAGTCTCTGCGGTTTGTTCTTTCCTTGGGTTGCTTGCGGTGCCGGCCCTCGCTCAAGAAGGGATTGCAAACAGCGACTTCCACGGGCAGCCCGCCGTCGCCGTGTCGAATGACAAGATCTCGTTGAAAGTGCTACCGCTCGGCGGAGCGATGGTCAGCCTGGTGCTCACCGATGACGCGGAAAAGAATAGTCCGCTGTGGGATTCCTACCAAGCCGACATTGACGCCGGCAAACCGATCCGGCAAGGCGGTTCGGTCGGCCACTTCGTTTGCGTGGACGGCTTCGGTTCCCCTTCGCCCGAAGAGCGAGCCGCCGGACTATCCGGTCATGGCGAGGCGCATACGCTGCCCTGGGTTACGCAAGAGAGAGGCAAGAACTGGGATGCGATGCGCCTTAAGATGGCCGTCCAACTACCACGTGTGCGCGAGGTATTCACGCGAACGTTTGAACTCGTCGAGGGTGAGAACATTGTCTACGTCCACAGCACCTTGCAAAGCCTGCTCGCTTTCGACCGGCCGGTCTGTTGGACCGAGCACGCAACGATCGGCACTCCGTTTCTCGAACGCGGCACAACCGTCGTTGACTTGTCAAAGAACCGCGCCCTGGCTCGACCGTATGATTCCTCGCGGTTGCGAGGCATGCAGAGACGGCTGGAGTCCGACAAGGAATTCGACTGGCCGATGGCGCCGGGATTGAGCGGCGAGAAGATCGACCTGCGAGCCGCGCCGTCCGAAGGCGGATCGATTGACCTCACCGGACATCTGATGACCGGCCGCAAGTACGCCTACGTCACGGCACTCCACCCGGAAAAGCATCTGTTGTTCGGCTATGTCTTCAAGCCGGCCGAATCCCCATGGCTGCAGAACTGGGAGTTCTATCCCGCCAAAGGGCAGATGGCGCGCGGGCTTGAGTTCGGTACTCAGGCATTCGGACTACCCCGCCGCGCCGTGGTTACGGCCAACCGCTTGTTCGGCGAATTACTCTACCGTTGGTTGCCGGCGCGATCGATAATCGAGTCGAAGTTCCTGATGTTTTGGACGCGCGTACCGGAGGAGTTCGTGGCCGTCACCGAGATTGAATGGACGAACGGGCAACTCCACATCCAAGACGCAAAGTCCGGGAAGTCGATCAAGCTGAAGGCAACCCGGCCGTTCTGATCAGCGGCGTATAATCTGTGCATCATGCCGCGCACGCTCATCTGTACCCTTTTCCTATCCCTAGCCGCGACCCTCGTCGCCGCCCCTCCCGACCATCTAGCCGACGGTGACTTCCACGGACAGCCTGCGCTCGTCCTCTCGAACGACAAATTGGAGTTGAAGGTCCTGCCCTTTGGCGGTGCGATGGCGAGCCTCGTCCTCAAAGACGACGCCGAGAAAACGAACCCGATGTGGGACTCCTTCCAGGCGGATATCGAGGACGGGCGACCCATCCGCCAAGGGGGTTCGGTCGGCCACTTCGTTTGCGTCGATGGTTTCGGGCCGGTGTCGGAGCGAGAACGCGCGGCGGGCCTTCCCGGGCATGGCGAGGCGCACACGCTCCCCTGGGTGACGCGCGGATCGTCGAAGCAGGGCCGTGTAGCGACTCTCACACAGGCCGTTCAACTCCCGCGCGTACATGAAGTGTTGTCGCGCACGATTGAAATAGTCGACGGCGAGAACGTCGTCTACGTCAGGAGTAAGCTCGAGAGCCTGCTGGCTTTCGACCGGCCGGTTTGCTGGGCCGAGCATGCCACGATCGGCTCACCGTTCCTCGAACGTGGCGTCACGGTTGTGGACATGTCGCAGAACCGCGCGCTGACGCGTCCGCACAACAAGACAGGCCGTCTGTTGAAGCACCGTCTGACTTCCGAGGAGGAATTCGAGTGGCCGATGGCCCCGACGCTCAGCGGCAACAAAGTGGATTTGCGGGCCGCCCCCAACCCCTCCGACTCCCTCGACCACACCGCCCACTTGATGACTAGCCGCGAGCACGCCTTCGTCACGGCCCTACACCCTGAGAAGCAACTACTTCTGGGATACGTATTTAAGACCAAGGAATCCCCGTGGCTCCAGACCTGGGAGCACTATCCGGCGGAGGGCATGATGGCACGCGGTCTGGAATTCGGCACGCAAGCCTTCGATCTTTCGCGGCGGACAGTTGTCACCGACGGCAGGCTTTTCGATGAATTACTCTACCGCTGGCTGCCCGCGAAGGATACGATCGAGACAACCTACCTGATGTTCTGGACCCGGACGCCGGAAGGCTTCGCCGGAGTCAGCGACATCGAATTCAAGAACAACAAGCTCCAGATTCGAGACAAGCGTTCCGGCAAGTCCATCACCCTCGACGCCTCGCAGCCCTTCTAGTCAGAAGGAGCCGAGGCGCGGATGGAGAATCCGCGCGCCTACGGGCAAAGCCCGTGGAAAACCCCACCTCATTCAATCCGCCCCCGCCAGAAGCTCAGAGCCGCGCCCGTCAGGGTGCGCTGACCAATCCCAAAGCTGCCAATGCCTCAACCTACCTTGCCGCGGAAACAACCCTGAACCAAGCCGACAAACAAACCCCACCCGCCCGGCTTGGTATCGTGGCAAGACAAGCCTCGAAGGAGATTCCAAGTTGATCAAGAACGCAATTGTCCCAGTGGCGGGCCTCGGGACGCGCCTGCTCCCGGCGACCAAATCGCAGCCCAAAGAGATGCTGCCCGTCGCGAAGAAACCAATCGTCCAGTATGTGGTCGAAGAACTGGCCGGCGCCGGCGTGCAACAGATCCTGTTCGTGACGGGGCGCGGCAAGGCGTCAATCGAGAATCACTTTGACCGCGACCCGCATCTGCTCGCATCGCTCAACGCCGCCGCGAAGGAAGACCTTATCGACGAACTAGATTTCGAGAATCTCAAGATCCATTTCCTCTATACGCGGCAGAGCGTGCAGCGCGGATTGGGGGACGCCATCCTTTGCGGCGAGCCGTTCGTCGGGCATGACCCGTTTACGGTCGCGCTCGGCGATTCGATCGTCGGCCTACAAGGGCGATCGACGATTTGCGCGCGTATGAGCGAAGTATACGACCAACATCAGGCAGCGGCGGTCATCGCGGTCGAGCCGGTGTCGGCCGAACACGTTTCGTTCTACGGAGTGGTCAAGCCTGACTCGGAGGGCGACGTATTCTCGATCAGTGACTTGGTCGAAAAGCCCGCGCCGGAAGATGCGCCCAGCAACTTGGCAATCGTCGGACGGTATGTGTTCGCGCCGGTAATCTTCGACATGCTACGCCGCGTCCAACCCGACAAACGCGGCGAGATCGGCTTAACCGAGGCGATCCGTATGCTGTGCGAAACCGGGCGGCGCGTGGTGGGCGTGAAGCTGCAACCCAGCGAGCACCGCTACGACATCGGCAACTACCAAAGCTACTTCGAGACGTTCGTCGAGTTCGCTCTAGCGGACCCGCAGTACGGAGCCAAGTTCCGTGAACGCCTCATCAAAATACTCGCGGTTGAGTGAGCCATGCTACATCCCGCCGCGGAGCAAAGCGGCGACGAGAGTATGCCTGCGTAGGCAAGAGAGATCATGCAAAATCACGGGGCGGAAGACGACCGCCAACTCTAAATGCGCGCCGATCTCGCTAGTGTAGTGTCTCATAAATAGCTTTACATATAGAGTAAGCTACCGTAACCTTGTCATATGGGACTGGCGGCGGAGGCTTTGGCGATCACATCTCGTGAGAGACTCGAGTTGGAGAGGT
>Ga0302123_10000171_pt1 | contig 50248 bp, 41 predicted proteins | sample CB21_321_MG_FD_203109 | JGI IMG/M metagenome (GOLD analysis project Ga0302123, IMG submission 203109) | Marine microbial communities from Western Arctic Ocean, Canada - CB21_32.1 | ecosystem: Environmental > Aquatic > Marine > Oceanic | place: Canada: Western Arctic Ocean | collected 2017-09-28 | reverse complement strand
TGCTCGGGCTCGACCGTCATGCTATTGCCGCCGCGCACGATCGCCTTCTTCCCTTTGAATTCGTCGTGGGTAAGGTAGATGCCGGCGCTGCGCAATTGCTCTAACGCGGCTTCGAGACCGTCGCGGTCGACGGCTCGCTTCACGTCTTCATATCCGCAGCCAGCCCAGGCAAACAGTTTACGGTAGGGGCTGACGGATGACTCGAACACACCTCGCTTCAAGACGTCGAGGAAGTTCTGCTCCCGCTCGGCCAACCCCCGCCGTATGGCCGCCTCCGCATCGAGCACGGGCGCTCCGCGGATGAACTTCCACCAACCTACAGCCATCTTGCCGTAGTAGCTTGCCTCGCGAATCATGTTGGTCGAGAGATCGTCACATGAACCGAGCCTCGTTACTCGGCCCTAGCTCGGATTGACAATACTTCTGTGTGGAGTTTGATGGTGCTGGAGGAGGGGGTCGAACCCTCATGCCCAGTGAAGGGCGCTGGATTTTGAGTCCAGTGCGTCTGCCAATTCCGCCACTCCAGCAGGCAGGGCGTCGAGCGACCGTAGCGCCGCTCTCACTCACGCTATTGTAACGGACCATCGCCTGAGGAGCCGCTCGACTCGAACTCAGCACGCGGCGGAGATCCACGACCGAAACCCTTGCTACAATGGGGCTTCTTCGATTCTGGAACAGATTAGGTACTCCTCGATGCTACCCGCGTTTCTCGTCCCTGAGACGACGATTGACTCCAAAGGTTCCACGGAACCGATTGACCTCGGCGAATCGGCCGGCAAGATGCTCTTGTTAACGCTCGGCATCCTTGATGTCGTCGAGCAAGAGAGCCTCGACATCTCCCTATGGGGTTCGGCGGACGGCGAGGAATGGGGCGAGGATCCGATTCGAACTTTTCCGCAGAAGTTCTACGAAGGAACCTATCAGGTCCTCTGCCCGCTCGACGCGCAGCCGGATATCCGGTATCTGCGCGTTGACTGGAAAGTCCACCGTTGGGGCGTCGGCTCGACAGAACCGATGTTCCGGGTCTACCTCTTTGCTGAGCCCTTCGCGGCCTACGCGTCAAAGAAGTCAGCCTAAATCGACATTGTGCCGACCGCATCGATTGCCGCTTCCGGCAACGGGTGGCCCATGCTGCCCGGTCGAAGAGAAGAGCGCCAGGTCGGGCTGGGTTTCCTCAACTAGGCAACGGCCATGCAACTCTACACGAAGATCCTGATCGGCCTCACCGCAGGCACCGCGGTTGGAATTCTCGCCAATGCGGCCAAGATCGAGGGGCTTCAAAACATTCTGATGGAGTTGGAGCCGGTCGGCACCGCTTTTATTCGATTGATCACCATGATCGTGATCCCGCTCGTGATCGCGAGCTTGATCGTGGGGGCCGCATCGCTCGGCGACTTGCGCAAACTCGGGCGGATTGGCGGTAAGACCGTCGCCTACTACATCTTGACGACCGCCTTGGCCGTGACGGTGGGGCTGCTGTTGGCCAACATCATCCAGCCGGGTGGCGGAGTCGACGCCGGCACGCGCGACCAGTTGGCCGCTCAGTACGAAGGCCAGGCTCAGGGGAAGCTTGAGATCGCAGCTCAAGCCCCTTCGCTCAAAGATGTCCTGCTGAACATGATTCCGCGCAACCCCGTGCAGGCCGCGGCCGACTTCGAGCTTCTTCCTTTGATCTTCTTCTCCGTCATCTTCGGAGCGGCTATCAGTATCCTGCCGGAAGACCAGCGCAAGACCGTCGTGACGTTCTTCGAGGGAATCAACGGCGCATCGATGGTCGTGATCGGCTGGGTGATGAAGCTGGCGCCGTACGCCGTATTCGCGTTGATCGCATCGGTCGTCTCACAGTTTGGTCTCGACCTGCTACAGAGCCTTCTGATTTACACGCTCACGGTGATCGCCGGGTTGGCCATTCACACCTACGTGACGATTGGCTTGCTCGTGCGGTTCGCCGCCCGGCTGAACCCTCGGGAATTCTTTAAGCGGGTCTTTCCGGTTCAGGTGTTCGGCTTCTCGACATCGTCATCAAGCGCGACGTTGCCGTTGACGATGAGTCGGGCGGAGTCGGACCTGGGAATCTCAAAACAAGTGAGCAGCTTTGTGCTGCCCTTGGGCGCAACGATCAACATGGACGGGACGGCGCTCTATCAGGCTGTGGCGGTCATGTTCATCGCGCAAATCTACGGAATCCAGCTCGACCTCACGGCGCAGCTCACGGTCGTGCTCACCGCGACATTGGCGTCGGTCGGCGCGGCGGGTGTGCCGAGCGCCGGGCTGATCACGTTGATCATCGTTCTGCAATCCGTAGGGCTCGGAGATAAGGTAGAGGCCGGGATCGCGCTCATTCTGGGCGTTGACCGTATCCTCGACATGCTGCGCACCGCCACCAACATCAGCGGCGACCTCTCGTGCGCAAGCTTCATCGCCCGCAGCGAAGGCGAAACGCTTGATCCCGCGGTACTCGCTCGGCCCGCCGCCTAGGTTCGGCCGTCGCGGCCCGGTGTTCGGCGGCTTGCGAATCCCCTCAGCCCCACTTCATCTTGCTGCGAAGAACTTCGAAGAATCGAAGGCGGTCCGCCTGGATGATGTTGAGGCAGTAGTCCGCGAGGCGAGTGCGCACGCGGTCGTTCAGTTGGAGTTCGAGACCGATCTGGCCATCGATCGTGAGGTAGGAATCTTTGTCGCCGCCGCGCACGACCACTTCGATCGTCGCCGCATCGGGTAGGACTAACGGCCTGTTCGTCAGTGTGTGCGGGCAAATCGGTGTGAGACAGATCGCCGAAACCGAAGGATAGATGACGGGGCCGCCGGCTGAAAGCGAGTAGGCGGTCGAGCCTGTCGGCGTTGAGATGATCATGCCGTCCGCCCGATAGCTCGACACCAGCTCCTTGTCGATATAGGCATCCAGCAGTAGCAACCGGGCGACGGCCGCCTTGTTGATGACCACGTCGTTGAGTGCGTTGTGCCTCCCCAGCGACTCCCCGTTGCGCAGGATCTCCGTTGTCAGAACCGAGCGGCACGAGGTGGAGTAGTCACCCGCCACGACACGCTCAAGTTGAGAGAGCACTTCTTCCGGGCCGGTCGTCATCATGAAGCCGAGCCCGCCGAGGTTTACGGCGAGAATCGGCGTCCGATGTCGTCCCAAGCTTCGCGCGGCGGAAAGCAGTGTGCCGTCGCCGCCTAGGACGATCAGCAGGTCGAGACGCGACGGCAGGTCCTCCCGGTCGAATCCCTCACCCTGCTGCAGGTAGGCCGCCGTGACGAGATCGTATTCGCTCTCAATGCCACGCTCTTCGAGCCAAGCCACGATCTGACCGGCCAAGCTGGGTATATCCTCGCGCCCGGGCTTCGACACGATGCCGACCCGACGAATCACCCGCTCAGTTTCGTTGTGAGCCATAGAGCAGGAACTCCTTGTTCCCTTCAGCACCGAGGATGGGGCTATCCATCGTCCGCGGTTCGAGGAATCCCAAGTCCTCCAGAGCAGCACACACCTTGTCGACCGTTCGCTGGTGCAGGGCCGGATCGCGAACGATGCCGCCCTTGCCGACTTCACCCTTTCCAACCTCGAACTGTGGTTTCGCGAGCACGACGATCGCGGCTGACTGCTTCATCAATGACATGAGAGCCGGGAGAACCAGTGTAACGGAGATGAAGCTTAGGTCACAGCAGACGAAATCCACCGGCTCCGGCACGGTCTCTTCGGAGAGGTAACGGGCGTTCACCCGTTCGTGCACCACGACACGAGGATCTTGTCGGAGCTTCCAAACGAGTTGCGCCGTACCGACATCCACGGCATAGACTTTCGCCGCGCCGTTCTGCAGGAGACAGTCGGTGAAACCGCCGGTCGACGAACCTACATCGAGACATATCTTGCCCTCGACATCAATCGCGAAGTGTTCCAACGCACCGGCCAATTTCTCACCACCGCGGCTGACGAATCGCGTCTTCCTACCAAGTAATCGGAGGTCCGTTTCGGGCGCAACCTTATGGCCTGACTTGGTGATCTTCTGCTCATTGGCGAGCACTTCGCCCGCCAGAATCATCGCCTGCGCCTTCTCGCGGGATGCAGCAAGGCATCAATGCGAACACGTTGCTTCATGCGCTCCTGGTTTCAGGCGCTCCTTGTGATGATGCGCTCGGCGATCTCCCGTAAGCGGACCGAGCCTTCGCCGAGCGGCCCCAACGCCTCAACCGCATGGATCAGATGCTGTTTCGCGTGCTCCCGTGACGCCACCAAACCGTACAAAGCCGGAAACGTCGCTTTCTGCTGGGCAGCATCTTTGCCGGCCGTCTTGCCTAGCGTCTCAGTCGATCCGACAACATCCAGGATGTCATCGACGATCTGGAAGGCTAATCCGATGTGTGTGCCGTAGTCGCTGAGAGCCGTGAACTGCTCTTGGTTCGCGCCCGCGTAAATCGCCCCGATTCGAACCGACGCGCGAATCAACGCGCCCGTCTTCGAGCGGTGGATGTACTCAAGCTGTGCGGCTTCGACTTGTTTGCCCTCTGCTTCGAGGTCAGCCACCTGTCCGCCGATCATCCCGTTAACGGTGCCCGCCCCGGTCGCAAGCTCGGCCACCATGCGGACGCGCCGTTCGCTCGGAACATCTTCCAATTCCGACAGGACTTGAAAAGCGAGCGTGAGCAGCGCATCCCCGGCGAGGATCGCCATGGCGTCCCCGAAGGCTTTGTGGCAAGTCGGACGACCGCGCCGGAAATCGTCGTTGTCGAGAGCCGGCAGATCGTCGTGGATCAGCGAATACGTGTGGACGAGTTCCAGCGCGCAAGCTGAACGCTCGACCGCGCCCACGTCGGACCCGATGGCTTCCGCGGCGGCGATCGCCAGAATCGGACGGATACGCTTCCCGCCGCCAAACAAGCTGTGGCGCATCGCGCGATGAATGATTTCGGGATAGTCGCGCTCCGACGGCACGGCCTGTTCTAGAGCCGCGTCAACAAGGCCCCGGCGGCTTGCCAGGTAGTTGTCGAGAGTCACTCGGGCTCGCCGTCGTCTAGCGTGAACGGCTCGGCCTCAACGCGGCCTTCTTTCTTGAGCAGGATCTCGACCTTCGATTCCGCTTCCTGCAGTTGCTTGCGGCACGAATCGCTGAGCTTGACACCCTTCTCGAAGAGTTCCAACGACTTCTCAAGCGGCAATTCGCCGTGCTCTAACTGGTCGACGATCGTCTCAAGTTCCGCAAGCCCCTCTTCAAAAGAGGGCTGATCGTTGGCCGCTTTCGCCGCCGCTTTCTTGGCCGCCATATCGAAATCATTGTAGGTGAGCGGTGAGACCCGCTACGCCCCGTGTCGCCCTTTCTATCCCGCAGTGCCGGCCGGCCTTGGCGACATGACTGCTTCCGGCGAATAGCGCTTGATCATCCCGCAAACCAGTTCGGCCCGGCGCACGCGTTCTCTCGAAAGCCGCTCGACCAGATCCTCGATATGCGAACCACTGGGATAGATGTCCGGTGAGTTACGCAGCCCCAACTTCACATACAGCGGAGCTCCTACGCGGATCAACTCCGGCACTTCGTAGTGACGGATGAACCCGCCGATGTTGTCCGGCGCTTCGACATAGAAGTCGATCGGCGCGTCAATCGTGGCCCGGATCGACGCCAGTTGCGGAAGAGTCAAATCCGACGGAACGTTGATCGTCGTCGCGCCAAGGTCTTCAAGCACGCGCGCGGACGCCCCGTTCGTGGGCGCCATCATCACCGAAGTCTTGATGATCAAGTCGGCGGGCAGGTCGCCGGTCGTCTTGAGTTTACCCATGATCGCCAATAATCCGATATCCGAAACAAGAATGCTGTTGACGCCCAAATCCACCGCGCGGCGCACATCCTCCAGCGCGAACACAAGCTGGTCGGAGCCCCGCAGGCTCAGCCCAATCGGCTTCCCGGCGTCCGCCTTGACCTGCGCGCCGATGTCATAGGTCGCGCGAGGACCGATGAATAGATTGACCTCAACGTCGTTGGCCCGGCCGATCTCGACCATCTCGCGGATCTCGTCGTCGGTCTGCAGCATCACGCCGCTACCCTGGCTAATCCGATGAACCGGGACTGAACGCTTCGCCGCTTCGTCCAGCACCGCGCGGAACGATCGCGGTCCTTCGGTGCTTGGAATTTCAATTCGGTACTGCGCGCCGTCATCGAAGCGCTTTGACGAGGATGGGCAGTCTCGCGGGTCCGCACCGGGCCAGCCGTTGTTCTCAAGCCATTGCCGCGATTTAGTCATGTGATCCGCAGACCCTCCTTGTCAATACCGCGCACGACAACCTCGCTCGACTTGCCCGCGCGCTTGAACTCGTCGCGCACGAGGTCCAGCACGCTTTCCGATCCTTCTTCGTAGAACACCAGGATCGACGGACCGGCGCCGCTCAACGCACAGCCCAGCAAACCCGGGGCACGTAGCTTCAATATCTGTTCCATGCCGGGCACGCTGGCCATGCGATGCGGTTGATGCAACCGATCTTCAAACGCTTCCGGGAAGGCCTCGCGGTTTCCTGTAGCGAGGCCGGCGACGAGCAATGTCGCTCGCTGCAGGTTGAAAATGACGTCCTCGCGCGAGTAGCAATCCGGCAGGACGGAACGCATCTGGCTTGTCGGCAACACAAAGTTCGGACAAACAACCGCCACGCGAAACGCCGACGGCATCTCCAGTCGAACAGCACGCGTCACGCCATCGGCCCCGATCGTTGCCGTGACCGCCGATCCCAGCACCGCGGCGGCAACGTTGTCAGGATGGCCTTCGAGGCGCGCCGCCTCGTCGAGGATGCGGTGATCGTCCCACTCGAGATTCAACGCACGCGCGGCAATAGCCACACCGGCGACCAGCGCCGTTGCGCTCGAACCGAGCCCCTTACCAATCGGGATATCGTTGTGGATCTCTAGCCGAATCGGCGGCATCTCGCGATGCTGCGCCGCGGCGACCTTGACCGCCGTCTGCCAGATCAGGTTGCTTTCATCGAGCGGGATCGACTCAAGATCGCGGCCCTCGGCCGTAATCTTCAGCGTATCGGCGGGTTCAAACGCACATTCGAGATAGAGATGGAGAGCCAGACCGAGCGTGTCGAATCCCGATCCGAGATTGGCGCTCGATGCCGGGACTCGCACCCTCGTAACAGCAGCCATGAGAGAGGTCATTATAGCCGATGGACCGCTTTCCCCCGGCTGGTTTCGCGGTTCCCAGCCTACTTCCGCCCGCCAGCGGGCTGCTGCTGCGTACTGCAATGCAGCGTCCCAAAACCCCAGGCGAAATCCACACTATGGATGCCGACCACTTCGCGATCCGGGAACAGCTCCGCCAGAATGTTCAACGCGATGCGGTCATTTGGATCGTTGAATGTGGGGACGAGCACGAGGCCGTTGGCGATGTAGAAGTTCGCGTAGCTGGCCGGCAGACGAAGGCCGGCGAATGTGAGCGGCCGGGGCATCGGCAGCTCGACAACCTTGAAACGCCGGCCGTCCTGGTCCCGCATTCGCTTGAGCCGCCGCAGATTGTCTTCAAGTGGCTCGTAGTTCGGGTCGGCAGAGTCAGGTTCGACGACTGTCACGATCGTGCGCGGACCCACGAATCGCGCCAAGTCGTCGACGTGACCGTGCGTATCGTCGCCCACGATGCCTTTGCCCAGCCAAAGCACGTTCTCAACGCCGAGGTAGTCGCGGAAGACCGTCTCGTAGTCCTCGCGCGTCATGCCGGGATTGCGCTGCTGTGTGTCGCTGCTGAGCAGGCATTCCTCGGTGGCAAGCATCGTCCCAAGGCCGTTGACGTCGATGGCGCCGCCTTCGAGGACAACGCGCTTGCCGTTGTGCTTCGGCTCCCACGTTCTCGTCGCGAATCGGCCGGCGAACCTGCCAGCGACACGGTCGTCACGTTGCCAATTCGGATACTTTGCCCAGGCCGAAAATCGCCAGCAGGTGGCGGCGACTTCCTGCTCGTTCGTGATGAACAAGGGGCCGGTATCCCGCACCCAAGACCGGTCGGTCGCAATGCGGTGGAACTCGATCCGCGCAAAGTCCTCGACCCCTACCTGCCGCAGGACGCGCCGGGCCTGCTTCTCCTTCACGGCGTCGGGGACGATCAGCCGGACCCATTCGTGCCGGTGCAGATGCCGAACGATCTCCGCATAGACCCAGTAGATCGCCGCCATCTTTCCCGGCCAGTCATCACGGTTGTGGGGCCACGCTAGCCAAGTCGCCTCATGCGGCTCCCATTCGGCGGGCATACGGAACCCACTTGTGCGGGGCGTGGAATCACCGGCCATGCTTTACTGCCCAGGTCCTAGGTAGCGCGCTTGCAAGCCGTCGTAGGCGTCGATGCGGCGGTCCCGTAAGAACGGCCAATTCCTGCGCGTGTCATCGACACGGCTCAGATCGCACTCGGTCACCAAGACCTCGCCACGGTCTGCCGACGCTTCTGCCAGAACCTCACCCGACGGATCGCAAACAAACGAGCCACCCCAGAACTCGATGCCCTGATAGTCAGCCGGGCGGCTCGGCGATTCAGCCAGCGGCGTCTCGTGCCCGATGCGGTTCGGCGCAGCGACGAACACGCCATTCGCGATGGCGTGGCTGCGCTGGATCGTTCGCCACGCCTCGAACTGTTTCGCACCCTCCTGCTCTTTCTCCGCAGGATGCCAGCCGATCGCCGTCGGATAGAACAGAATCTCCGCGCCCTTGAGCGCCGTCAAGCGCGCCGCCTCGGGATACCACTGGTCCCAGCAGATCAACACACCGATGTTTGCGTAGCGTGTCGCGAACACCTGGAAACCGAGGTCCCCGGGCGTGAAATAGAACTTCTCGTAGTAGAGAGGGTCGTCGGGGATGTGCATCTTCCGATAGGTGCCGAGCAGCAACCCATCCGCATCAATCACGACCGCCGAGTTGTGATAAAGCCCCGCGGCCCGCTTCTCAAACACTGACCCAACGACGACCACCTCTCGCTCCCGCGCAACATCAGCCAGCGCTACGGTGGTCGGCCCAGGGATCGACTCGGCCGTGTCAAACCAGTCCGAGTCTTCTTCCTGGCAGAAGTAGACCGACCGAAACAACTCCTGCAGGCAGACCACCCGCGCGCCACGATCGGCCGCCTCGCGAATTCCGGCCAACGCGGTATTCAGGTTGGCGTCCCGATCCGGGGAACATGGCATCTGTACCAGCCCGACCGTTACTTTTTCAGAAGACGAACCCATGTTCGTCTCATCATTTCAGGCGGGGGCTAGGGTGTCAATCGAGACCGCCGGGTACGGTCCTGTCGGGATAGAAAGTGAGCGGGCTGCTCTACATGCCGAGAAACTTTTCCAGTTTCTCAACTTCCCGTTCCGCCGAATCCATGCTTCGCACGGCCCCCGCGGCGTTTCCATCACGCAGCGCCCGGTCGGCTTTGTCCATGTAGGCCGTCATTCGTTCACTCGCGCCGGCCATGTCGCCTCGAAGCGAGGCGCCGATCCGCGCCTGCTCTTGACGGAGTTGATCAAGTCCGTCAAGAACGCTGTTCGCTCTGGCGGAGAGCTTCAGGTAGCGATCCGATTCGGGTCCCTCGTCGATCCTTGACGGCCGCGCGACGGTTTGCCTCCCCGTCGCCACGGGAACCGGCGCGGGCTTCGCTTCCGACGTCGGATCAAACACCAAGTCCCGGTCGCTTCCGGTGCGGTTGAAACGGAAATCGCCGATGACGCTCGAACTCGTCCAGGCGAGTTGCTTCTGGTCCGACGCCTGATAGACCTGCTCGCGAACCCGATTGAAGACGTCGTCCAGCTTCAGTCCAGGCAGCTTGAGCGCCTCCAGAAAGTAGCTTGTGAATAGGCCGTTCCTGCCCCGCGGATTATCACTCGCAATCTGTCCGGGAGCCGTCGAGAAGGCGATGAAACTGCCGCGCGCGGCGTTCATTGCCGCCAGCCCGGCCCCGGCCGACCGCGCTGTACGAAACCCGTTGTTGCGGCACGCATCGAGGACGATCACATTGAGTGCCACGCCCGTTCCGGCGACACGGTCGTGAAGCTTCGACGCCGAAGAGGCGTCGTATCGCACGCTCGCTTCGTCCGTGATGCGGTAATCAGTAGGGATCAGATAGTTTTCCTGATCGACCTGCAAGCCGTGCCCCGAGTAGTGGAAAAATGCCACACAGCCCGGGGACAGTCGGGAGATATACCGGTCGAACGCGGTCTTCCATACCACGCTGGTCGGCGTTTAGAACGACTTCCGTGTCAAAACCGAGACCCGTCAACGAAGCGCCCAGATCGTTTGCGTCGTTCGCGGCGTTTCTGAGCCGCGGTGCATGCTGATAGGTATCGTTACCAATGACGAGAGCGACACGCTTCTCACCGGGCGAGACGGCTGCGGGTGACTGGGCCTGCCCCACGGACCAACCGCAGACGAACAAAACGAGCCCGAGTGCCGGCAACAGCTTCTTGACGTAGGCGGTCACGTTGTTTCGAGCCCTACTCGTCGCTAGTTACGAACAACATCTCCCACCTTCGCGGGCTGGCTTCCTGAAAACTGTCCTACCGCGGAACCTGAACCGACTTCGGTAATGACGAGTTCTCCCACCGAGTCCTCGATGCTGCGGAGCACCTTGCCCGTCGCCGGGTCGCGAATCTCTCGTACGGGGCGTTTCACTTGCAGCCGGTCACCCACCTTGAGGCCGGCGGCGCTGCCGACGTTGATGATTGCGATGCCACCCGTGAAATCGGCGACCAGTCCTTCAATCTCAAGTTTCGTCGTGGCGACGTTTCCGGAGAAGCCTTCCAGTTCACGCGCCACAGGCTCGACCGCCGCGTGAACCGCCTCACCCAAAAGGGTGTTCGCGAAGTTCGAGCTTGTCATGTCGTAGCCGCCCCCTCCTAGATTGGAGCCGCTTCCGCCCGCGCCGATAAGGGTAGTGCCGCTTCGCGTCGATTCGCCAAACCCGGTTGAGGCTCCGAGTATCTCGGCCGTATTCACATCGATCATGCGGGCAGTGACGCCGGTAACCGCCTTCGCCTTCTTCCTCTTGATGCCACCGAAACCAAACGTTCGAGAGGCCAGCGCCGCGCCCCCGATCGTTTGGTTCTGATCATCGCGGCCGAATTGCGTGATGCTGCCGATGATGATCACATCCACACCCAATACCCTTCCGAGCTGCGCGGCGCTGGTCGGGTTGGCCCGGTCGCTATTGGAGAAGTTCTGTTCCTTCAACACCGCATCGAGGGCAGAGCGCTCGATCACCGAATAGACACCACCCCTAACGAGCTTCTCAACCAGAACGTCGCGGATGCCGGTACCCACGTCGTAGTTGGTGCCGAAGATCGCGGCTGTACGGCTTGAGACAGTCCCATATTCAAAGTCCAGCACGGCGACTCGCTTTCTGCCCTGCGCGGGCAAGATGCTGCCGAGGGACAGAAGAAGGAACGTAATCGCTAGTTTTCGGATCATGGTTATCTGCTCCGAGAGTGCATTTGGCGGCCGACTTGCGGCTCCCATTGATCTCCACTCTAGTACGAAACAATCATTGGAGTCAAAAAGATGTGTGCTGTCGGATTCGACGGGGAGGTATGGTGATTTGCATAGGCCTACTGCCGTGCCCGTTGTGTTCTCTCCGGCAGAAGCCCGGAGAGATCTCGGAGCACCTTCTGTTCTTCGTCACTGTAGGTCTTCGAGAACACCTTGGAATCCATCCGGTCCCGGCGTGCGGCGGGCCCGGAGTCGCGTAGCCCGTCATATTCATCCAGCAGCACCGAGCGGCGGCCCTGCGGCAGCCGTTGCCATTGCTGATAGATCGTGCGGGCTTCCGTCTGCCTGTCACGAGGCAGACGATCGAACAAGCGGTAGCGCTCAAGGGCCTTCTCGCGCTGTGCGGGCTCCATTTGATCGAACCGCCGCAGGCGTTGCTCAATCTGTTGTCGCTGCCGCGCCGGCAGCCGTCCGAACCGCGGGTTCTCCCGGAGAAACCGCCGCCGCTCGGGCACAGGCATCTTCATCAGCCGGTCGAAGAATTTTGGTCCCACGCGCATCGATTGGCGTTTGTCGACGCCACGCCGGGGCCGCTTGCGCAGTGCTCGCGCACCGGGGCCGGCCTTGCCTCGGCCCCCGCTGTTCTGCACGATACGAGTGCGCGTACGCGTGCCCTGTGCCCAGACGCTATTTGGGAGCGCCAGCAGCAACACAGCAACGATGAGTCCGATCACTCTCATTACGACTGGTCCGCGGGTATGAGCGATTCCGGATCGATCTCGAACTGCGCCAGCATCTCGATATCGTCCAACGCTCGGTTGAATTCCTCTAGATACGCTTCGTCATCGCCGCTCAAAGCAGCGGACTGAAGATCAGGTTGGGATGGCAACGGCTGATGGAGCACCGATGCGGCCACCAGAAGCAGCCCGGCCAGGCCGACGGCGAAGCTCGGACGCTGCACAACGAACCAGCGGCTATACCAGGGCTGCCGGTTCTCGAGCTCTTCGATCTTCTCACGAACTTGTCGGTCGAACCCCAAAGAGGGCTCAACCGGCTCCCACAGGTCGAGCGCCTGCCACGTCGCCTGCTGCTCGTCGTAGAGCCTACGGCACTCGGGCGAGGTATCGAGAAACTTCATCAGTTCCCGATGCTCGTCGTTATTCGGCGGGGGTTGCCCGCCATTCCTCAGGATGAGGTCGATTGCTTGCTCTTGCGTCATAACACACCTTCTTTGACACCCTACAGAGCACGCTGCTTCTGATCTTCCGCCAGATGAGCTAAGCGTGCCCTCAACGTTTCATACGCCCGGAACAGCAGCGATTTCACCGCCGACACCGAGCAACCCAGTACGCCCGCGATTTGGGCGTAGTCAAGCTCTTGATACTTGTGCATCAATACCGCCGCCCGTTGCTTCTCGGGCAGCCCGGCGATCGCGTCCCGAATCGATTCGAGCCGCGCATCCTCCACGAGTTGCTGCTCGCGGTTGCGCCGGACATCAGCCACCTCCATGGGCGCCTGATCTTCGGTGGTCGCATCCAGACTCTGCTGCCGTTTCTCGCCTTTGCGGTCGCGCAGCGAATTCAGCGCCAGATGCGTCGTAATTCGAAAGAGCCAGGTTGTGAACTTCGCCGTTGGCTCGTAGCTGGTTCGCGCGCGGTAAACCCGTAGGAAGACCTCCTGCGCCAACTCCTCCGCAATGCCCTGGTTCTGGACCATTCGGTACAGATAATTCACTACGGGCCGGCGGTATTTGCCCAGCAGCAGTTCAAAGCTGCAGGCATCGCCATCCTTAACCCGGAGCATCAACTGTGCATCGTGCTCCAATGCGGCGGTCACTCCCACGCTCTTGGAAACACGGTCTGTCACGGAAAGTTTCGGAGGGAATCGAAAGAAGATTGAGCAGGTACCCGTACAGACCGCCGCTCAGCCCCAGAGTAGCATCGAAACCCGGCTTTGCAACGCACGTCGGCCCGCGGGCACTGCCGAAAGTCGCGGGCAACAGATAGTGGGAGCATCAGGAGCCGCTGGTCAGAGTTTCCAACCTAACGCCCAACATGATGATGCTGCTACAGCTATCATTCAGCAGGGAGCGGCTCAACAACAGGCAGCTCAGCAAGCGGCACAAAGGGCAGCCTGCTTGGCCGCTACCCAGGAGGACCTTGTCCATGATCCGTGTGAGGCACATTTGTATTTCGGCTTTCAGCCTCTTGCATGTTCTTTGTGCTCAAGCAGCTTTTTTTTCACGTCTCGACCGCTGACGAAACAGGAGCAGCCTTTCCGGATGTCTTGGTAATGGTGCGGTCTCTAGAGGGAAATGGAGAGAGCTTCAGGGCGCTAACGGATCAGGCCGGAGCTGTCCCGAAGCAGGAGCTTGCTCCCGGGCTGTATCAGCTTATCGCGACTTGCCCGTATGGATTGTGTCAAACAGCCGTCCGCGAATTCATAGTCGCTAGCGACCCGATTCACTCAAAGCTGCCATTGAAAGTTGTGGCAATGGTGAACACCGTGATAGTGGGCGATGTAAAGCATCGCCAAGTGGAGGTACAAGACAGGGAAGGGAGGCCGCTTGCATCTGCTCAGATTCTTGTTCGGGATGAGACAGCTCAACATCACAAGTGGTATCGGACCGGTGCGAACGGAACAGTTACGATTGACCTGCCGCCTGGAGATGAAATAACTGTCGTGGCCATATATCAGGGCAGTCTAGCTAGTTCTGTCGTGCAACCACACGCAAAGAAGTCCAGGAAGAAGTTGGTACTCATCCGATTCTGACCAGGGAAAGTCGAGGAGAGAGGGGGAAAAGCCACTACTTCTTGGGGGAGAAAAGTCGGTGACGGAGCCCTTCTTGGCGGGTGCCGTTCTGAACGGCGAGGTTGTCGTTTTCCGGCATTGTGGCTCCTTGCCGTGCATCATCCTGCATCATTTTGCAACATAGATTTTTGGGTATTTTCTGGTCCCGTTGTAACCCGAGGAGGGTGTTTTCTAGGGGTTAGTGAAACGTAAGTGTGATTGTGCGGGAGATAGACTGATGCTTTCGCCGTGACCGTGATCTTGGTGAGGCCTGGGAATGGGGAAATCGGGCCGGGGGCTGTGTTTTGCTGATCGAACCCAATTTTGCTTCTTGGCGGGAGAGCAGATCGGAGCTTCAAAAAGGGCTTTGGCCCCTCTAGGGCGCAGAGCAGACACACTGTCGGCCTGTGGCGCGACGACGGGGAGATGGTGACCCGGAGGCCCACGCATTGGACGAGATGCCGCGATTGCGGGTGGGCCGGTAACCGCCTCCCTAGCGGTCGGGGCTCGGTGGACGATGGGTCGCGGGGTTCGCTGGCTTCTGGCGCGGCCGCGATATTCCTTTCCGCCGTGCACCGAGGTTACCAAACGAACCCAAACCATCGGAGCGGGCCACTTGGGGTCAGTCAACGCGGGATTGCGCCCGCACGCGCGGATTCACATCCGCGCCTCCGTCCCTGTTGTGGACATCACGGAACACGGGACACGAATCACGCTCCCCAACGAGTGCTAGATGCAATCGCCACGCGGCGGTTGCATATCGAGCACCGCTACGCGGGTCAAGCTATGGATTGATTTGGGGGAGGTCTACCAGCGGGCGGCGGCGACGCGGGCCGGCTCAATGTCGTCAGTGGTTCCGGTGCCGTTCGGGAACGGGAACTCCGCGACTTTGCGGTAGATCGAGCCACCGTCGGTGAGCGTGCTTTCAAACAGCACGAACCGGTCCGGCGAAATGGCCCCGAACTCGCGGCTCGGCAAGTCTTCGACACCGCGATATAGCTCGTCGAGTGGCGCTCCTTCGACGACCCTGCCCAATGTGAGGTGTGGAAAATACGGCCGCACTTCAGGTGCGATGCCAAGCGCCTGCAACTCGCTGTCGACGCCGCTCGCCAACTGCCGCAGCGCGGGCGTGTTTTCGGCCCCGGCCCAAAACACCTTGGGATGCCGGGCGTTGGGAAAGAAGCCCAGACCGGCCAGCGGCACATTCAGGGCCGGTGGTACGTTCACGCTCTGCAGCGCTCGAACTAGCGTGTCGACCCGATGTACTTCCCAGTTGCCGATGTACTTCAACGTGACGTGCATGTTCTGCGGATGGATCCAATGAATGGCTCCACACGGCCGCAGACGGCGTACCAACTCCGTGAGGTTTGTGATGACTTTGGTATTGAGTTCGAGGGCTGCAAAAAGACGCATTGGTTTGTCGGGATAGGGTGAGCGAGCGAGGCGCGGGTCAGTGAGGCTAGCGCGTGATGGTTACCTGATCCTGAGGCGGAAGCAGAGTTACGTTGACGATCTGCTCGGCCTTGGTCAGTTCGAGGGTCTCTCCGTAGGTCTGGTAACCGCTCGCGTGCACCTGCAGCAGGATAGATCCCTGCCGGATCGGGGGCAGCGGCGCCGTGCCTTGCTCACTGGTCTTGAGTTGTAGGGTATCGGTGACTTTGTTCCTCTTGCCCTTAACCGTTCTAACGATGACGCTGGCCCTCGGTACTGGATCACCGTCATCATCCAACACGATGACTTGAAGACGGGTTGTCGCTTTCTTGGCGGCGTCGACAGGCGGCGCGAACACAAGGGCGACAAACACGAAACCTAGAAAGAGCGTCTTCATGATCTATTGGACGACTGCGGGATGCGCTCAGTTTCAGAAGACGAAACTGAGCGCGCCTCTGTAACTCCGAACGGCGGGGAGAAGGTAGATCTGTTGTCCATCGAAGGTCTGGATAGGAATATAGCCAGCCTTCAGAAGATTGTTGATGTATCCGGTCGCTTCCAGCTTGCCCGGCAAGCCGCCCGAGAACGGTAGGGGCTGTCGGATCACGAGATTGAAACCTGGATCGGACCGCGAAGCGAAATCATTGTAAAGATCGGGCGCGATTGCGGCAAGCTGATTGGACCACTGATAGCTACTGACGACCTGGGTGTCGGCGCCGGGCAGCGTTGCTGAAACAGAGGCCGTCACGAGATCGGCCCTCTTCACCTTCAGCGACTTGCGTAGCTCGGCTACGTTCGCCGTCCGCAATTGGGAACTCGTAGGCGACAGAACACCGGTCGAGCTATATCCCACGGCGGCCTGCAGGCGGTCGCGCAGCCGACGGGCATAGGAAACCCGATATCCCGTCGTTTGATAGCTGCCGCCATTCAGCGTCGAGCCATTAGAGAAAAGGTCGGGCAACACCTCTCCGCGAGCGAAGTGTCCGCCCGGAGTCAGCGCCGAAACCGCGGCGTTGTCCAGATCATCCTGGAAGACGGCCGCTTCGAGCAGGTTGTCGCCTCTCTCTTCTCGGTAGGCGACCTCAAAATGCTCGGCACGCTGCACGGTCGGCCGGCCGTCACGCAGGGCCACCCGTGGGAACATCCCCAACGAGGAAACCTCCTGCCGTAAGGATGATTCTTCCCCCACCGACGCAACCTGCGTTGAATGAGGAACGCCCGACGCATAACGCAACTGCACTTCGCGACCTTTGCCCAGTTCGTAAACCAACCGCCCGTAGGGGCTCACGAAGTTCAGCCGGTTGAGAAAGCGGACGGATTCAAACAAGAAACCATAGTCGAACCGCGTGCGCTCGCCAAGTTGGGCGCTATCGGAGTAGCCGACGGTCACCGTCTCGAGTGACGGACCATTTTCATTCCCGCCCGGGCCGTAGATCGCCTGACCCGCCGCGATGGGCATTTGGAGCTGACGCACTGTCACCGAAACTTCAGGAGCAATCCCCGAAGCCAATTCGCGCCGGTAGCTGGTGCGGAATGCCGCCGCCGGCGTGCCGTTCGCGGAACCGTAGCCCATGTTGCCGCTGACGATAATGTCGTTTTCGCCGAGAATCGAAGTCGCCACAGCGAAGGCCGTACCGAGGTCCGTTTCGTTGGCAAGCGAGGACGCCTTGACGCCGCCGCCGCTCAACTGCGCATAGCCCTTTGTGTCACTGAAGCGGCCCGCGACCTTGCGCATCACGCTCCGCGTCTCTTTCGTCTCAAGGGAGCGGAATCGTAGCACCGGCCGGGTCGACGTGGAAGTGCGCAGGGCCCACTTCCAGTCATCGCTCATATCGCGAATCGTGCCCTCCGCCGGATACACCATTTGCAGTGTGGCGAAGATCCCGCGCAAGCTGACGTCCAGGAGCGTATTCAAGCCCGCCTTGACCTGGATACCTTCCCGTGTAACCGGCAGGAACTGATCCAACGCGACGCGTACCGAGTAGTGCCCCGGCATGACACCGTCGACGAGGAAGGACCCGTTGAAATCGGTGCGCACTTGACGCGAAGACTTGCCCTCATGCGTAAGCAGAGTGACTAGAGCGCCTACCTGGGGGACGCCCTGCTGATCATGAACCAGCCCGCGGATGGAACCAAGGAAGGACGCCTGCAGAGCCGGGACGAACAATAGGACCAACAACGGCAATGCGCAGATTCGGCTGCTCATGCCCTGTTTTTCTCGGTGTCCTCGATTCGCCATTAGGTCTGTATTCGCTGCTTCCGTTCCGATACTCGCCCTACTTTATCTTGAAAATCGTCGTGGGCGTTAGTGTTTCCTGTCGAACCGAATCGTTCACCTTGAGACTCAGCCGGTATTCACCCGGGTCCAACGACTTCAGCGGCAACAGCTTCTCCACAATCATCTGCTTTGATGTCGCGCCGCGAATCTGGCTGATCTGTTCGGTGAAGTCCAACAACAACTCGCTCGGCTGATCAAGGCGGGCAACCTGGTAGGTCACGCTGCCTTGCGGCTCCGCAGTCGAATCATTCTCGCCCAGATTGTAAACCTGAAGATAGATACCGAGCCGCTCGTCCTGCTTGAACTCCTCGGTGATGCGCGGCCGGACCTTTGAACTGCCGATCACGAACTGGCCCGTGCCCAACGACCGCGTCGGAACACGCTCAATGCGGTCCGCCAGAATCAGTGAACTCGACGCAAGGCTCTCGTCATCAAACTGAGGTACTTGCAGGGCGACGCGGTAGGTGCTCATCGTCTCACCCACCACATCTTTTGAAACAACCTCCAGCCGGTACATGCCCGGCGGCAGGGTCAGCGGCTTTTGGTAGAGCGAGGACCGTTCCGACTCGTAGGGCAGACGCTCGGCCGTCGTATCCACGGTAACGACCTCCTCGAAGATCGCGGCGACGCGGCGTGTCATTGTGGTGACACGACCGAAGATGTTGACGATCGCCCGGTGACGGCCTTCCTCTTCGCGAAAGACCAGATCTTTGTTTTCAAGCTGCACCGATACGCCGGCGAGGACCATCTCGTTGGTGATGCGTGTGTACTGTACTTCGACCTGAACCGGCAGGGTGTTGTACTCGATGCTGGAGTCGACGATCGCCTCCAAGTCCTTGAACTTGACCTCCGGCGGTTTCTGCAACGCGGCCCACCGTTGCAGCCTTTCAAACTGGTTGTACCGCATTGACTGCGTACCGCCGACCGAGTTGCCCATGCGCGTGCCGTCCGTGCGCATGAATCGGTCGCGTTTCTCGGAAAGCCCCAACTGTTCGGCCATCGTGAGGCCTGCGCCTGGCACATAGAGCAAGGCATCCTTCTCAGCCGGATCCAGAGTCATACGGTACTCGCCCGTCATGGTCGGATCGACAAACTCAATCAGCACATCCTGGCCGACGCCCTCGATCCAGCGGTAGCGCCAAATCTCGAACGGGTAGGTCGACGTGAATCCGCCGCCCTCTTCGTACGGGCGCTGATAGTTGCCGCCGGAGGGGTGCGATTCGATCTCATCAGGCGGACCGAAGGTAATGTAGATACGGCCTCGGTCGGCCTTCCAACCGGGGATGCCCGATGCGTACCGCTCATTGGACCAAGCGATCCGCCGGTAGTGCTCTTCGCGATACTCGTTCTCAATGGAGTCGGGGGTCGGGTCGCGTCGCAGCCAGAACTGCTCGACGAAGTTCTCGCGCTCCTCGTCCGTCGTCAGACGCACGAACGCTTTCTTTTCGTCCTCGGTGAGAATGTAGCGGACATCTTCTTTCATCCACTTCTTAAACGGACCGCGCAACTCATCTTGGAGGCGCTTGAGGCGACGCTTCTCCTCTTTCTTGGAGAGCTGCCTCGGCTCGTCGCCCTCGGCCCCGATGACTCTCGGAGGAGCGAGCAACAACGCGCTGAAAGCGATAAGCCAGCCAGTGAGAACTAGTCGTCGCATAATCTCCCCCTTAACCGGCCCTCCTGCCCTTCCATCACAGCATCGGAAGGGACTACGAGCCAGATTAACCTAGTATCGATTCTAGCTACCGGAATAGGGAGCGTCAAGTAAACCTTCGTGAGCGAGAGCACACTCGCAAGCCCCCTTTCTCGACGAATACTACGAACCAGCCGTCTAAACAGTTTCGAAGGTTGCGCGAGCCCCGGTTGCCACTCCGTGGTTCCGAAGGTACTCAGGTCGGCGACGGTCGTTCGACTCCCTGACGGCGTCTTGGTCAGATTGCCAAGGTGGCGAAGAGAAAGCGAAAAAATCCCAGGTTTCACAGCCAAATGTTCCATAAACCGGATTCTCGGCCGTCGACGGTATCACGCAAAGTGAAATATTGCCGATAGACTCATGTTTGCAAGCACTTACGCGCCGCTAACGTGCGGCGTGTTTGGCAGTAGACGTGCTAGTACTACGGACGACCTTCATGGTCTGCGTTGAGGTTGAGGTTTGTCTCCGCGCGGCTCCGACCATGAATTTCGATGACAACGGTGAAAAAGAGCACGACATCCCGAGCGGTTACCGGCCTGCTTTTGCTGGCTACGGTGGCCTGCGTGATGGTCGCCCTGCTGAACCTCGCCGACCGCAGTAACTTTCAGTTGCCGGACGATGGCATTGTCTGGGTCGACCGGCCTGACGGGGTCGAGTCACTGCATGTCGCGCTGGAGGGTGCGGGCGCTCAAGCGGGTATCCGTGTAGGCGATCGACTCATTCGGATCGGCTCTTCCACTGTTGTAGAAGCGCTTGATGTACCGCGTACGCTGGACCAGATTGGGGTCTGGAGGTCGGCGACGTATGTGATCGAGCGTGCGGGCACTCAAATCGAGGCTCGCGTCATCGTCGGAGCCGCGCCTGAGGGTGGGGTTGCCTCCTCCTTTCAATGGATCGTCGGATTGGCATACCTGGCGATCGGACTGACCGTCCTGTTGTCACGGGGCGTCAGGCCGATGATCCATCATTTTTACCTGTTCACCCTGGTCTCGTTCGTTCTTCATTGTTTTAGCTACACCACGCGGTTCGATGCTCTCGACCGTCTCGTCTACTGGGCCGATGTTTGGGCGACGCTGCTGGCGCCCGCGCTCTTTGTCCATTTCTGTCTCGCATTCCCGTCAGCCGATAAGGCTTCACGCTGGCGGCGCGCCGCTTCTATCGCCGTGTACGCGCCGGTCGTCAGCCTCGGTGTTGTACAGCACCTCGTCGCCAATGGCGCCATCGAGTTCGCGCTGCCTTTGGTGGAGTTGCGCGTCCTGCTCGATCGCATTGCTTTCGGACTCTACGGCGTCTACTTCATCGCGGGCGCGTTGATTCTGCGCGGACAGGTCGACCAAACCGAAGAACTGATTCTGCGGCAGCAGCGGAAATGGTTGTCCGTCGGCGCGCTTTGGGGCATTCTGCCTTTCGCAATTTTCTACCTGGCACCGTACGTCGCCGGACAGGTTCCGAGCCCTGTTCAAATTCTTTCCGTCTTCTCGCTCAGTCTGATTCCGCTAACTTTCGCCTACGCCATCGTCCGTTACCGGCTGATGGATGTTGAACTTTTCGCACGGCGCGCCACGGCTGCCTCGCTCAGCGCAGCGGGTTTGCTTGCCGTCGCCTACGGCTTACTCTTCGCCTGGAGCGGATCAGCTCTGAACTCGGAAGGCCTCGGCCCCGCCGTTTGGGTGGTGTCCGTGCTGGCCGGCGCTCTCGCTTTCCAGCCTCTACGCTCCTGGCTGCAGAGCCGACTGGACCAACGCCATTACCGCGAGCGCTACGATGCCCGCCGGACTCTTACCGATTTCGCCGCCGCGCTCACAACGGAAACGGATCTCGACAAGATGTTGGCGTCAGTCACGGACCGTCTCGCCGACACACTGCGCCTTGACCGCATTGGGATCTTCGCCGCTGAATCTGAGACTAGATCCGCGGTCGGCCCCGACTTCCAGCTCGTCAAATCAGTGGGTCTGAACGAATCCGCCGCCACGGCCGACACGCGATTTCTCACGGTTCATGCCGCATCGGCCAACGGGACCGGTGATCACTTGCACGTCGAAGACCTGGAGTCCGGCTCTTCGGACCTCGCTCCGTTCCGATCCGCGCTCGTTGATCTCGACCTCCATGACTACGTGCCTTGCCGGATCAAGGGCCAAACGATCGCTTATCTGGGCTTGGGGCGCACGGGTGATGGGGCATTCCTCAACTCGGAAGATCTGGAACTCGTCCAGGCGCTTTCGGGCTACTTGGCGATCGCGCTTGAGAATGCGCGCCTCTATGATTCGCTCGACCGCAAGGTGCGGCAATACGAGCGCCTCAAGGACTACAGCGAAAACATCGTCGAATCACTGAGTGTCGGCATCACGGCGGCTGATCTCGATGATCGCGTCGAGAGTTGGAACACACCTCTTGAATTGATGTTCGGCATCTCGCGCAGCCAAGCCGTCGGACGGCGACTGAGCGAGCTATTGCCGTCCAAGCTCGTTGCGGAGTTGAACGAAATCCAGGAGGACACCAGCCTCCAGAACTTCTACAAGTTCCGCGTGCGCGCCAGCGACTTCCCCGCCGAGTTCCGGCCGGATGCGAGCCACGATGACGAACAGCGCGTGCTCAACATCGTCGTCGCGCCCCTCGTAACCAAGACCTTCGACCGTATCGGCCGTTTGATCATCTTCGACGATGTCACGGAACGGTCATCGCTCGAAGATCAACTCGTACAGGCCGACAAGCTCAGTTCCGTCGGCCTACTGGCCGCCGGCGTGGCGCACGAGGTCAACACGCCGCTTGCGGTGATCTCAAGTTACGCACAGATCCTCGCTCGCCAGGCCGCCGAAGAACCGAAGACGGCGAAGATCCTCGACCAAATTACGTCACAGACTTTCCGCGCCAGCGAGATCGTCAACTCACTGCTGAACTTCTCGCGCACATCGGGCACGGAGAAATCGCCACTCGATCTGTCGCGAACGATCAACGAAACGCTCGACATGGTTGCGCCACAGCTTCGCCACGCACATGTCGAGGTCGAGACCGAACTCGCGCCTGAAGCCTCACAAGTTCTCGGCAACCAAGGCCAACTACAACAAGTACTGCTCAACCTGATTCTCAACGCCCGCGACGCGATGCCTGACGGTGGACAGTTGGTCATCAGCACCCACGAGCAGGATGGCATGGCCTGCGTTGCCATTCGAGACACGGGCATCGGCATGACCGCCGATCAAGCCCGGCGCGTCTTCGATCCCTTCTTCACAACGAAGGGCCCCAAGCGGGGGACCGGTTTGGGGCTGGCTGTCAGCTACGGCATCATGCAGGAACACTCCGGTACGATAACGGTGGACAGCCGGCCGGGTGAAGGCTCGACTTTCACCGTGGAGATTCCGCTGGCTGCCAAGCCGATTCATGCCTAGCCAGGCCACTGTCACCGATCCGGTAATCGCATCGAAGGGCCGTGTCCTCATCGTCGACGACGAGGAAGCGATCCGCGAAAGCCTCGAAACCCTCCTCGAACTGGAAGGCTATTCGACGTCGACCGCTGAGTCCGGCGGCGAGGGCATCAACGCGATCAACAACGAAGTCTTCGATCTGGTGCTGCTCGACCTGATGCTTCCGGACCGTAGCGGTCTAGAAGTCGTCGAGGAAGTCCGGCGCACCAACGCCGAAGTTCCTATCCTGATGCTGACGGCGTACGGGTCGCTCGAAAACGCGGTCAAAGCGATTCAGTTGGGGGCGAACGATTTCCTCACCAAGCCCTGGAACAACGACAAGTTGCTGCTTGAGATCGAGCAGACGATCAAGCAGACGCGGCTCGAGCAAGAGAATGCCGCCCTCCGCGAGGCGCTGCGTACCCGCTTCAGCTTCGGGAACCTCATCGGCAAGGCCGATATCATGCGGCGCGTCTTTGAACTCGTCGCCCAGGTCGCCAAAAGCCGAGCGACGATTCTCGTCCACGGCGAGAGCGGCACAGGCAAGGAACTCATATCGCACGCGATCCATACGCACTCGCCGCGTGCCGATGGCCCCTTCGTCGCCGTGAACACCGGCGCCATTCCCGTTGACCTGCTCGAATCGCGGCTCTTCGGACATATCCGGGGCGCGTTCACCGGCGCGACTCAGAATCAGAAGGGCTGCTTTGACCGTGCCAACGGCGGCACGCTTTTCCTTGATGAAGTTGGTACGCTCGGACTCGAGACACAAGCGAAACTCCTGCGCGTCATCCAGGAGCGCGAGTTCATGCCACTGGGTTCGACCGACACGATTCACGTCGATGTCCGCATCGTGGCCGCCACGAACGTCGACCTCGAAGAATCGGTGGCGAAAGGCGAGTTCCGCGAAGACCTCTATTACCGGCTGAACGTCATCCAGATCAATCTTCCGCCACTGCGGGAGCGGCGTGAGGACATCCCGTTACTCATCGAGCACTTCTTCACCAAGTACTGTCTTGAAAACGAACGCTACCTCAGCGACCGCAAAGAGTCGGAGCTCCGCTTCGCGGCCGACGCGATGCACCTTCTGCTCGATCACAAATGGCAGGGCAACGTACGCGAATTGGAGAACGTCGTCGAACGAGCCGTCGTCTTGGCGACCGGCCCCGAGGTTCCGATGGAAATGCTGCCCGAGTCGCTGCTATCGTCCAACGGCATCCGACGGCTGCACCTCCCGACGGACGTCAAGCCGGCCGAAGGCGCCAGCCTTCCGGAAATCGTGGAAGAGTTTGAACGCCGGCTCATCACGCAGGAACTCGAAAAGGCCGGCTGGAACCAAACTGAATGCGCCCGTCGGCTGCGTGTCGCGCTATCGACGCTGAATCAGAAGATTCAGCGCCTCGATATTGATATCAAGAAGAAGCGCGACCGTTCGAGCTGACCGTGTCTAGCAGCCCGTGCTGTTGGTGCCAGCCAGCCCATTCTCGCCGAACGGCATGTTGGCAAGTCTTTGATACGACAGCGGGCGAAAAAAGGTGGCAGTCACCGAAGAGGCGCCATCCATCTTTAGATACGGGCTGCTAGCCTGGTAGCGCCCTACGAACCGCCGGACGCGAGCGCTATCTGTTTCTCCACCTCGGCGATTTTCCGAGCGAGCGCCCGCTGCGCCCGGGCGGGCATGCGCCCAAAGCGGTCTGTGTTTGTCTTCACCTTTGCATGGATCTCTCGAAAGACGTCGAGCGCCTTATCCTCCTTGCCGGCGTCTTCGTAAAGCCCGGCGAGCTCCAGATGCATCAGGTAGTTGCGCGGAAAGTCGCGGATGATGCCCGCGATAACTGGGATAGCTTCCAGCGGCCTCTGTTCGCGGCGCAGCAACAGTACGAGCAAGGCACGCGCAGAGTCACGGGCCAAGTCACCTTCCTCAGCAACCCGCCGAACATATTCCTTTCCCTTCTCCTTGCTACCCCGCAATCCTCCGATTGCCACCATGTAGCGGACCGCCCATGGAAGACTGCCGACAACGTACTCGTGGGTCCCCGCGACCAGATAGGCGTCCACGAAACCCGGATGACTGTCAATCAACTGACGGCTGTACTTGTCCGCTTGATTGGCGTTGCGCAATGCGCCGAAATACGACGTGTCTACCATGAGCTGATAGGTACTCTCCAGTCCGTAGTTCGTCGACAGCGCGTAGAGCGCTCGCGCATCGCGAGGCTTCTTCTGAAGCATCGCTTCGGCAACCTTCCGGCCCTGTAGCAGAGCCGTGTCGAATTCTTTTTTCGCCTTGGGATCGGCCGTCGGCTTATCCCACGCAAGGAAATTGTTGTCGCCCTTGAATGCTTTTGTTTCCAGCTTGCCCAGGCGTAGAAGCTCTTTGTAGAGAATCGCCGTGGCTAGGTCATTGAAGGCAACCGGGTCGTCCGGTCGTAGGTTGACAAGACCCTGACTCGCCTCAATCGCTTCTTCGTATTCGAGGTTGTAGAAGCTCTCGTGGCCGAGAGTCTGATAGTCTACGGCCTTTTGGGCGGGGGCCGCGAGAGCAAGAGACACGCTCGCCGCGAGCAAAACGATGAGTCGGAACTGGAAGACGGCACGCAACACTGACCCCTATTAGACGCAGGTTAGCGTATGACGATTACTTCGCGAATGCTGTCACGTGTTAAAAAAAACTTAAGCGAGTTGAAGCCACCAAACAGCCGTTCCAGGCTGCGATTGTTGAAGGTATGCGGCAGTGGCCGGTTCCGCAGCTCGCGCAGCCGCAGTTGGTCGGCATCTTCGATTTGATACTGGTTTACCGTCACCAGCTCACCCTTTGACTGGGTATGAAAGAACGTCAGCATCGATCCACCGGGCGCGAGAAGCTGCCCTAGGCGGGATACCGCGAGTTCGAGAACCTCCGTGTCGAAGAACTCCAACACGTCCCACACCAAGATCGCGTCAAAGGCCGCCGGCGGATAGCCTAGATACTCTTCAATGAAGATCTCGGCGTCGCCCGGACCCAGCCCGCGGCCCGGCAGACTCGCCCGGTATGTATCGAACAGCGACAGCAGATCGAGCGCATGAATCTTGCACCCCATCGAGCTGAGAAAGTTTACATTCAATTCACTCAAGCCCCCCAGATCGAGCACCTGGAGATGCTCCTGGTCAGGCAGTGAAGAAAGGAAATACCGCAAGCCCCGGCTGGGACGCTGCGAGGAATCGTGCTCTCCGGCCGACGCAAACGGGTCCGAGCCGAAGGACGCGCCTGTCGACCCCGAGCGCCAGGAACTGGAGTGAATGGATTTACGGGAGAAACTCGCCAACTCGTTCTTCGCCCACTCTCCGATACTCTTTGAATCCGAAACCGCTGAATGCGGCTGCCGCTATGATCGCGCGGCGTCCTTCGTCTTGCCGGTTGCTACAGGCGCCGATCCCAAATTCGCCGCTGCTGTCGCGGCTGCCGTCTGGGGCGTCGGCGGTCGGCTAGCGGGCTTCTTTTCGACTTGCGACGGGGCCGGCTTCTCGCTCGCGCCTTGTTTCAAGATATCGATACTGCCTCGAAACACAGCTCCATCTTCGATCACGATTCGGGGTGTCACCAAATCGCCGACCAGCGAGCCGGTCTTGCGAATCTCGATCCGTTCACCGGCTTGGACGTTGCCTTCCAGTCGCCCAAGCACCGTAATCGAACGCGCCTTGACGTGCGCGCGCACATTCCCGTTGGGGCCGACGGTGAGATTGTTCTCACGTAGCTCAACCGTTCCGTCGATCTCTCCGTCGACGAAAACGTCTTCGCTGCCCGTCATTTCACCTTTTAGTTTGAGGGCTTTGCCGATTTGCGCCTGGGTCCGTGCCGAACGATCGGCAGTGGGCGCCTGTCTGGCCACGGTGCCTGAAGGGCTGGGCCGCGACGTATCCGGCAGGCTCGCCGGTCGGGCGGCGGGAGTTTCGGGTGCTGTCGTCGAAGCTTCTTCTTTACGTCCCCACATAGTGGTCCCCTCAGGTTCTAAAACATTTATAATACACCGTTTACGCTTGTTGGTCGCCTATGCCCTCTGTACCTTTCAAGACAATCGCATCCGAGATCGTGTACGAAACCCCTTGGTTCCAGGTGCAGAAGCACGAGGTGGAAGTCAGCGGCGACGGGCATCGCTTCACATATTCGTATCTGTCCACGGCTCCGTCGGTCATGGTTGTTGCCGTTACCGCGCGGAACCAGATCGTGCTCGTCAAGCAGTACCGCTACCCAAGCCGAGAATTCTCGTTTGAGTTGCCCGGAGGTGGAACCGCCGGGCAGGACCCTTTGGAAGCGGCACGGAACGAACTGCGTGAAGAGACGGGATTCCGCGCCGGCCGTGTGCGTAAACTAGGCGACTTCGTCGTCTACTGCGGGCTCTCCGACGAATCGTGCAGCGTCGTTCTCGCCGAAGATTTGGAGCCCGGAGAACAGGCCTTAGAGAAGACCGAGCACATCACGGTTCACTCGGTAAGTTATCCGGAACTTGAACGAATGATCGAGCAAGGCGAATTCCGGGATGGAATGGGCCTAGCCGCGCTCAGGATTGCGGAGCCTTTCCTGCAACGGCCCGCAGTCAACGACCCTGACTAGTCTTGGCTCGGAGCCGCGGCCGCGCCAGCCGCTCCACTCGCCGGATGTTTCTGATCGTATGCCTCAATGATCTCGTTCGTGATCAACAACTCGGTCTTGGCATCAACGATGGGCGATTGCGGGTTCGAGATATCCAAGATCAGCGAATATCCCTTCGCCAGCATGTGGTCATGAATGATGGTTTTCGCCTTGCCATATACATCTTGTTGGAAGGCCTGCACTTCCTTCTGAAACGCTGCTTCGGCATCCTCGACGGCACGCTGCGCCTCGCGCCCCTTCGTCTCGATGTCTCGCTGTAGTTTGCGCTTCGCGTCGTCGCTCATGACGTTGGCGCCTTCCGCTAGCTGATTCTGAAGACTCTGGATCTCAGCCTGTTTCGCCTTGATCTTGCTTTCCTCGGGCTGGTACTTGTCGCGCAGTTCCCGTGTCCGTTTCTGCCCTTCCTGGGTACGCGAGACGACATCCTGCACGCTGACGAGAGCGATGCGGGAGCCGCCGGCTTCCTGGGCCAAAGCCTGGGCCGGCAGCATCATGGCGGCGGCAAGAGTTGCGGTGAGAAGCGATCGTCGGAGCATGGTCAACCTCATTTAAGACAGTGCAAAAAGTGACTTCAGTTTATCACAGGCGGCTGCCTGTTTCGCCTTTAGAACGTGCGGCTTACGGTGAAGCGGAAGACCCTTGGCTTCTCGAAGAACGGCAGTGCTCGACCAAACTGTTGGATGCCATTGATGAACGAAGTCCGGTTCGGGAAGAAGGTGCGGTCCGCCACAATCGGCGGCTGCAAGAAGGTCTCTACGCGCATCGGGTTGTAGGCCCAGTAGAATCGGAACGGCGCCTGCACAACCGGCATCATCACCTGCAGCTCGAGGCCAACCGATGCGCGAAACGCTTGTGTTTCTGGGATGATGCGGAGATTCTGCTCGATGCCCGCCTGAGGGAACATCGCGTTTAGCTCGGCGGCGCGACCTTCGTTGAGGCGCACCTGGCTCTTCATCAAAATGCGGTTGAATCCGAAATCGAAGAACGGAGCCAAGGTCGCGGGTCCGAACAGCGGGATGCGGTACTCCAGGTTGTAGATCATCCGCGAATCGCCGCCGGGGAACGAAAGCCGGTAGACAGGTACGGTCGTAAACTGCGTCACTTCGCGCTCAACGCCCTCCACGATCAGGTTCTGTGTCCGGGGCGAGCCGTTGTCGTTGAGAATCGGGACCGTGGCGGTATCAGGTATCCATACCATCGGGCTGATGCCGAAGATCTCGAATCCGCGGATGTCGGTCTCGCCGCCCATGTAAGCGCGTCGGAACGGCGGTGGCACTTTGCCCCCGAAACCGCTGAGAAATGAAGCCAGGAAGCGCATGCCGATCACATGGCCTCTGTTGCCGACCGACTTGAAATACTTGCCTTCCACCGTCGGGTTGACGAAGCTCGTGTTTCCACCAATACCGGCGATTCCCATGCTTGCGAACAAGCTCTTTCCACCTGACGGGGTGATCGGATGGTTGACCGTGTTGTGGAAGAACCCCGGAACAATTTCGCTGGTTGTAATGCCTTCGAGCGAGTTCGGCCCCGAGACACCAAGGAAGTTCTGGAACGTAAATAGGTTCTCGGCCGCCGCGCTGAATGTCTTTAGATCGTCTTGCTGCAAGCGATACGTGAGGCTCAGGCGATTGAAGTTCTTCAGCGGGTAGCTTACGAACGTCGTGAAGCCCGTCGTGTTCTGGCGAAAATCGAGGAAGTTGTCCTGTCCGAGATTGTTGAACAACGGGATCAGGTTCTGGCCACTGAAGATCGACGCTTCTCGTCCTTGGTTGAAGTTGAAGCGGCTGGTAAAGACCGTGAATCCCGCCTGGATCGGACGGTTGAATAGATACGGTTCAGTGAAGCCGAATGTGAGAGCGCGTTGGCGACTACCCAACTGCGCGTCGAAGCTCAACGTCTCGCCCAGGCCAAGGAAGTTATTCGTCGCGTACCCGAACCCGACAAAGCTGCCGGCGAAACCAGACACGCCGCCGTTCAAGCTGACCGTGTTCTTGCCGCGCTCTTTCACATTGAGCGTCAGGTCGACTACACCTTGACGGGTGTTGCGGCGGATGTCCGTCGCTTCCTCTTCCTCGAGAGGCTCGAAGTAGCCAAGCTGGTTCAGCCGCAGGATGCTCAGATCCCAAACCCGCGTGTTGAACATGTCCCCTTCGTCGAGTAGCAACTCGCGGCGGATCACTTTGTCGCGGGTCGTCGTATTGCCCTCGAAATTGATCCGGCGGACGAAGAACTGCTTGCCTTCGTCGACTGCCAGGTTGAGATCCACCTTGGGCGGGTCCTCGTCGTCGCGAAACTCGAAATTCGGCTCGCCGACGAAATCGATATACCCAAACTCGCCGTAGAGCTTCTTCAGGTTGTCCAGGCCGTCACGCAGCTTCTTGATGTCGAAAATGTCATTCGCCTGCATCCGGAAGACGCGCTCAAGAATCGCGGGATTCCGGAACAACTCGACATCGGTAAAGCTCAGCTTGCCCAGGCGGTACTCCGCGCCCTCGTCCATGTGGACCGTGACATCCGCTCGCTTGCCCTTCTTCTTGGTGAACAACGGTAGCGGGAACACCTTGCGGCCCGTCTGATCGCGCATATCCAGGTCATGCTTGGTCACGGTAGCCTTGAAGTGGCCTTTTTCCTGGTACATGTTCCGGACGCGCTCTTTGTCTTCTTCGAGCTTCCGGATATCGAAGGTCTTCTTGAAGAGGCTCTCGAAGATGATGCTCTTCGGAATGCCCATGGGGTGCAGGTTCTTCATCGCCCGGCGCACATTCTTGTCGGACACAACCTCGTTGCCCTCAATCTTGATCTTGCCGACCTTGACCTTGGGGCCTTCCGCCACGTTGAAGATGACTTCCACCGATGAGGGCGGGATCTGAGAGACCTGCGGCTGGACCTCGGCGTATTGCCGACCTCTCTCGCCCAGCAATTCGCGGAGAACAATCACGGCCCGCTGGACTCGCGTGGGGTCGTAGCGGGATTCAACGCTCAACCCAACCCGGCGCTCCTTGAAGCGCTCCAGAATGTCCGACACCGAGGCCGATTTCACGCCTTCGTACTTGATGCTGCGAATCACTCGCCGCTCGGTGGCGACGAAACGAACGATCTTGCCCTGTTCGCTATCTTCCAACTCGAGCCGCAGATCGTCGAAGTAGCCTGTATTCCACAGGACCATGTAGTCACGTAGGAGGATGTCCTGGTCGACAAGGTCACCGGGCTTGCTGAAGATACGGGCCAGCAACCCATCTCGGGGAATCCGCCTTGTGCCGCGGAACTGAATGTCCTCGATGATGTCGCCACGGGGAGCGAGCGACGTGGGCGCCTTCTCATCCTCGTCGGAGATGTCCTCGAACGGCGAAGCCGGCTTTTGTCCCTCGATCGGCACCTCTTCAAAGGGTGAGGTCTGCTTCTGTTCCTGTTCGTCGGAAACTTCTTCAAAAGGCGACGTGGGGTTCTGTTGGGGGGGCGCGGCTTGCTGCGCGAGCAGCACAGGCGTGCTTTTGGCATCCGCGCCGCGGTCAGCGGGCGATGCGGGTCGAAGATAGGCCGGCAGGGGGTTCGATTGGGAATCGGCGTTTTCGAGAGCGACCTGACCCGCAAGCGGAGTCGAGACGACCTGCAACAACACCAAAAGGAAGGACCCAAAGAAGACCGGTCGCCGGGCTCGGCGGCCTAACATACGTGCTCGATTCCTCGTCTGGCAGCAATCATGGGGAAGATACGCACAGTCAATTCGGGTGGTTTCACGCCGTGCGCCTCACCCACGTCGGCAACACACCATTGTAGCCGAACCGATCATTCATCTACAGCCGACCTGTACGTGAACTCTCCTAACCCTGTCGACGGGGCCCTTACTCCTGCCCCTACAACCTTGACTCGGGCTTGACCCGCATCCGAAAAACGCGGGTCGCGGGCGTTTCAAACACCTGCTCTGGCTGCTCGAAATGTTCTTGCAAAAAGGAATGATCGATCTTGAACCGGGGCAAGCTAAACGTCACGAAAATGCGGGACGGCGGGTTCTTCTCTTCAATCATATAAAACAGCACGTCCTCGCCGCGATCCAGTGATTTCCTTCTCAGGCGCAGTTCCTCAACCGTGCCTGGCGGCAGTTGTGCTCGGCGGGCGTGGTAGCGTAGCGGCTCATTGAGCGGAATCGTTACCGCAACCACATCGTTTTCCCCAAGAATCGGTTTCAGTTCGGCGATGATCATCGACAAGTCATCGAACACCGTGGGACTCGCCGTTCGCATCAACGCCGGCCCCAAGGCCAACGCCAGCGCAAGCACGCCCACCACCGCCGCTCGTGACGGGACCAGCCGCCCAACGTGGGCAAGTCGATCAACGAACATCGTCAACCCGACGCCCGCCAAGCCGTACGCCAACGGAAACAGCGGCACCAACACCCGTGAATATGGCAGTACGCGCTGAGCGGTGATGATCGCCGCGACAGTTACGAATAACGCGATGTGAAGCCGCCGTGGCTGTTTGCCGCCTTGCCCGCTCGCGAACAAGGAAGCCCCCAACGCCGCCAGCAACACCAGCAAGAGTGCTCCCGGATAGGCCCAAGACCACAGCACTTCCGTCGCTAGTTGCGGAAGCCCGTTGAGAAAGACGTCCATCTGCAACGTCCTTACAAACGGATTCGCCACGATTGCCCCAACACCCACCCGGACCGCGACCGGCGTGTAGAGCGCACACGTCAACACCGCCACGCTCGCCGCCGCGATCGATAGTTCCAAAACCATCCCCCAGCGGCGCGCGCTGTCAGCGGAGAGCAACAGCCAAACTCCCACGACGCACGCACCGTACAACATGACGGGCACCGTGAAAAAGCCCAGCGTCAGCACGATCACAAACAGTGTCCACGCAAAGAGGTTTCGCTTGTCCCGCAGACCAATCGCTAAGCTGAACGCGACAATTACGACCAGCGTCACCATGGTGTAACCCCGCGCATTGGCCGAGAAGCCAATCAGCGAAGAGGCGCCCGCTGCCAAGGCGCAAGCCAGTATCGCGGGTGTGCTGCTAAACAAGCGGCGTGTCCACCAGAACGTCGCGGGGATCACCAAGATGCCCGCCACAAGCGCGGGCAGCCGCAAAGCCAGCGGCGAGTCCCCGAACAACAAATAGCTGCACCGCACCATCACGGAGTGCAAAACGTGGTTGTTCGGAGTCGTGTAGTCAGAGATGAGATTAAAGAACGGCGTCGATGCATGCACGTTGAACGTGTAGGCCTCATCGAAGCGGATCGGGTCGTCCAACCGCAGAATGCGCAGCGTCACCCCGGCCACCGTGACCAACCCAAGAGTGATCAGCGTCCATCGATTTTCCGGTGATGCCAGCGCGCGTATTTCCTTGGTGGCCTCCGAGACGAACTGCCGCGTGTCGCGAACAAACGCCGCAACGAGCGCGGCAAAGAATGCTCGACGCCAGCACGCAACCGCCGCGAGAGCGAGCAGGATAAGGCTGGCCGCGAACGCCATCCGCTGAAACAGGTGGACAACGGGCAGTCGGATGAGCGATGTCGAGCCGTCGTGGTCAACGAGCACCGTCGCGCGTTGCAACGCTTCCGCCGGGGCGAGATAGATCGCGCCACACAGCGCGGCCAACGCGACCACCAACCCAACAAACGTTAGCCAATCACGCCCCACGTCGATGTCCTTTTTGTTTCGTCACTTGATACTCAACCCTGGCTGCATAGTGTAGTATTTAAGGCGATGCGAGGGCTCCCACGGACCGCGCCGTTTGCCATTCGTCTTCTCTTTTACTCCGCCATGTGGGCTCTTCCCGCCCTGCTATTCAGTGCGGACCCGCCCTCCGCCCCATCAAACACACCAGCCGTGCGGTCCGAAACGCCGCAATCCGGCGATCGGGCCCCGACCGCCGTCGCGGAGCTACTGAGCCTCATCGAACAGCTCGACCCACTACGCGTTACCGTCCCCTACATCGACTACCATGACCATGCGGTCGCGGCGCAAACCGACCTTCAGAGAAGGCGGCGTCAAGCAGGCTTGCTGACAAGAGGCGGCTCCAACAAGAACTACAATCCACGCAAGGGCTGGTCGGAGCGCAGCAGTTCCAGTCGCTCCCGCAGCTTGTCGAGCGACCGCTAGTTCTTTGCAGTAGAGCGGTTTCCGATCGCCCCCACGATCGCGTCCACATCGAACACACATCCGCCCCACGCGCCCCCGCTCACCCCCTGCAGAGCAGCCCAGAGCCGCGTATCATCGGGCAGATCGGGATGTGGAGAGAGGTCATCCGGCATGGGCCTCGCCGCCAGAATACGAGATCCTCCCTCCGGCCCGAGACCATCGCCACCAACGAGATTAATGGATCCCTTGAGCCTGTTCCGGTCGATCAGAATCTGAATGAAATCGCCTTCCCGCACCTTGCCGATCGGACCGCCGGCCAGCGCTTCGGGACCGACATGCCCGATACAAGCGCCTGTCGAAACCCCCGAGAAGCGCGCGTCGGTAATCACCGCGACCTGCTTCCCGAACGGCAAATGTTTGAGAGCAGACGTGATCTGATAGACCTCTTCCATCCCCGAACCCATCGGCCCGGCGCACATCAGCACGATGATGTCGCCCTTGTTGATCCGGCCGGCCTTGATCGCCTCCATCGCTTCGGATTCCCGACGAAATACCCGCGCCAGACCTGTTAGGCGAAACACCCCGTCATCGTCGACAACGCTGGGATCGATCGATGTGCTCTTCACCACCGAGCCTTCCGGAGCCAGGTTGCCGCGGCAGAAAGTGATCGTGCTCGTCAGTCCCTCGGCACGCGCCTTGTCCGGTGACATGATCACGTCCTCTGGCTCAATGCCGTCCGCTTCTTTCAGATGCCGCCGCAGAGCTTGTCGCCGCTCGCTCGCTTCCCACGCATCAAGCACGGCATCGAGCGAGTCGCCCGTTGGCGTCAGCACATTCGTATCGAGTAAGCCCAACCGCCGCAGATGCAGCATTACTTCCGGCACGCCCCCGGCAAGAAACACGCGTACGGTGGGATGCATCCGGGGCCCGTTTGGAAGCACATCCACTAGACGCGGCACGCTGCGATTCACTTCCGCCCAGTCGTCGACCGTCGGTCGTCGCAGCCCCGCCGCATACGCCACCGCCGGCAGGTGCAGAAGCAAGTTCGTTGAGCCGCCGAAGGCCGCGTGCACCGTCATCGCGTTACGGACCGCAGCGTCCGTCAAGATGTCTTTCGTCGTTCGGCCCGCCGCTTCCATCGCCAGTACAGCCCGCGCCGACCTACGCGCCGCATCTCGCCAAATCGGTTGTCCCGATGGCGCGAGCGCCGTGTGCGGGAGCGAAAGCCCCAGCGCTTCGCTCACCACCTGCGCCGTGGCGGCCGTTCCCAAGAACTGGCAGCCACCCCCCGGCGATCCGCACGCGCGACAACCCAGATCCTGGGCATCCGCGAGCGTCAACTCACCGTGGGAGAAACGCGCGCCGATCGTTTGTACCTTACCCGCGTCCTCACCGTCACTCGCCGGAAGTGTCACGCCGCCGGGAACCAGCACCGTCGGCAGATCATGCATCGAGGCCAGCGCGATCATCATCGCCGGCAACCCCTTGTCACAAGTCGCGACACCGATCACCCCACGCCGTGTCGGCAGCGACCGAATCAGCCGCCGAAATACCTGCGCCGCATCATTGCGATACGGCAGGCTGTCCATCATGCCCGTCGTGCCTTGCGTACGGCCGTCGCAGGGGTCGCTACAAAACCCCGCATAGGGGATCGCGCCCTGCGATTTCAGCTCGACGGCGGCTTCTTCCATCAGCAAGCCAACTTCGTAATGCCCCGTGTGATACCCGAGAGCAATCGGGCTGCCGTCACTGGCGCGGATCCCGCCCTGCGTACTCAGGATCAGCACCTCTTTCGAGCCGAGCGTCGAAGGATCCCAACCCATCCCCGCCGCCTGCGTCCACCCGAAGATATCGCCGCTCGGGCGATTGCGGAGCATCTCCGCTGTCAGCGGCAACGCGCCCTTCGGCCCTTCGGCCTGCGTGCGTATCTCATAGAGCGAGGCGTCCGCCGCCGGAAAAGTCTCATTCGCCATGTGTATGAGTATCGCGGAAATCTTTTCCGGCACGACTGGCGTATAATTCGGCCGTGTCGAGGAAACAGACCATTCTCATCGTGCTTGCCGTCGCGCTCGTCGCCTCCGCCGTCGTCGCTTCACGAGCCGCCCCACAGAATCCCGTACCCGACCCGGGCGAACGCCCACAGCCCCAGGAACCAGAACCCGTCTATCACTCGATTACCGCCGCCTTCCACGAGCAGACCGATGACTTGGCGCCCGCTGATCTCGCCGGTGAAATCGCGGCGGCACGCATCAGCCCCACCGAACGCACCGCCGACTGGCCCGCCATCAGCGCTGCAGCCGACGGCACACTCTGGGCCGCCTACATCGAATGGGACGGAGACCAATCGGACCGCGTCATCGTTAGAACGCGAACCAACGATACCTGGGGCGACCCCATCGTCATCGACGACGGCTACGGGGATCACTACATTCCCTCAATCGCGACGCTTCCCGACGGCGCGATCGTGGCGTGGTCCGCCCAGGTGGACGGCAACTTCGAACTCTTCGCCGCTCGTGTGTCCGATAGCGGCGATGTCGGTCGTGTGGAACGGATCACTTCCGCGCCTCACAGCGACTTCCATGTCCGCGCCGCCGCCGACAGCGAAGGCGGCGTTACTTTGGTCTGGCAGTCCTTCCGCAACGGGCAAGCCGATATCTACGCACGCCGCCTGACCGGATCACAGTGGGGCGCCGAAGTTCGGATCTCGCCAAGCGCGGCGAACGATTGGGAACCCGCCGTCGCGCTCGATAGCGCCGGCCGTGCCTGGATCTCGTGGGACAGCTATCACGGCGGCAACTACGACGTGTTTCTCGCAACCTTCGACGGCGATGCGGCAAGTGAACCCGTCGCCCTCACGTCCGACCCGCGAGCGTCGTTTCATACATCTGTGGCGGTCGATGGCAGCGACCGCGTCTGGGTCGCGTGGGACGAAGCGCTCCAGAACTGGGGCAAGGATTTCTCGACATCCAGTTCCGCCGAGGGCAGCGAAGGACTGCACGCCCGGCGAACCATCGGCATCCGCGTCTACGCCAACGGACGCATCTTTGAACCAGCGCCCGTGTCCGGCGCTTTCAGCGGACGCATGGAACGTTTCGCCGAGCTGCCCTCCATCACGATCGACGGCAACGGCACGCCGACACTCGTGTTTCGGCATTGGAGTATCTCCAAACCCCACGAGATGTTTCATTTCTACGGGACCAAGTTGACGGCGTCCGGATGGTCGCGCCCCTGGATGCTCCAGAATAGTTCCGGCCGCAACACGCAACGAGCCTCGGTCACCGTCGATGGCTCCGGCGCCGTCAACGCGGCCTATTCGAGTGACCTGCGCGCGCCGGACAATCTTCCCAAGGACCAGCAACACGCGCTGCATTACAACGTGTACACGGCGGCACTGCCCCCGAGCGAACCCGCGGGTGACCCAACCTTGCGCGAAGTCAGCGTGCCTCCGGTCAGCGGCGGTTTCAAACGCCGCGAGAGGGCGACGATGTCGTTCGACGGTAGGACGTACACGCTGCTGCTTGGCGACTGCCATCGCCATACTGACATCCGTGGCCACGGCGCCGTCGATGGCTCGACCGAAGACACATACCGCTATGCGATCGACGCGGCGCAGCTTGACTTCGTCGGTCCCAGCGACCACAACGAAGCCATCGGCGGCACCTGGCCTGACGGACTACGCGACTACCAGTGGTGGGTCACGCAAAAACTAGTTGACGTCATGACGCACGAGCCGAACTTCTGGGGTATCTACACGTACGAGCACAGCATGGCCCGGCCCGGCGGACACCGCAATGCGCTGTTCCTGCGCCGCGGCGCTCCCATGCGCGGCATCGACCGTCGCAAGAACGCGCCCGCGCCCGACAACCAACCGCCGGCTATGTGGGAATGGTGGCGCGCCAATGTTCTCACCCAAGCCGGACAGAAATCCGTTATCGTTCCGCACACTTTTGCCTCCGGTCCGCTTGCCGACTGGAACTGGCCTAATGCGCCGTTTGATTGTCTGCTTGAAATCTACCAGGGGGCGCGCGGAAGCTACGAGCGCTGGCGCATGCCCGCAACCGAGAAGCGCGGAGGTACCCAAACCGACGATCCCGGCCACTTCGCGCAAGACGCCTTGAACAAGGGCAACGTCTACGGCTTCGTCTCGTTCAGCGACCACGCGTCGACGCACAATAGTTGGGCCGGCGTCTGGGTAGATCAGGTGACCCGCGAATCGCTGTTCGACGCCATGCTCGCGCGCCGCACGTTCGGAGCGACGGATGAAATCGTCGTGCGCACCACGGCTGGGAACCACCTGCCGGGCGAGCAGTTTACTGCTTCCGTAACGTCACCACCCGAGATCGTGATATCCGTCGAAGCGCCGGATGAGATTCTGCGCGTCGATGTCGTTAAGAACGGCGAGTACGCATTCACGCAACGGCCGGGCGGCCACACGGCCTCACTTCGCTATCGCGACATGAGTCCCGAGCTGGGCGAGAGCTACTACTATGTCCGGGTGTTTCAGCGCGATCCCGACAACCCCACGGGCGACCCCGAAATCGCCTGGGCCTCGCCCTTCTTCGTCACGTATCAGTGATACGGGATACGGCGCTGGGATGTGGCTAGCTAAATCGTCACCGGCGACAAAGGAATCGGCGAACGCTTACCCTCGACCACCACGATCCCCGTCTCGCTCACGTGATACTTCTTCCGATCCTTCTCAAGGTCGTATCCGATGCGCTCACCCGCCGGAATCACAGCGTTCTTGTCGAGAATCGCCCGCCGCACACACGCACCAGCACCGATATGACAGTTCGCCATCACAACCGATTCCGTGACCTTTGCACCGTTGTCGATGTACACCCGTCGCCCTAGCACCGAATCAATCACACGGCCCCCGGCTAGGATGCAGCCCTCAGAGATGATCGAATTCAGCGCCTGGCCCCGCCGTCCCTCTTCGTCGAACGTAAACTTCGTCGGTCCTTCGTGATACTCGGCCGTACGCAGCGGCCACTCACGGTTATAGAGGTTGAGCGCCGGCTCGATGGACTTGAGGTCCATATTCGCCTCGTAATACGCTTCGATCGTCCCCACGTCGCGCCAGTAGCCGCGACTCTTCTCTTTCTCCCCAGGGACGAGATTGCGGTGGAAATCATAGGCGTAGAGGGCGTGGTTGTTCGTCATCCACGGCAGGATATTCTTGCCGAAGTCATGCGAGCTGTTCTTGTCCCTGGCGTCGCGCTTCAGTTCCTGCTGCAACACATCGCCGTTGAAAATATAGTTACCCATTGACGCCAAGCACCAGCCCGGGCGTCCGGGGATTTCCGGCGGGCTGTCAACCTTCTCGAAGAACCGTTGAATCCGCCAGTCCTCGTCGATCTCCATCGTCCCGAAACGCGCCGCCTCCGCGATCGGAATCGGGAGTGCCGCCACCGTTCCTTCCGCATTCTTTTCGGTGTGATAAGCCACCATGTGACTCACATCCATGCGGTAAATGTGGTCCGCGCCAAACACCGCCACCAACTCCGGGCTCGCCAATTCCAGCAGGTGAATGTTCTGGAAGATCGCGTCCGATGTGCCCTGGTACCATTTCTCCCCTTTGCGCATCTGCGCCGGGACGGGGATGATGAACTGGTTCTTGAGTAGATCGGAGAACTGCCAGCCTTCGCGTATATGCTGCAGCAACGACTGACTCTTGAACTGCGTCAGGACGTAGATTGAATAGATCTCTGAGTTGATGAAGTTGCTCAGAACGAAATCGACGATCCGATACTTCCCGCCAAACGGCACCGCTGGTTTCGACCGCTGTTTGGTCAGCGGACTGAGGCGCTCGCCCTTACCGCCTGCGAGGATGATGCCGAGAACTGAAACATGTTTCATAGGTGAGACCGAGTTTCAAGTATCCCACGCGCCTGTCACCATCGTGCTTCATGGCCCATGGCCTACGTCAGACTTCCGGCAGACTCTGGAGTGGATCGCCTGTGACCACCGCTGTTATCACTATCCATCCGCAACGAGTTAGAATCGGACCGGCATGGTCGACTCCACTGTCTCGCACCACCGTATGATCGAGAAACTAAGTGCGGGCCGCACGAGTGTCGTCTCTGATGTTTGACGACCTTCGCATGTTCAGCCGCTTCGCCCGTGGATTGGGGGGCTTCTTAAGAACCCCCCTTTCGCCCGAAGACTGCGAGCGGATCGTGCAAGAAGACCTGGAGAATCGCGAGCGGTCTTTTCTCGAAATGCTCCGCCGAGCGGTGTTTGAGCACCAGCCCAGCCCCTACCGGAAACTGTTCGAGTGGGCCGGAGTGAGCTACCGGGACGCCGAGGTCCTCGTACTAAAGGAAGGGATCGAGGGCGCTCTGGATACGCTCTACCGCAAAGGCATCCACATCAGCATAGAGGAATTCAAGGGTCGCCGGCCGGTTCGCCGGACCGGCTTGGAGTTGCCCGTGGAAGCCGAGGACTTCGACAACCCGCTGCTGACGCGGGAGTTCGAAGTCAATTCCGGCGGCTCGACCGGCCGGCGCAGACGCCTAGCAGTGGATCTTGATTCTCTCATTCATGATTCCGCCTGCATCTATTTCGGCTACACGGCGCTGGGTATTCACGACCGCCCCGTGGCGCTCTGGCTTTCGGTGCCCCCGGGCTCGGCGGGCATCAAGAATGCTCTCCGGCAGGCGAAACTCGGGCGTCCCATTGAGCGCTGGTTCACACCGACGCAGTCGCGCTTACAACCTGGCGAGTGGCAATCAGTAGTCTTTCTCAAGCAAGCCGTCTGGGCCAGCCGCTTCTCGCCCGCGGAGCTACCACCGGCGACGCACGTACCGCTAGACGATGCCCACGAGATCGTCAGATGGCTGGCGGCCAAGGCCGCTGCCGGAACGCCGGCCCGGCTGGACACGCAGCCGACTGGCGCAGTGAGAGTCTGCATCGCCGCCGCGGAATCGGGCGTTGACATTTCCGGATCCTGGTTTCGCGTTAGCGGCGAACCGCTGACTCCGTCGAAGGCAGCGCTCATTGAACAGACCGGTTGTCATGTCACCTGCGGCTGGGGTATGTCGGAGGCCAGCCGCATCGGTCTTGGGTGCGCCCACCGGAAAGCTGTCGATGAGGTTCACATCCTGTCCTCCCGGGTCGCCGTTGTCCAGCAGAAGAAGATTCTTGACGAGACCGAGGTCGGCGCCCTCTACTTGACATCACTGCTGCCTTCGGCGCCCAAGCTGATGATCAACGTTGAAACGGGTGACAGCGGCGTGGTGCCCGAAGGATCCTGTGGGTGCGCTCTGGAAAGGCTCGGCTTCCGTCAGCGCGTCCACACGATTCGCAGCTATGAGAAGCTGACCACGGCGGGCATGCACTTCATGGGCAGCGATCTGATTAGCCTCGTGGAGGAGGCGCTTCCAGACCGGTTCGGAGGTTATCCCACGGACTATCAGTTCATGGAACAAGACGATGGGCCACGAAGCGGCGTCACTTTGGTGGTCAGTCCCAGCGTCGGAGAGGTCCGCGAATCTGACCTCATCGCTTTCGTTCTCGAAAGGCTCGGAGAGCGCTCACGAGGTGAGCGGGCGATGGCTGATCACTGGCGGAGGGGTGACATCGTAAGCGTGGAACGGCGCCGTCCCTATGCCACGCCGGCAGCAAAGATTCCGCCGCTGCAGATATTTCGGGGATAGAGGCGAATGAAAACGGTCGGTAGTGTCTCAGTTTGATTCCGCTGGCCGAACGGGAAACCAGTAGACGCTTGTTAAGGGTGGATGGCTCAAGCCCGCACCTGCAAGGACACTAAAGCGCCCTGATACGGGAGCGAGAGAGCGGAACCGGCCATAAATGACCGGCCTACGCGCGCTTAGCGCGGAAACCGCCTGAAGGCGGTTGGAAAGCCTCAAGTCCTTGCTGTTCCTCGGGATGTTTAGCACCGGCACGCACGGCGTTGCCCGAGCGGGCTAGCTTGGTGCAAACTGAGACACTACCAAACTATCAGCAGGAAGGTAACGACCAGCCCCGACCTGATATACTTTCGAGCCTACGCTGGGGGGAGTGAGCCAGACGGTGCCAGCCAAGGTGCTCCGCTGCATCCACACCGTGCCATCGAGAATGGCACGTCGCTGTGATTCGCCGAGGCTCCTTGGCCTGTCTGCTTTCTCATTGTCATAGTTGCCAACAAGCGAAGACAGACGAATCGAGACGTACACGGACGAGGTTCGCCAGTTGCTCGCCCGCGCGGCCCAGCTTGCGCGGGTGGAACACACCGAGCATGTCGGCGAAGCGGAGACACGCGAAAAGCTGAATGCGCACGGCCTAGACGACACCGAGATCAAGAGACAACTCGGCACGCTGAAGTTGAACACGGCCGAGAACAAGACCGCGGCCATCACCACGTACTCCTTTCTTCACGGCTTGCAGCACCTCGATGTGATCAACGGCAAGTCGCCTTCCGTGAACGGCTCGGCCGGCGCGATTCTCGCGATTTTCCGAAGCGCCGAGATTTGTTTGTACGCCATCGGAACCCTCTCCGCGAGGATGCTGACCAACTTGCAAGAAGAGCGGATCAGCGAAGCCCTCTCGAACGCGCGTTGGCGGAGTGGATTTCAGCAGTTGCTGTACAAGCTCTCTTTGCTTGTGGTGGAGATGAATGCCGGAGGAGCAGACGGCTCGGTCCTCAATATTCACGAGTCTGAAATTTTCCAGGACTACGAGACCCCTACACGGCGGCTGGAGGAATGGCTGACGACCTCTTGGCGGGAGGACGAAGGCGACATTTTCAGCCAGGACATCGACGTTGCCAAGCGGTTCATCTTCTTCCACGAGTTTGTGAATACCAGTGACGAGCGCATCTGGTCGTCGATGTTCGAACAAGTGCAAATGCCGGGCGTATTCAAAGAGCCAGACGAGGATGACAGGACGTTCTATGGTCGAGTGGTATGTAGCGGGGACATCGAGCAGATGATGACCGCGATGGAGACCGAAGGCGACACCGACCTTCTGCCATTCCGCGCCGTTCACCAGGTAACTGAAATAGTTGCAGCGGTGACAAACACGCTGGCATGCGAGGCCGCTAACCGGTTGTTGACCTCCCCGACCGAAGAGTGGGGTCCGGCGCTTGAGGGACTCATCCTGGGGAACCGGCTCCTCACGGTGGCCGATGACAGCATCAAACTGATGATGCGCACGCTAACACCAAAGGGCTACAGCGCCGTCCGTCCCAATCTCGGCATGGTCCTCGGAGCGTCGTCGGTGGTACTGCGCAAGACTTTGTTCAATTCGACGTATCCTTTGTTGGTGCGTGCGTTCAAACTGCGGATCATGGACTTGTCTGGCAGTGACGCCGACGACAACGATGCCGTTGTCGCGCGATCCGTCAATATCCTTCGTGGCGATGCCAGCGAGCCTCTACCGGCCGCGATACTGCAACAGTTGGTCATCCTGCACCAGCACATTCGGACGTGGCGAGATAACCACGTCCAATTGCCAAAAACCCAACTGGGAGTCAGCGAGGCGGCCGACCAACCAACGGTTTCGCTCTCAGGGTCTGATGGTGCGGTGGGTGTCGCGCACGACCTCCGCAAAGCGCATGCGGCGGATCCGATTGTCCCGTTGTACCGGGCGCTAATGGGTGTCGCGCCGCCCGCACTTCATGAGCAACTCACGCCCGGGGGATTCGATGAGCACATGGCTCGCGCTACGTCCCGAGCGGTATTTGACGTTTATGAAGACGTTCAAGAGCGGTTCTACCGCCGATGCCCGGTCCGACACACAGCCGACTGAGTTTCGCTCCAACCCGGGCTCCAACCAGTAAGCGGAATCATAGAGGCGGTTCCTTACACCTTCGCAATCGCGGCGAGCAAGCCCTTCATCGAGAACTCGCTCGCCTTTGCCTTGCTGCCGTCGATCGTGAAGTGAGTCTCAAGCGAGAGCGTTTCCTTGTAGCCGTCCTTCAGCAACGCCCGAAGCTGGCCGACATGGTCGAACTCGCCCTGGCCGACACCGCACCACTCATACCGGCCGGACGGCATCTTGCGGAAGTCCCGCAAATGTACATGGAAGATGCGCTTCGGATCGATTAAACGATAGCCCTCGGGAAAGCCCGTCCCGCCCTCGCGGACCGAGTTGTTCGGCTCCCAAATTGCCCCGAACGCATCGTCCTGGACCAAGTCCATCATCTTCGCCAACTGCGCCGCCGTCGAGACATGGTTCCCGCCGACATTCTCGATCGCCAACCGGAACCCACCCTTCCTCGCCCGCCGCGACGCCTCTTTCAACAACTCGGAGATACGCGGATAGAGCGACGCGTCCGGCTGCGACCCCTTTGGGTACTGGAAGGCGAACGTCCGAATCTTGTCCGTACCGAAGATCTTCGCGCGTTCCATCGCGCGGTCAAGCAGCGCCCACTGCTCGTCGAGTTTCTTGTTGCCCTCGGCGGTTTCCGGCGGCAGTTGCACCTTGAAGAAGCCTGTGTCCAGGATGCAAGCGGCGATATTGTTTTCGTCAAGCAGCTTCTTCGCTTCCCGAACTACCTCGACCGGTTGTGACGTGTTGTACTTGCCGGACAGGCTTCGAATCTCGGCGTATTTTAGGCCGAAACGTTTGATGAACTCGATCGCGACGCCAAGGTCGTCATCGACTTCATCCGTCGTAATGCCGAGTTTGAAAGCGGAAAGCTTCGCGGCGGGCAGGCGTGATGCCAGTCCGCCGAGCGCAACCGTGCCCAATAGGTTCCTGCGTGTGATCGGTTTCATGGCGGGCTACTCTCCAAACGCCGCGTCAAACTGCAAACTCGAAGGCGCGAAGTCCACACCCTTCGTAAACTCGCAAGCCTCCTGCGCGCCATGCTCGCGTTCCATGCCGCTATCCTCCCACTCAATCGACAGCGGACCGGTGTAGCCGATGTGATTCAACGTCCGAATGATCTCCTCGAAATCCACGCCGCCGTGGCCGAGGGACCGGAAATCCCAGCCACGTTCCGGGTGCCCGAAGTTCAAGTGCGATCCCAAGATCCCGGCGCGTCCGTCAAGCTGCAACGCCGCGTCTTTCATATGGACGTGGTAGATACGGTCCGAAAACTCCGTTAGGAATCGCACCGGATCGATCTCCTGCCAGTGCAAGTGGCTCGGATCGAAATTAAACCCAAACGCCTCGCGGCCATTAACCGCTTCGATCGCCCGCTTCGCCGTCACGATATCGAACGCAATCTCCGTCGGATGCACCTCCAACCCAAACCGCACGCCGCACTCGTCGTAAACATCGAGAATCGGGTTCCACATCTCCGCGAAGTACTGGAACCCCGCCTCGATCTCCTCCTCCGACACCGGCGGAAAACTATACAGGTAGTGCCAAATCGACGAGCCCGTGAAACCGTTCGCGACCTTCAGACCCAGGTTCTTCGCGGCCCGCGCCGTATCCTTCACGGCTTCCACGGCCCACGCCCGCTTCTTCTCGGCATCGCCGGCACAATCGGCCGGAGCGAAGGCGTCCGACCGGCTGTCGTTGTTTGGGTCGCAGACGAGCTGCCCCGCCAGGTGATTCGAAATTGCGAAAAGCTGCAATCCGTGCTTAGCCAGAGTCGCCTTCTGCTGTTCGCAGTAGGCGGTATCCTTCGCGGCCCGCGCCACGTCCATGTGGTCGCCCCAGCAGGCGAGTTCGAGGCCGTCATAGCCCCAACTCGCCGCCTTCTCCGCCAGCACTTCCAACGGCAAATCAGCCCACTGCCCGGTGAATAAAGTTACAGGTCGCCCCATGGAACGTCTCCTTGTTTCGACGCTGGTTTCCGCCGGCGTTTAGATAAGAAATACTCGCGAACCGCACGCACACGGCCCGCGACAATTTGGGAGTGTACCAGAATCCTAAGCTCCGCCCCGTATGGCTTTCAAGTCGATAAAGGGCGTGCCGCCGCTGGTAACCTGCGGCAGGTGTCCGTCCCATTTCTCGATCGCTCTCAGCTGCAGAATCTCCGGGGAGATGGTCTGTCGCTGCAAGCGCTGCCCCTCGGCCTCGGCGCGCGCGGTGGTAATCCGCTGTTCCGCCTCGATCTTTATGCGCTCCAAGTCCCGTTGTGCCTTCAACGCCGATTGCTCAGCCGTCTGCTTCATCTCGATCGCCTCGTTGAAAACCGCCGAGAAGCTGAAGTCCACGATATTGAATTCATCCACGAGGATGCTGTGCGTGAGTAAACGGTCGCTGAGCATCTCCTTGATCTGAACCGACACTTCGCCGCGCCGCGTGATCAGCTCTTCCGCTGTGAACTGCGCCGTCGCCGCCTTCATCGACTCTTGCACCGCCGGGTCAATGATTCTTTCCTTGTATGAGAGCCCGACATCCTGATACACCTTGTTCGCAGCGTCGGGATCGACGTGGTAGTTAACCGCGATCGTCGACGAAACCATCTGCAGATCTTTCGACGATGCGGCAACCGCGGTTTCCGATTTTTGAATCTTCACATCGATGGGAATAATGTCCTGAATGAAGGGCACCTTGAATCGCAGTCCTTCATCGAGAACCAGGTCTCCCACGCCACCAAACTGACTGAATACGACGCCGCGCTCACCCGCGCCAATCGTCTCGAACGCGTTCATCAGTACAATCAACAGCGCAACCACAATCACGATCCGAACAACATTCCTCGACGCACCGCCCGCGTAGCGGTTAAACGTCTCTTCAAATTCATTTGAGCTGCCGTAGCCTCTCGCCATGATCTTGCCTCCTCAGAATTGTTAGGGAGCCGCAGCCTTGGGGCCGGGCGCACTCATAGTAACGGCGAGGATGGGGAAAGATCCCTCGGACGATACGCAGGACAAAGCAGGGAGACCGGGGGCGTCGGCTAACTCGATGCGATTTGCAGCAACATCTGCTCCGCCAGCCACTCGGCTTCGCGCTTGTCAGGCACACTACTTCCCGCAGTCACTTGCTTCCCGTTCTTGCGAACGATCCGCAGGTCGTAGTAGGCCTTCGCGTCCTGTGTCATCGTCTGCTTCTGCTGCATTCCGATGTGGAGCTTGACGTCCTTGATGTCGGAGTTGGGAATCTCCGTTGTCCGAGGAATACCGAAGGTCGTCCGAATCACTCTCACCTTGCCGCCCTCGATCACGACCCGCGTACTGGTGAAAGACACATCAATCACGAAGACCAGCATCAGCACCGCGAAGAACCCGAAGCCAATCTCGAAAATCAACCCAACGTCGAAATAGATCAGCGCCGCCGTTACGCCTGCGAACAACAGAAAGAAGAACAACATCGCCAGCGCAGGCCCCAGGTTCCGTCCGGCCCCGAAGAAGTACTCTGTGCCCCCCATTGCGCTCGGCCGCACGATAACCGTCGCCTTCTTGGGATCAAACTCAGGCTGGTTCGACGACGCGGACCCGAACCCATCGTCCTTTGGAGCCGCCTCGGAGCTTTCCGTGGTCTTGAAGACCGGCACCTCGAACTGCGTCTCGTAGTCGACGCCGGACACCTCGGCGCTGACACTCACCCGCCAGATGATCTTGTTGTACCGGTCGCTATCGTCCGAAGACTGGTTGTCATACGGGATGTGGAATTCGACCGGCACGTCGATCCCCTCGCGTCCCCGGTAGAGGTTTTCGGAGCCCAGCGTGCGCGCTTCTTCCCAGATCATGCTCTCGCTGCTCGAGCTATTTTTGCCGCGGCTCTCGCGCCGCCGGACGCAACGTAAGCTCACCTTCACGCCCTCTGCCGGCTTCTCTTGCAGGCGTGTGTACACAATGCCACTGAGCTTGCCGCCGATCACCCCCGGCAATGTATCCATCTGGAAGATCGAAGTGCCGAACTTGCGGACCCGAATCGTCGACCGGACCGCCCACCAAAGCAACCCCACGCCGACCACCGGAAAGATGAACCCAATCGCCGCCAGGTGATTGCCCTTCTCGATCTCCTCCGGCAGAAAGAAGACAGTCGGGCATGAAACCAGATTCCAGAAGATCGCGAATCCCCAGGCGAACCACATCGTCGCCTTGCTCGACCCGGTGATGCGCCCCGACGCCCATTCGCTCTTCCACAGCCACGGCTCGTCGGGATGGAGACCGCGCAACCGCTCGTCTTCCGCGATCTTGCGTTTGCCCCATTGGGCCGCGAACATCAGCCCGAACCCGACGCCACCGAACGTCACCGCGAAGATCGATAGAAAGATGATCTGTTCCCAGTCGCCCGACCCCTCGATCAACACCGAGATCGCGAGATACCCCGTCACCACGCCCACCGCCGCGAACGGCAGCGCGAACAAAGTCAAACATCCCGCGCCCGTCTTCGATCCGTTTGATGATCCAGGAAGCTGCATGCGGATCCTAACCGATAACATCTCGATGGTAGCTCCACCCGCGTACTTGAGAGTCTCGGGTGGGCAAGCCTATTTCAAATACCCCAACGTCCGCAAGATGTGCAGACCGGTCTGGTCGAAATCCCTCTCATGGTTGGCGTGGAGTCCCCACCGCTGCCGCAGGTCGTCGGCGTCGTCCTTCTGCTTCTCGATCAGAGCCGCGCCTCGTTGTGCTAACTCGGGGTATGCCACCGCTACATTATTCGCCTCGGCCGCGTCCTGTCCCAGGTCGTACAGCTCTTCACGCCCGCTGCGACGCCACCGAATGTACTTGTAGCCGTCGAACAACACCGCGTCAGCCTGCCGAGACCCATCGATTCCGGTACTCACAATCGGGCGAGCTTGAAGCTGCTCGGAGTCACGCGACCAATACGGAGCCAAGTCTCGGGCGGTGAGCATCGTCGAGTCAAACTCCGTACCGACCATCTCCAACACAGTTGGGAAGACATCACTTATTGAAACAGCGTCTTCGACCACGGTGTACCCTTGCCCCGCCGGCAGCTTGATAAGCAAGGGCACGGCCAACAACTCGTTGTAGAGGGTATGCCCGTGCTCCATACCCCCGTGCTCCCAGAACTCCTCACCGTGATCCGACGTGAGGATAATGAGCGAGTCCTCGTAGAGACCGTTCTCGCGAAGCGTTTCCAGAATGTTGCCGATAGCCGCGTCAACGCCCAAAACCTCGGCTGAGTAGAGATCGCGGATCGCACTGGCTTGCTCGGCGAGACGGCCCTTCTGCTCGGCAATATCGCGGTACTCCAGGGATGTCCAAGGTGAGTCTTCACCTCGTGTCCGACGCAAGTATTCTGACTCAGGTCGAAGCGGCAAATGAGGATCGAAGAAATGGACCCACAGGAAGAAGTCACTTTCCTGAGTGCCACCGATCCAGTCCGAGGCCATGTCCCCGATTTCCCGCGTAGTGAAGTAGCTGGAGAGTTCCCTGTGAAATACTTCATACATCCACGGGGAAACGAGTAGATGCGGCCCCTGAGCACGTGGCGCGAAGCGCGGTGCCGGAAAGCCTCGTTGTCCTCCCGTCCCCAGCCCGCGCAAGTCCCCCAGAAAGGGATTGTGACCGATACTGTGGGCCGCGTAGCCCTGTTCGGCCAGCAGTTCCGCGAGCGTTGGCAACATCGGTGGAATCACCCGATAAGGGCGTAGGCCGCCATGGACGAACGGATGGACTCCCGTCATCAACGACACAACGGCTGGAAACGTCCACGGAGCCGGGCTGTACGCATTCGTGAAGACCACGCTGTCCGACGCCAGACGGTCCATCTCGGGGGTTTTCACCTCGCCGCCGAACGCCGATACCGCGTCTCGCCGTAGCGTATCGACTACTAGCAGAATGATGCGTGGCACTTTCCGTGAGTCCGCCGCGACCGACACGAGCGCCTCGTTGGATGGCCGGTTCCACAACGGCCACGACAGTCCACACAGCAAGAGGGCTACCAACGCGCCATGCCACGGCGCGCGCCACGAGCGACCGTAGGCTTGCGGGAGAAGCCCCATCAGCAACACCAAGACAAACACCAGTGCCGGGACCGCTAACCGCATAGCGGGTGAGAGATAGGAAACAAAAGTATTGCCGGCGACTCGGGCCACGGCTGCGCAAACCACCGCGATGGGCGCCGCGACAACCGATCGCTCTGCCCAACGCCCCAACGACCGGCGCAACAGCTGTGCATAAGCCGAGTAAGGCCAGGCTCGCCGCCACCAGCGCATAGTGGCCCCTGTCAAGCCGGAACCAGGGCGAGCCAAGCGAGAGAACACCGAAGACAACCGCGACCAACAAGCCGCCATTCCACATCGCCGGTCTTCGGAGCGTGGGTTGTCTCGCCCCGAAAAGCGCGGCCACTCCCGTCACCAGGAGGCAGGCGAGCATAGCTCCGCCGCAGATCATCGCCAGGGCAAACCAAAGCCCTCCCGGATAGGGCAGCCGGTCCGCGCCCCAAAGCAACACCTGCCCTTCGTCGTTGACAAGCAAGTCAAACGCGGGAACCCACAGGCCAATCGCGAAGCAGATCGCAATCTGCTCACGCCAACAATGGTCAGAGACCCGTTCCCACACGACGTGCCTACACGTTACTAGATCCTCGCCTGCCCACGTACTAGTGTAGTGTCTCATAAATAGCTTTACATATAGAGTAAGCTACCGTAACCTTGTCATATGGGACTGGCGGCGGAGGCTTTGGCGATCACATCTCGTGAGAG